>Ga0180216_1001433_pt1 | contig 21420 bp, 19 predicted proteins | sample eDN3rd37CBELigMG_FD_128879 | JGI IMG/M metagenome (GOLD analysis project Ga0180216, IMG submission 128879) | Enriched Miracle-Growth compost microbial communities from Emeryville, California, USA - eDNA 3rd pass 37_C BE-Lig MG (version 2)... ...
AGCTGGGTACATGACTTGAGAATATACGTTCACACTGGCGATCTCCAAGTTTTGTGCGTGATGGTCCGAGGCAAAAGAAGAGAAGTACGTTAACGGCGCGTGCGTGGGCCGATGGGGGCAGCGAACAGGCGAAATGACGGCCAACCCGGGGAGGCCCCAAGGTCCGCAATCTTATGCCGACATTGACGGTTGGCGGCTCGGCTGCGCACCTCATGGACCAGCCTGTTCCTGCTTGCCATTCCGCAACACACCCCGAGCTGATAAAACGGACCATCCGTTGACTGTTAAGGCCCGAGCCGCAACAGTTAGCCAGGGGCACGACCGATGCGGGGGTCATCAAAGAAGATGCAATTGTCATGACGTCGCTTGCCGGCGCGACAGCTCACGCTTCCGATGAAGGCTGCGCGCCAAAGCCTGCATCAACTGTTTCAGAGGGAAGCATGGGATCGGCGTTGTGCCGGATCATCCTGCCCTTGATGATCATGCTCGCCTGTCTCATCCCCGATCCTGCTCCTGCCGCAATCGAGCAGGAAGCCGATCAGATCGGCGAGCAGGCCATTACTTATCCGACACCCGACACGTTTGAGCAGGCTGTAGAAATCCTTCTCAGCCAGGACCAGAGAGTCCCGTTGCCCGTGCGTCAGCGGAAGGCGGCTTTGAAGGCCTATTATGTGGATGGGGCAGGCGCGCCCATCTGGTGGCGCAATCCGGCTATGCAGGCGGCCCTCATCGAGGCGTTGGAGCGGGCCGAGGATGAGGGGCTCAATGCCCGCGACTACCCTGCTGAATACCTGCGTGAATCCGTCCAGCCGGACCGTTTTACATTCGGAGTTGCCGCGGACCTCACGCACGCGGCAAGCGTCGAACTTTATTTTTCCGCCTTCTTCCTCAAGTTCGCCTCGGATCTGCACAGCGGGCGCATCCTGCCGACGAAGGTGGATCCCAAGCTCTACTGGCGGAACAAGTCGACCGATCTGGTTGCAGCTCTTCGCCTCATCTCCAGGCTTGGAAGCATGACGGAGTTCATCGAGGCGTGGCAACCGCAGATACCGGAATACACCGGCCTGAAGGAAATACTCGCCTCATATCGCAGGATTGCCGCGGCTGGTGGCTGGCCGGCGGTTGAGCATGGAGACCTGCTGAAGCCGGGCGAAACGTCTGCGCGCGTTCCGGACTTGCGAGAGCGTCTTCGCCTCGTGGAACCTGATCTGCCCTCACCCAATCCGGGAGAGGAAGACGTCTATGACGACGCTCTGGTGGAAGCCGTCAAGCGGTTCCAGGCTTCACACGGGCTCAGCGCCGACGGCGTTATCGGCAAGCAGACGCTTTTCCAGTTGAACATCCCCGTGGAAAGCCGGATCCGGCAGATCATGTTATCCATGGAGCGATGGCGGTGGATGCCGGAACGCCTCGGCGAGAACTACATCATGGTCAATATCGCAGGCTACGAACTTGTCCATGTACGAAACGGTAGGCTGCACGATCGGATGCGGGTCGTCGTCGGCAGGCCGTATTATCAGACCCCGGTCTTCAGTGAACGCATGACCTATGTGGAATTGAACCCGTATTGGCATGTCCCGCATTCGATTGCTGTGAACGAAGAACTGCCGAAGCTGCAAAGCCAGCCAGCGGCACTTGCCGAGAGAGGATATGAAGTGCTCGTTGGCGATACTCCAATGAGCGTCATGGCCATCGATTGGAAAAAGTACTCCGCCAGCAACTTTCCTTTCCGTCTGAGACAGAAACCCGGACCGCGTAACGCGCTGGGCACGGTCAAGTTCATGTTTCCCAACCAGTTCAACGTCTACATGCACGATACGCCCGCGCGCGGCCTGTTCTCAGAAACAGAACGCGCGCGAAGTCACGGCTGCATCAGGCTGGCCCGTCCTCTCGACATGGCGGAGCAGGTCCTGGCCGCCGTTCCGGGCTGGAATCGTGAACGCATTGAAGCTGTTGTCGCCAGACAGGAGCGCACTGTGGTCAGCCTGAAAACGCCGCTGGATGTGCATATCACCTATTCAACGGCGTGGCGGGATGACGATGGCCTGGTGCATTTCCGGCCGGACGTCTACCAGCGCGATGCCAAGCTGCACCTCGCGCTCTTCGGAAAGCCATCGCCGTACTGACGTGGGTCGCCAGTTCTTTCGTCTGCCATGGCGAGTGCTTCGACGTCGCAGACTTCACCCTGTCATTACTGACGCACCCGGATCGCTGCTGTCGACAATGCGCACGACACCGCGCCCGCCGCCGCGCTTCTCGACGCGGATCTGCACGGCGATGCGCTCAACCATCGCGGCAACGTGCGTGATCACACCGACTTTCCGGCCATGACCCTGCAACGTCTCCAACGCATCGATGGCCATATCGAGGGTTTCTGCGTCGAGTGCTCCGAAGCCCTCGTCGATGAACAGCGTATCGACAAACGATTGCCGCCCTTCGAGCCCCGACAAGGCCAGCGCCAAACCGAGTGATACCAGGAAACGTTCGCCGCCCGAGAGTGAGCGCAAGGATCGGACTTCATCACCCATGTCGCGATCGACGACATGCAGAGCCAGATCCGACGTCGTGCCGCGTGCAAGCTGGTAGCGCGGATTGAGCCGGCGCAGCTGATCGTTGGCGAGCCGCACCAATTGCTCAAGGGTGATGCCTTGAGCAAACCGCCGGAACTTGTTGCCGTCAGCCGATCCGATCGCATCGTCGACGCGCTGCCAGTCGTCGAACTCCCGGCGCGCAATCTCGATCTGCTTCGCAAGGTCCGCAACCGTCGCCCGAGCCTCATCGTCCTTTTTCAGGTCCGCATTCATCGCCGCCAGCCGGTTACGTATCTCTTCGATTTCGCCGGATATTGCTGCCACCGCATCAGCGACAGCGGTCATGTCGGCGATCTCCTCGCGTTCCGACATGAGTGTGGTGACGTCCTGCTGACGGTGCGCGAGCGCGGTGTCAGCTTCCGTGACGGCTCTGTTCAGAGTGTCGATCTGAGTGCGCAGTCGAGTGCGCGTTTCATCAGGGACGGCGAGCAGGGAAAGAACCTCGTCCTTCGACATCTGGACGGCCGTGATCGCCTCCTCGAACGCCCGTTCTGCGTCGCCGAGATCGCTTGCCGACCTTTCCGCAGCTGCCAGCGCCGCCTCATATCCCGCCTTGCAGGCGGCAAGATTATTGTTTGCTGCCGCCTCGGCGTCCCTGGCGGCGGCGAGCACGGCTGAGGCAGCCTGCCAGGCTTTGGTGATCCGGTCGCGATGGCTCGCCGTCGCTTCTCCGTCGAGGAGGACGGCGCGCGCGGCCTTTGCGTCCTCAAGGCGCTGTGTCCATTCCGCGAGCCTCTCTTTGCTGGCCTCCGATACCTCGACAGAGGTTTCGGCCTGGGCTCTGGCCTCGACAAGCAGGTGGTCCAGTTCTGTCAGCCGCTTTTCGGTAGCGGCGCACTCATCCTTCAACTTGCTGAAATCCGCCGCAAGCTTCGTGATGTGCCGCTTGGCGCCGACCGGGTCCCGGTCCAGATCCTCGATGGTGAGACTAGCCCCGGCCAGAAACGGTGTCAGTTCACGATCTGCAGCCTCGATTTGTTCGCCGAGGCCAAGAAGCTGTGCCTTCAGCTGTGTCAGCGTGTTCTGGATCTGCGCGTACGCCGCCTTGTTGGAATTGCTTTGGCTGACCATGCCATCATGGCTGGCTGAAGCCTGATCGAGTACCCTCTGCAACTCGTCGATTTCGGTTCGCAGATCACGTGCCGCGCTGAGTGGCTTGGCAAGATCGGAGCGGAAGCGATTGGCTTCGTCCTGCAGCGCAACCAGGGTCTTTTCCACGTCGGTATCGAGGCGCGTTGGCACAGTGATCGAGAATGGCTCGTCCTCGGACAAGGCCACGATGTCAGGCACCAGATCTTCGAACTTTGCCGCGCACGAAGCCTGTTGACTGGCGGCTTCTTCCAGGTTGCGCTTCGCAATTTCCAATCGGGCGCGCGCGCCTTCCTGTGCAACTTCAACCTTGGTCATCGCATTTGACGCCGCCTGCAGCCGTTGATCGAGCTCTGCACGCCGCGCTTTGATTTCGGTGACCATCTCTGCACCCGCATCGCCGAGTGCGTTGGGATGCTCCTTCGCTCCGCACACCGGGCAGGGCTCGCCAGCAATCAGCGCGCTGCGCAACGCCGCGGCATGTCGGGATTCCAGCGCGTCGGCGAGATCGGAAAGCGCCAGGATTTCGCCTCGCCGCGCCAGCAGCTCCGCATGTTTGGAATGTGCTTCAGCCAGGGCCTTGGAAGCGGCGGCCAGGAATTGTTCCTGCGTTCGGATATCTTCTTCAGCCTGGGTTCTTGCCGCTGCGGCATCGGCGTGACTTTTCGCGATGTTCCGTGCTTCGCGTACATGCTCGATGAACTCCCGCAAACGGCTGTCCCGGAGTGTCAGCGCCTGTTCGTCGATGAGCGAGAGAGCTTGTCGCCGCTCCAGCAGTTGCGCACGCATCTCCGCGCAATGTGCGGCGTGCTTTCTGATTTCATGCTCGGCCGCCGTGATCAGACGCTGCAGACGCTCATCCTCGGCGGATGCCTGCGTCAGCTCACGCGAAGCAGCCGCCCGTCGCTTGCGCAATGCTTCACGATCGTCAAGTTTCCGGCAGATATGATCGAGAAATTCTACGAGTGGCGCATGGTCAAGACAGGCTTCAAGCCGATGGCGCACCTGCGCGTGTTGACCGATCAGGTCGGCCTGTTGGGCTTCAAGCCTGGCAACATTCGCCACCTTCTCGTCCGCATGTTCGCGCGCCCTGGTGAAGGCCGCCTTGGCCGCCTCATGTTCTTTGCCGGCATGCGCGACTTCAACGTCCAGGCTTTCCGCTTCGCGCCAGACAGGCGTGAATTTCTGCACCTCTGCTTCGGCTGACGTGCTGATGATGGCGGCTTTTTCACGCTCGGCCGTAGCTTGGAGAAGCGCAGCTTCGGCCAGTTCCCGGCCCCTCCCGGCCTCTGCTGCAGACTTCTCTGCCTCATGGAAGCGCCCCTGCGCCTGCCTGACCGCGTCAGCCTTAGGCCGCAAGGGTTCGACAGCGTCGAGCCTGGCGAGCCGGGCAATATCGCCGCTGGCGGCCTCGCGTTCTTGTCTGGCCTTTGCCAGCTTCTCTTCGGCGAGGCGCAGGGACTGGCGCGCATGCTCCAGGCGTCTGGCGTGGTTCAACGCGTCCGTGAGCTCTTCGAGTTCCTGAGACTTCCGGGCCGCAATGACCGAATGGTCATCCCGTTCGCTGATGAGCTTTGCGCGGCTCTCATCATCCATCAGGCCGACATCGGCGCGTCGCTGATCGAGCGCCCTGATCCGGGCTTCCCGCTCCCGTGTGCCGGCGTTCACCCGCTTGGAGATCCGGCCATAGATGTCCGTACCGGTGATCTTTTCGAGAAGATCGGCACGATCATTTTCCGCGGCCAGCAGAAAGGCATCAAACTCTCCCTGGGCCAGCAGGACGGTGCGCCGGAACTGCTCGAAGTTGAGTTCCGTACGCGCTTCAACGGCCCGCAGCACCTCGGTCCGGCCGACGGCGATCGAGCTGCCATCTTCCAGCAGCTCAAGCCGGCGCTCGGCATCTTGCAGGTTGCCGTCCGCCTTGCCGCGAGCCCGCCGCACCTCCCAGCGGACCCGGTAACATTTCCCATCCTGACCGAGGAAGTCGACCTCGGCGTAGCCGTGGCTGGCCCCGCGCCGCAAGATCGCACGCGCATCCTTCACTGTCAGGTCCTTGCCGCTGGGATCGCGAACGTATTCGCGCCGATCGATCGCGACACGTGGAAATTCGCCGTAAAGCGCCAGGCACAGCGCATCGAGAATTGTGGACTTGCCTGCGCCGGTGTCGCCGGTAATCGCAAAAAGCCCCGCGCTGGCAAGTGGCTCCTTCGTCAGATCGATCTCGAATTCGTTTGCCAGGCTCGCGAGGTTTGCGCCGCGGATTGCCAGAATGCGCATCGATCAGACCTCCGCTCCGGCTTCCGCAAGCGCGCGGTGAAAGATCTCGCGATGCTGCGCGTCAGGTTCTTCTCCGTGCGTGCGCAGGAACGCCTCTCGAAAAAGGTCTTCAGGGGCTCGCTCCGCAAGACGTACAAGAGGCTCGCCCTCTGTAGCAGTTTCGCAGTTCTGCCTTGCGGCCACGCGCACATCCACGAGGCGCACTGGAAAGTTCTCCGCAATCCGGTCGGCCTCTGCGCGAGATCCGGAGTTAAGCCCTTCGCGGCTCAATCGCACGTGGATGAATGGGCGCTGCTCGATGGGAAGCTGCGGACAAAGATCCAGCGCTTTCAGATGATCACCGAGTTCGCCCAGACGTATCTCTCCTGACTGCGGCACTCGCAGGAAGTCGACCGGCCGCTTCAATTCGATATGCTCGATTGCCGTGCTGCCACCCTCGAGCGTCAGCAGCGTCACGCCGTGGCGGTAAGCCTGTTCGGTGGCAGACAACGGCAGGAGAGAACCGCTGTAGCGGACCCGGTCGCCTTTGAGCGTTTGCGGTCTGTGCAGATGGCCGAGAGCCACGTAGCAGGCATCTTCCGGAAACACGTCCGGCGGCACCGCATGTTGTCCGCCCACCAGAATTGTCCGCTCGGCGCCTTCTGACTGCAGCCCGCCCTGAACATGCAGGTGACCGGTGACGATCAGCGGCAGCCCGCTCGTGATATCCCGCACACCCTCCATCAGTTCGTCGTAAAGAGCCTTCGTCGCACGAACGACGGGCGAACCCTCTTCACCTTCCAGACTTCGCAACGCCGGCAGGCATGCAGCTGTCGGATAGGAAACGGCAAGCACATGCGCGGCAATCGCGCCGCCCTTTACCGTGAGCGGCACCAGGTGGCGCTTCGCATCGATCCGCCCATTGATCCGTCGCACGTTGCCGACAACGTGGGTATTGAACCCGTCGAGCAGAGCGCGCGGAGCTTCCAGTCGTCCGGCGGCGTCATGGTTGCCCGCCGTAATGACAATGCGCAAGCCCGGACGCGAACGATGTAGCGCTACCAACGTTTCGTAGAAGAGACGCTGGGAGTCACCTGACGGATTCTGACTATCGAAGACGTCTCCTGAAACGATGAGCGCATCGGCTTCCCGCTCGGCGATGATGGAGGCGAGTTCATTCAGAACGGCGCGGTGCTCGTGGTCGCGTGGATAGCCGCGCAGCGTGTGCCCGATGTGCCAGTCGGCCGTATGAATGATCCGCATGGAGCCCTCTGTGGCGTGGTGTCTTGCCCGGCTGAAAACAGTGCATCGGAATAAAACGTGAACATGTCAGAATAGTGGGCTACGGAGAGATGCAATACGCGCAATACGGACAGGAGCACGCGGGCTTTTTGATGGGAATGGCCCCGCCTACCCACAATTCGAACACGATCCAGTGATCAGGAAAGCCCGATTGAGGCAATCAGTAAGGAGAGTACCTAGCCTTTTTAACCCCGGTTCTTTCATCGCAGCCAGAGGTGCTGCTCAGATCGCAACAATATCGCACGGCTAGAGCCATGAACATTTTGATCTTTACGTTTGGTTCGCGAGGGGACGTGCAGCCGTACGTCGCGCTTGGCGCCGCGTTGCGCAAGAATGGCCACAACGTCACCGTGTCCACGGGGCAGGGTTTCGACGCGATGATCGAGGCGCATGGGCTGACAGCCGCACCGTCATCGATGAACTATCGCGAAATCATCGACACTCCGGAAGCCCAGGCGGCGTTTCGCTCGATGTCGGGCAAGTTCCGCGCCATGCATACTTTTAAGGATCTGGTGCGCAGGCAATTCGAGGAAATGTGGGATCTCGCGCGTGAGGTCCAGCCGGACCTCATGCTCTACCATCCGAAGGGCTTTCTGGCCCAGGACATCGCCGAGGCTCTGGATGCGATCGCCGTCCCCACGACCCTGCAGCCGAGTTATGTCCCGACCGGCGCCTTTCCCAATCCGTTCCTCCCGTTTTCGGATCTTGGCGCCTTCGGCAACCGGCTGACGCATCATTTCATCGACCGTCTGACGTTCTGGGCTCAAACCAGCCTCGTTGGCAGCTGGCGGCAGGATCGCCTGGGCCTGCGTAGTGATACGAGTATTCGCGATTTCTTTGCTGGCTACCATCCGCACGGGCGCACCGTGCCGCGGCTGCACGGCTATAGCGCCGCTCTTGTTCCGAGGCCCCATGACTGGAGCGAACGCGAGCACATCACAGGCTATTGGTTGCTTGAACCGGACCTGGAATGGCAGCCTCCCGAGGATCTGAGCCGGTTCCTGGCGGAAGGCCCACCGCCGGTCTATGTCGGGTTTGGCAGCATGCCGGCCGCGGATGTCGAGGCTCAGACCGATATTGTGATCGAAGCGCTGCAGCGCGCCAATCAGCGCGGTGTGCTTGCGACGGGCTGGGGCGGTCTGCAGGTCACGAAAACAGCCAGCAACAGGATTCATTTTGTTGATGCCGTCCCCCATGACTGGCTGTTCCCGCGCTGCTCGGCGGTGGTCCATCATGGCGGCGCAGGGACCACGCATGAGGGGCTGCGCTGGGGCCGGCCGACAGTCATTTGCCCGCTGGGTGTCGACCAGCCGTATTGGGGCCGCCGCGTCAATGCCCTTGGAGCCGGTCCGCCGCCATTGCCGCAGAAGCGCTTGAACAGCCACGATCTGGCCGAAGCCATCGTCGCAGCGTTACGCCCCTCGTGCGCTCATCGGGCGGCCCAGCTCGGGGATGCTATCCGTGCTGAGGGTGGGGCGGCCATGGCCGCCGCGGTGCTTGAGGAGCTCGACCGTGTCGATCGTTGGCCGGCCGACAATGTCGCCGCTTCCAACTAGGATGTTGTTGGTGGACATCGATGAGTTCGCAAACGGAAGACGATAGGCGGGACGTCTGGCGGTTGTACGAGCGTCATGCCCATGATTTCGATCGCGATCGAAGCCGGTTACTGTTCGAGAAAAGCTATCTCGAGGATGTTGCGAGCCGTCTTGATGCGGGCGCCGAAATCCTCGATATCGGGTGTGGAACGGGCGAACCCATCGCCCGGTTCTTCTTGAGCGTGGCTTCCGGCTGACCGGTGTCGATGCCGCCCCCGCAATGCTCGCTCTTTGCCGCAAGCGCCTGCCACAGGGAACATGGATTGAAGCCGACATGCGCGGGCTTCACCTTGGCCGCCGGTTCGGCGCGATCCTCGCCTGGGACAGTTTCTTCCATCTTGATGCCGGCGATCAGCGGGCGATGTTCCCCGTGTTCAAGGCGCATATTGCGCCGCACGGGCTGCTACTGTTCACGTCCGCGCCGACCGCAGGGGAAGCCGTCGGCGATTGGTACGGCAACAGGCTGTTTCATGCGAGCCTTGATCCGGACGAATACCGCAGCCTGCTGCGTGCGTCCGGTTTTGAGGTCCTCCGCTATCAGGCAAATGATCCGGAGTGCGGGGGCCACACCGTTTGGCTGGCTCAATCGAGGGAACTGCAGACCGTCTGACAAGGCCATTCCTTGCCCGGCGGCGCTGTCCGCCGGGAAGGGTGATCCGTTAGAGAATGAACTTCGACAGGTCGGTATTCTTGGCTAGTTCGCCGACATGCTTCTCGACATAAGCCGCATCGATTGTGATCGTTTCGCCTGCCCGGTCGGAGGCATCGAATGAAATCTCATCGAGGACGCGCTCCATGATCGTCTGCAGCCGGCGCGCCCCGATGTTCTCGACCGTGGCATTCACCGCGACAGCGGTATCCGCCAGAGCGTCGATCGCGTCATCGGTAAATTCCAGCTTCACGTTCTCGGTCTGCATCAGCGCCACATATTGCTTGATGAGGCTCGCTTCGGGCTCGGTCAGGATGCGGCGCATGTCTTCGCGTGAAAGCGCTGTCAGCTCGACGCGGATCGGCAGTCGGCCCTGCAACTCCGGGAGCAGATCGGAAGGCTTGGCCACGTGGAAGGCACCGGAGGCAATGAACAGGATGTGGTCGGTCTTCACCGGCCCGTGCTTGGTCGTTACCGTCGTCCCCTCGATCAACGGCAGAAGGTCGCGTTGCACGCCCTCCCTGCTGACGTCTGCGCCGCCGCGGCCGGCGACATCGCTACGCGAGCAGATCTTGTCGATCTCGTCGAGGAACACGATGCCATTGTCCTGGACCGCCTGGATCGCTTCCTGCGTTATCTGCTCGTTATCGAGGAGCCGGTCGCTTTCCTCAGCGATGAGAATGTCATAGCTCTGATCTACCTGGACGCGCCGTGTCCGCGTGCGTCCGCCGAACGCCTTGCCGAGCATGTCGCCGATGTTGATGGCGCCAATGGACCCGCCCGGCTGCCCGGGGATCTCGAACATCGGAAAACCAGTCGAGGTGTCGGTAACCTCGATCTCGATTTCCCTGTCATTCAGTTCATTGTTGCGCAGTTTCCGCCGGAAGGCTTCCCGGGTCGTAGCCTGCGCACCCGGGCCGACAAGGGCGTCCAGAACGCGCTCCTCCGCGGCCTTCTCTGCCTTGGCTCGCACTTCCTTGCGCTTTGCTTCCCGCACAAGCGCGATACCGACCTCGACAAGATCGCGCACGATGCTTTCAACGTCGCGCCCGACATAGCCGACCTCGGTGAACTTGGTGGCCTCGACCTTCAGGAACGGCGCCCCGGCGAGCCGGGCAAGCCGACGTGAAATCTCGGTCTTGCCGACGCCGGTCGGCCCGATCATCAGGATGTTTTTCGGCAGCACTTCTTCCTTCAGGTCGCCCGTGAGCTGCTGACGGCGCCACCTGTTTCTGAGCGCGATGGCGACGGCACGCTTGGCGTCGTTCTGCCCGACGATATAGCGATCGAGTTCCGAGACGATTTCGCGGGGAGAGAAGTTTGTCATTGGATTGAGGTATCACTCTGCAAGGTACGAGAAGCGCCGTGGTCTGAAAACCGGCACCCCTGGCAGGAACGAGACGTCCCTCCACGAATGCAATGCCGGTCAACATGAGCCTGTCATCTGCCGGACTCAAGAGACTCGATAACGATGTTGTCGTTGGTGTAGACGCAGACTTCCGCAGCAATCTTCATGCTCCGGCGGCAGATCTCTTCCGCATCGAGCGGCTGGTCAAGCAGCGCCCGCGCCGCACACAGAGCATAGTTGCCGCCGGAGCCGATCCCCATGACGTGGTTCTGTGGCTCCAGCACATCGCCCGTTCCTGTCAGGACCAGGGTCGTATCCTTGTCGGCAACGATCATCATCGCTTCGAGGCGTCTGAGATATCGGTCGGTGCGCCAGTCCTTTGCAAGCTCGACGCAGGACCGCATCAACTGTCCAGGATATTGTTCGAGCTTGGCCTCTAGCCGTTCAAACAGGGTAAACGCGTCGGCGGTTGCACCAGCGAAGCCGCCGATGACGTCGCCTTTGCCGAGCCGGCGAACCTTGCGCGCATTGGCCTTGATGATGGTCTGCCCGAGGCTGACCTGCCCATCCCCGGCAACGACGACACGGCCGTCCTTGCGTACCGTGAGTATGGTGGTTGCATGCCACGTCATGGTGCTGGAAGCATCTTTCGACTGAGTGTTCATGAGAAAGTTAACGCGATTAGGGGAAGCTTGCGCCAGGTTTCAAGTCACGCCTCGCCAGGCACCTGCTGAGGTTGTGGCCTAGAAGATGTGGTAACAAGCTGATAAACGGTTCACAAACCGAGTGCAATTACAGCCGCTGAACCATTGACGCCGTTGAAGAGGGCCGTTCCGTGACCGCAAACACTAAGCGCCAAGCGTCCGTCGCGCGCAATACCAAAGAGACCGAGATCACAGCGACCATCAATCTGGACGGCACCGGCGCTTGCGACGTTCAGACGGGCATTGGCTTCCTCGACCACATGATCGAGCAGCTTGCCCGCCATTCTCTGATGGACATCACTTTGCGCGCAAACGGTGACCTGCATATCGATTATCATCACACAACGGAGGACTGTGGCATTGCTCTGGGGCAGGCCTTTGCGAAGGCGCTCGGCGACAAGCGGGGCATCACACGCTACGCCGACGTGCATCTGCCGATGGACGAAGCCTTGACCCGCGTTGCAGTCGACGTGTCGGGCCGCCCCTATTTGGTATGGAACGTCACCTTCACTCGCGATAAGCTTGGAGAGATGGACACTGAGTTGTTCCGTGAGTGGTTCCAGGCCTTTGCCCAGAACGCGGGCATCACGCTGCATGTGGCAAATCTTTACGGCGACAATAACCACCATATTGCGGAGACCTGCTTCAAGGGGCTGGCGCGGGCGCTGGGTCAGGCCATCGCACTTGATCCGCGCCAGGAAGGGCGTGTGCCTTCGACGAAGGGAACGCTCACTGCATGATCCTTTCCATGTGGCGTCTGGGAGATACATCGCGCGTGCTGGCCTTTACGATCTACGAGCCGCCGAATCCTCCTGCTGACCGCATCGAGCGGGCCGAGCGGCTTGTCTTTATCAGGGATGGTTTCAGTTTCCCGGCTCTGCTGTTTGGTCCCTTCTGGCTGCTGTTCAACCGCTTGTGGGCAGTCTTCGCGCTCTATATGGTGGTTGCCTTCGCTACGAGCGTCACGCTGGAATGGATGAAGGTCGTACCGTTCTGGACGTCAGTGGCGGGCATCGCCTTGAATTTCATTGTTGCACTGGAAGCTGACTCGATCCGCCGCTGGTCCCTGGAGCGCAACGGTTACCGGTTAATCGGCACCGTGGTCGGCCGCAGCATGGCGGAATGCGAACGCCGCTTTTTCGAGAACTGGCTGCCGAAACAGCCGATCCTGCGTCCGCGCGGGCCTGCAGGCGAGGCTCCGGACATGCCCCTGGCGTACGCAACCATGGCCGTCGGGTTCATTCCGCAAGGTCATAGCCAGTCCGCGCCGCAGCCAGCGGAAACGCGCAAGCGCCGCTGGCATCTGTTTAGCAGCAAGAGCTGATTGTCCGGATGCAGAACGCTGTCATCATCGACTATGGGTCAGGCAACCTTCACTCGGCTGCCAAGGCCCTGGAGCGTGCCGCGCGTGAAAGCGCCGGAGAATTCCGGATCAAGGTAACGGCAAGGCCGGAGGACGTGGCGAGCGCCGACCGTATCGTTCTGCCCGGCGTCGGCGCCTATGCCGACTGCAAGCGAGGCCTTGATGGCATTCCGGGGATGGTCGAAGCGCTGGATCACGCCGTCACAAGAGATGCCTGCCCGTTCCTCGGCATCTGCGTCGGCATGCAACTCATGGCAACCCGCGGTCTGGAATTCGGTGTGACCAAGGGACTGGGCTGGATCGCGGGAGAGGTCCGGGCTCTGGAACCGGCTGACCCCGCTCTCAAGATCCCGCACATGGGGTGGAATACGCTCAACGTTAAGCAGTCCCACCCGCTCCTGAACGGCATTGCGACAGGTCCGCACGGTCTGCACGCGTATTTCGTGCACTCATATCATCTGGTGGCAAATTCGCCCGGCGATGTGATCGCCGAGACGAACTATGGCGGGCCGGTGACGGCCATTGTCGGCAAGGGCAACATTGTCGGCACCCAGTTCCATCCGGAGAAGAGCCAGACGCTGGGCCTGAAGCTGCTTGCCAACTTCCTCAGCTGGCGGCCCTGAGCGCAACATCCCCGAGATCGTCCCGGACGTCGTCGAGGCCATTCATGTTCGGAACAGCTGGCGTCGCATGAGCGAATGCGACGACGTTGGCGCTCGCTACTGCAGGGACGGTTCCACGGCGGCGAAACCAGCGGATGGAGGTATTGGTCAGCATTGCGGGATCTTCAACCGGCTGAATGAGCAAGCCGTCGTCATCGCCCAGAAGCCAGCTCAGCCGCGCCTCGATATCCTCCTGCGATTCATCGCTCGTCAGATACCAGATCTGCTCAAGGGGACGCGCCCACCTGACACCCAGACCCATGATGATTTCTGCCAGGGCATGCTTCTTGGCGTTCGGATTGGCGAGGTCGTAGGAGATCAGGTAGGTGCGCATCGCGAGGACTTCCTTCAGGCGGGGATTGAGGGCAACTACGCGGTACTGACTTGGGCTCGTTCCGGCTGGAACGTAAGGAGAACATTGCATGAGTCGGTCCGATTGTCCACAATAAGTTGCTAGTTTGTTCTCAACTGGCTTCGTCGAGCTTTGCGTCGCGTTTCAGAAGGCGTTTCCGAAATAGAAGCGCGCACTTCGCTTTCTCACTCAAACAACGCCAACTGCCCCGGATTATTGTTTGATCTCGGGATCGGCCGGTGGTTGCCGAAGTCGGTCCGGTCGACAAGTTCCGGATAGCGATCTGTGAACACCTCCAGCGCCCGTTCGCGGCTCGCGGGGAAGCGTCTTCCCTCCCAGATTTCATAAAGCCGGCGCGGGTCACAGTCGTAGCGCCGCAGGATTTCTGCACGCGGGACCCTCAGCCAGCGCGCGATCCAAATATCCACCGCGGCGGCTTCGTTCAGCTGCAATTTTCCCTCAGACAGAGGTGGACTGGCGCGGGCCTCAAACAAAGCGGGCATGGCTGGAACTTGCAGATGATCCAAAGGCTGATATGAAGCGCGATAACCTCGTTGGCTTCAGGATTGATAATCTGCCGCCAACAAAGCTATTCCATGGCACGCGCGAGCTTTCTTGCGGCGTAGGCGTCTCACACCAGAACAACAAGGCGAACTCCATTGATCCTCTTCCCTGCCATCGATCTGAAGGACGGCCAGTGCGTACGGCTCAAGCTGGGCGAAATGGACGAGGCGACGGTCTTCAATGACGATCCGGCTGCCCAGGCCCGCGCTTTTCAGGATCAGGGCTTCGAGTGGCTGCACATCGTTGATCTCAATGGCGCGTTCGCCGGCAAGCCCGTAAACGCCGGAGCGGTCGAGGCAATCCTTGGCGCCTTGACGATCCCGGCTCAGCTGGGCGGGGGCATTCGTGATCTGGCGACGATCGAGGCCTGGCTGGACAAGGGCATCGCCCGCGTCATCTTGGGCACCATCGCCGTACGCAATCCGGAGCTGGTCCGTCAGGCGTGCCGGGAGTTTCCTGGCAGGATCGCCGTCGGGATCGACGCCAAGGGCGGCAAGGTCGCGGTCGAGGGCTGGGCGGAAACGTTCGAACTGACCGCCATCGAGCTGGCTTCCCGCTTCGAGGATGCCGGCGTCGCCGCCATCATCTACACCGACATCGAGCGCGATGGCGTCCTGAAGGGCCTCAACCTGCCTGCCACCGCTGAGCTGGCGCGCGCCACCTCGATTCCCGTCATTGCCTCGGGTGGCCTCGCCTCGATCGACGACGTGCGCGAACTGCTCAAGCCCGAATACGCAATGCTGGCGGGCGCCATCAGCGGCCGCGCACTTTATGACGGCCGCATCGATCCGGCCGAGGCTCTGGCATTGCTGAAGGGGGCGTAAGGCTCGGGGGCAGTCGGGTGTTACACCATGAGGTCCGGCCCGAGACGTGGAAAGATTGCCAGCGGGCGTCGCAAGCATAACGGTCAGTGCATCTTCCGGGGGGCTTTTCATGTTCAACGTCGCTATACCGGCCAGCCTCACGCCGATCCTGCTGCTGGTAATATCGAACGTGTTCATGACCTTTGCCTGGTACGGGCATCTGAACTTCAAGAACTGGCCGCTGTGGCTGGTGATCGTCGCGAGCTGGGGCATCGCATTCTTCGAGTATTGTCTGGCGGTCCCCGCAAACCGCTATGGCCATGCCGTTTACTCGGCGGCAGAATTGAAGACGATCCAGGAGGTGATAACCCTTGTGGTCTTCGCCGCCTTTTCGGTCTGGGTTCTGAAGGAACCGCTGACCATCAACCATGCTGTCGGCTTCGGTCTCATCATGGCCGGCGCATTTTTTGTATTCTACGGCCCGATCCGTTAGGCCGCATTTCGTTGAGGCAGGCACCACATGTCATTGAAAGTCCGCATCATTCCTTGCCTTGACGTTCATGGCGGCAGGGTCGTCAAGGGCGTCAACTTTGTCGATCTTGTTGATGCAGGCGATCCAGTCGAAGCGGCCGCGGCCTACGATGCGGCGGGTGCCGACGAACTCTGCTTCCTGGACATCGGCGCCAGTCACGAAAACCGCGACACGATTGTCGATATTGTGGAGCGCACAGCCGAGCGCTGCTTCATGCCTCTCACCGTCGGGGGCGGTGTGCGCACGGTGGAGGATATCCGCCGGTTGCTCGAAGCCGGTGCCGACAAGGTGTCGATCAACACAGCGGCGGTCGCAAATCCTCAGTTCGTCAGGGAAGCCTCCGAAAAGTTCGGTGCCCAGTGCATCGTCGTCGCCATCGACGCCAAGAAGGTCAGTGGCCCCGGTGAGGAGCCCCGCTGGGAGATCTTCACGCACGGCGGGCGCAACGCGACGGGCATCGACGCGGTCGAATTTGCCAGGAAGGTCGTTGAACTCGGCGCCGGTGAAATCCTGCTGACCTCGATGGATCGCGATGGCACCAAGGAGGGCTTCGATATCGGCCTCACGCGCGCCGTCGCCGATGCGGTGAGTGTGCCGGTCATTGCGTCAGGCGGCGTTGGTACGCTCGAGCATCTGGTTGAGGGCGTCCGCGATGGTCACGCAAGCGCCGTCCTCGCCGCCTCGATCTTCCATTTCGGAACTTACACCGTTGCTGAAGCCAAGCGCTACATGGCTGAGGCGGGTCTTAACATGCGGCTCGACGACGCTAGATAACGGAATTTCTGTTAACGAATTGATCTGCTCAGCCCTCGAGCAGGCCTCCCCGATCCACATAACGGGCCGGTTCGCGCGATGACATTGTCGTGAAGTTTGCAATTTGGCACGCCCGCGATTTTTCAAGATGAACCCGAGACTTGCCGGGCACTTGCCGCAATAATCCCGAGTCGGATATGCAAGTCGTCAACTGTTTACCTCCCTGCGTCAGCATGATGCAGCTCGCGAACATACTTCCTACAGAGTGTCCGGTTTAGGAGGGCCATGCTCGGAGTATGCGTGCGAGCACGGAATAATGGGTACTAGAGGTAACAATGATCAGGAAATTGACTATCGCGCTCGGCGCCTGTTGGGCCATCGGCGCAGGAATTGCTGCCGTCACGGCTGCCAACGCCAGTGAGCCGACGTATGATGATCGCCGCGAGATTGCCTGCTCCATCATTGCCCGGCATGACCGGGACGGCGATGGACAGTTGAATATTTTCGAAGCCAGGCGCGCTGGCAAGGCCGCATTCAAAACACTCAATGGCGATCGCGACCTCACCCTGGAGTATGACGAAGTCGCCGACCGCATCGACCCTGATACTTTCGACAAGTACGATCGGATCAAGTGGCGCGGTCTGGACCGTGGCGAGTGGACCCGTCTCGTGAAGGACCGTTTCCGTGCCGCTGCTGACGGCGACCGCACTGTCGGCTGCGACCAGCTGTTCACCCGCGAGGGTCGCCGTCTGCTGGCGGTCATCTGGTACTAAGTCTGATACGACACTTTCACGATTGTGCGGCGCCGGCTCCAATGGCCGGCGTCGTCGTTTTGCTCCGGAAAATCAGGAGGGGCTCCTCACTCCACGAGATTCTTGTCTTCGTAGAGGCACAGATCCTGGATCGGGCATCTCCAGCACTCAGGCTTGCGCGCCTTGCAAAGATAGCGGCCATGCAGGATGAGCCAGTGATGAGCCGGAACCTTGTATTCTTTGGGAATGACACGCAGCAGGTCGTTTTCGACCGCCAGAACCGTCTCGCCCCGGGATAGCCCGATCCGCCGCGCGACGCGAAAAACGTGAGTATCGACAGCCATCGTCGGTTGTCCGAATATGATGTTCATCACCACGTTCGCCGTTTTGCGTCCGACACCTGGCAACGTCTCCAGAAGATCCCGGTCGTTGGGCACCTCGCCGCCGAAATCCTCGATCAGCTTCTGGCTGAGAAGAATGACGTTCCTGGCCTTGTTGCGGTAGAGGCCGATGGTCTTGATCGCTTCGCGGACGCGATCCTCCCCGAGTTCCAGCATCTTTTCGGGAGTATCAGCAACTGCGAACAAGCCGCGCGTCGCCTTGTTGACACCGGCATCTGTCGCCTGTGCCGACAGCACGACAGCGACAAGCAGTGTGAAAGGATTGGTGTACTCCAGTTCCCCTTTCGGCTCGGGGTTGAGGGCGCTGAAGCGGCGGAAGACTTCCCTGATCTCCTCCGGCGACAATAGCTTTGCGCCTTTACTGGAGCGCTTTGCGCTTTTCCCGGCCTTCCGGGAACCTTTGCGCTGAGCCTTCGCTTGTGCTTTCAATGTCTCGGTGGATCGAGACGCGGGCCTGATTGAGCCCGGCGTGTCGGCTGTCATGTCGGCTCCTGGAGGGTCCTTGAGGGTTGCGCGTTCGCGCGCATATGACACTGATGACCGAAGCGGCACCGAAAAAGCAAGGGCCCGGCACATTCAACGCCGTCCTCTTCCCCTATCGTTCGCTAAGTCCAACCGGTTTTCTCATCCTGATGTCCCTGGTCGGCGTCACGAGCTTTATGCTCGGCCTGCTGTTCGCTTTCATGGGGGCATGGCCGGTGGTGATCTTTTTCGCCCTGGACGTCGTGCTGATCTATGTGGCTTTCAAACTGAATTACCGCAGCGGCCGCGAGTATGAAACGGTCGAGCTTGATCCGCTGCAACTCGTGCTGACCCGGGTCGACCCTGCGGGCGTGAGACAGCGGTTCGATTTCAATACCTACTGGGTTAGGGTGAACCTGTTTGAAGAGCGGGGCGGCCGCACCAGCATGTCTCTGTCCTCGCACGGGCGGGAGATCCCATTCGGACGCTTCCTGACCGACGACGAACGACGCGATTTCGCCACCGCCCTGCACAACGCTCTGCTCGTGGCCCGATCCGTCCCGCCCGAGCTGAATGGGTAGGCGCCTCGCGATTGCTCCGCTGATGCGAGAGTAGCCGCCCCCGCAGGCTCAGGTCAGAACGCGTGCAACCCGAAATCCGGTTTGATCGTTGCGCGAGGCCGCTTTCAGGCGGTTGCGGCTCGAAGAACGCAACGAGCGCGGCACGTCAGTCCAGCTGCCGCCGCGTACGACCCTGGCGCTCTGCTGCGAGTCAATGAACGGAGAACCGTCGTCGGGGGTGTCGTTGTAGGTGTCGCACCACGAATCTTCGACCCACTCGGAAACGTTGCCGTGCATGTCGTGAAGGCCGAAGCGATTCGCATCGAACATGCCGACTTCAACGGTTTTTCCGGCGCAACCCCAATGATCGAACGAGCAATGAGCGGCCCGGCGCGAGAGGTGGGAACCCGTCGAGTAGGTAGTGGTGGTGCCACTCCGGCAACAATATTCCCACTCGGCCTCGCTGAGCAGCCGGTATTCATGGCCGGTGACTTCACTCAACCATTCAAGGTAGCTTTTCGCATCGTTCCAGGAAACGTTGATCACAGGACGCCGGCCGCGTCCCCACCGCTTGTCGGAAGGGCGATGCAAAACGCCTCCGGACTCGAATGCGGCGTCCCATTCGTCGAAGGTGACGGGGTATCGCCCAACCGCAAGAGCACGCGGAATCACGACCCGATGCTCGGGCGCCTCTGACGGGTGCGCATTTTCTTCACTGGAGCCCATGATGAATTCGCCGGGCGGGACAATGACCAGCTCCGGGGCAACATCGTGGTCGCGGATGACCTGGCCGAATTCCCACGTCCGGACCCGGACAGGGGTCGCGGTGCGGACAGGAGCGTGTCCGGTGCCGGCCGGAGACGGACGGCGATCCCGCACCGTGCTATGAGCTGTTGCCTGGGGACGCGTGGCGGATTGCTCACGGACGGGCGTCGGTGTGCGCGGCTGAACTGGTGGTTGCGTGTGGGCGGGCGTCAGCACACGACGCTGCGGAACAGCCGTAGCCTGCATCGGCATGGGCGCTTGCGGTTGAACGTGCCCGGTAGACTGCCTTTCCAGATTTTCCAGTTCGGCCAGCCGGGCCATGGCGATGCTTGCATACCGGCCCTGCGGCCACACCGCCAGAAATCTCTGGTAAGCCTCGATGCTGTCATGCTGTCCGGCCCACAGCCAGTTCGAGTGCTCGCGACCTTCGGACATCAAGGCCTGTGCGCGCTCGCGGGCGCATTCTCCGTAATAGCCGGGAAAGTGCTCGGCAAATCGCATCAGTTGCCCGATATCGCGGGACTCGCGCAGCCGTTCCCATTCTGCGGCTCCGACCGCGAGGGCCAGCTGCCCGGCCACTTCTCCGATTTCGCTGATGGTCAGCTCCGGGCCCGCAGGCGGCGCGCCGGGCGCAGCGGGCGCGACCGGGAACTCTGAAGGCGGGGGAGTACCCGGGGGAAGCGATTGCGCGGCAGCCACGGGTTCCGGTTGCTCGAGGCTCTGTGACCGGGCCACCCTCAGTCTTGCAGTTACGGTCTTCCCGCTGATGCCGCTGGTCGTAGAGCCGGGCTGTCGTTTTGGGCCGGAGTTGCCAGGCCAGGCTGCTTGCCTTGTGCCCCGGCCGTTTGCGGACATGTAGAACGGACCGGGAAGGTCCGAATGCATCCACGGGCGCTGCGCGCCGCCTGTGGCGGCATGCACACGCTCCTGCACGCGCTGGAAAATCGCGGAAATCTCGCCGTCCTCGTCAGAGAAGCTTTCGAGCAAGGCGCTGGTGAACGGGCTGTGTCTGCCCGGCGTGTCGTAAGCAAGTTCCCCCGGGCTTGCCGCGAACGCAACGAATGCGCCCTGCGGAGCCTTGACATGGGCGAGTCCTGAACCGCTTCGTCCGCCAGATCTGAAATCCGGGTTCAACGAACGCGTCGTGCTGCGCTGGAAGGGATTTTCCTGACAGGCATCGATCAGCGCGATGGATATCCCGGCCCGCTCCACCATGCCGTCGAGGATGTTGCCAAGAAAACAGGAGCGCTGATGCACGTGATCTTCAAACTCGATCCGCGCATCAATGGGAAGGAGATAGTTCTGACCCCAGATGTTGATGCCGTGCCCGGCGAAGAAGAACAGCGCTGCAGCACAATCCTCCGTCTCCTCCTGAAAGGAGGCGAGTGCGTCTTCCATGGCGATGCGGTTGAGGTTCTGGCGCAAAGTGACGTTCCACCCCAGGCGTTCCAGAGCGCGGCTGACTGCGGCGGCATCGTTGCTGGCATTGGCGAGCCGCGCTGCCCGTTGATAGTCCGAATTGCCAATCACCAGTGCGGCGCGTTTTCCGCCCCCGATTGCCTGCGAACCTGCCCTCGTCATTCCCGTCTGCCTGTGTTCACGAGTGCTGCCTGAACGCATCACTGTTTTGATTCGTGATTGTGCGAAAGACACAGGTAGGGGCAAGTCAGCGACACTGAAAATGATGTGGGTTAAACGAGTTCCTGGCCCCGGTGCCAGTGTTTGTTTTCGAAGGCAATCAGCGGCCGGAGTATGTGAGAGGCATTGACCTGCCTTTGCTTCCGCAGGCAGACAGGTCATTATCAAGGATGTAAGTGTGCGCCCGCAGGATGATGCTGCGAGCAATGGGAGATCATATATGCGGTTGGTTCGCTTCGGCCCGGCAGGGGCAGAAAAGCCTGGAATTCTGGACGATCA
>Ga0180216_1001434_pt1 | contig 21416 bp, 19 predicted proteins | sample eDN3rd37CBELigMG_FD_128879 | JGI IMG/M metagenome (GOLD analysis project Ga0180216, IMG submission 128879) | Enriched Miracle-Growth compost microbial communities from Emeryville, California, USA - eDNA 3rd pass 37_C BE-Lig MG (version 2)... ...
CCCCCCCGCACCCCCGGCCGCACCCCCGCCGGCCGCCCCCCCCCCCCCGGCGTCCCCACCCCCCGCGTCCCCACCCCCCCCGCCGTCCCCACCCCCGCCGTCCCCACCCCGCCGAATGTGCATGAATGCGCTGAGTGCGCACGAAGATTCGCGCACGTTCGGCGCGATGATGCACACTCGGCGGTAGCCCCCCCACCCCTGCCGCCCGGGGAAAACGCGCGGCCGGGGGCGGATATGATTTTGGGCTTGTGAGCCTCATCGTGCAGAAGTTCGGCGGGTCGTCGGTCGCCGACGCCGCGAGCATCCGCCGTGTCGCCGAGCGGATCGCCCGGACGAAGCGCGCGGGCCACGATGTCGTCGTCGTCGTGTCGGCGATGGGGGACACGACGGACGAGCTGCTCGACGTCGCGCACCAGGTCGTCGACGGCGAGCCGGCACCGCGGGAGCTCGACATGCTGCTGACGAGCGGCGAGCGCATCTCGATGGCGCTCCTCGCGATGGCGATCAAGGCGCTCGGCATCGACGCCCGCAGCTACACGGGCAGCCAGGCGGGCATGATCACGGACGAGCGGCACGGCTCCGCCCGCATCCAGGAGGTCACGCCGCGCCGCATCCAGGCGGCGATCGACGAGGGCGCGATCGCGATCGTCGCGGGCTTCCAGGGCTTCAACCGTGAGACGGGCGACATCACGACGCTCGGCCGGGGCGGCTCCGACACGACGGCCGTCGCCCTCGCCGCGGCGATGAAGGCGGATGTCTGCGAGATCTACAGCGATGTCGACGGCGTCTTCACGGCGGACCCCCGCATCGTCCCGCTCGCGCGGAAGCTCGACCGGGTCAGCGCCGACGAGATGGTCGAGCTCGCCGCGTCCGGCGCGAAGGTGCTCTACATCCGCGCCGTCGAGTTCGCCCGCCGTCACGGCGTCACCATCCACGCCCGATCCTCGTTCAGCGAGGCGGAGGGCACTATCGTCCGCAATGCCCGAGAGGGGGAGACTGTGGAAGAGCCAGTCGTCACCGGGGTCGCCACCGATCTGTCTGAGGCGAAGATCACTGTCGTCGGCGTGCCGGACATTCCTGGCAAGGCCGCCCGCATCTTCACGATCGTCGCGGACGCGCAGGCGAACATCGACATGATCGTCCAGAACGTGTCGACGACGGACACGGGTCGGACCGACATCTCGTTCACGCTGCCGACGTCGGACGTGCCGAAGGTGCTCGCGGCGCTCGGCGAGCGGCAGGAGGAGGTCGGCTTCGCGGAGCTGCTGAGCGATGAGGACATCGCGAAGGTCTCGGTCGTCGGCGCCGGCATGCGCTCGAGCGCGGGCGTCAGCGCGACGCTCTTCACGGCGCTCAGCGATGCGGGCATCAACATCGAGATGATCTCGACCTCGGAGATCCGCATGTCGGTCGTCACGCGGGCGAGCCTCGCGAAGGCCGCGACGCAGGCGATCCACACCGCCTTCGGCCTCGACGGCGACTCCGAGGCGGTCGTCTACGCCGGCACCGGCCGGTAGCGGCTGGCGGCTGGCCTTCCGGCCACCCCTCCGCCTCTCCGCCTCTCCCGCCTCCCCTCCCGCCGAGTGTGCATGAATGCGCCGAAGGTGCGCGAATTTTCGTGCGCACTCGACGCATTCATGCACATTCGGCGGGGAGGGCCCACGGCAGGCGAGGGCCCACGGCGGGGGAGGGCCCATGGCGGGCGAGGGCCCACGGCACCACCGACCACGGAGGAATGCGCGGGGCCGCCATCCCGCCAACATCCATCCACAGGCGTCGCCGCGGCCGACTCTTCCAGATCCTGAGGCCGTCGCCGCCACGGCATGGACAGGGGCGCGAGGCTGTCCGGCATGGACGCCGAAACCGAGCTCATCCTTGTGCGGGATGCGCCGGAGCACGGGCTGTCGGCGCAGCGCATCCACCGCCTGGCGCGTGTGGGGGAGCTCGTCCGCATCCGTCCGGGGGCCTACCTGCCCGCCCGCGTGTGGGAGGGCCTGCGGCCGGAGGCTCGGCTCCGTCTGCGGGTCATCGCCGCGCACCGGTGCCTCCCGGGGCGGCCGGTGTTTTCCCACGAGTCGGCGGCGGTGCTGCACGGGATCCCGCTCGTGGGCGGGGTGCCGGAGCGGGCGCATGTCGTGGTCGGCGAGAGCGCCCCGCGGTCGACCCCGTCGCTGCGGCGCACGTCGCGCCGGCTGGCTGATGCCGACCGGGTGTCGGTGGGGGGCGTGCTCGCGACGTCGCCGCTCGTGACGGCACTGGATCTTGCGGCGTCGAGGTCTCGGCTGAGTGGTGCGATGGCGCTGTCGGATGTCCGGCGCCGGTTCGAGATTGGCCTGGACGTGATCGAGGCGAGGGTGGAGGCGTCGCGCCCGTTCCGCGGGGTGCGGCGTGTGGGTGCGGCCTTGCGGCTGTCGAGCCCGCTGAGCCATTCGGCGCTCGAGTCGCTCGTGTTGGTGCGCTGTGAGGAGCTCGGGTTTCCGCGCCCCTCGCAGCAGTGGCCCGTCATGACCGCGATCGGTTGCTTTGCGGTCGATTTCGCGTGGGAGGAGGGGCAGGTCGTGCTCGAGGCGGATGGTTTCGCCAAGTACACCGATCCCGCGCTGCTCGGCGACCGGTCGACCGAGGAGCGGGTGATTCGGGAGAAGCTCCGCGAGGATGCGATCCGCGCGGTTGTCCGGAGTTTCGGTCGCACGACGTGGGAGGACGCGTGGGCGGGGGCGCCGCTCGCGCGCACGCTTGACCGCCTGGGTGTCCCGCGCATTCGTCGCTCGATGGCGTTGTCCCGCTGAGCGCGGCGACACGCTCCCACCACCCCCGCCCGCCACCCTCGCCCGCCGAGTGTGCATGTCCGCGCCGAGCGGGCGCAAACCTTCGCGCACAGTCGGCACGATCATGCACACTCGGCGGGCGGGGCGGCGGATCGGGATGCAGGAATGCGCGGCGCCGGCACCCCGGCAGCCCCGGTAGAATCGGGCCTCATGAGCAGCGAGCAGGGCGTCCGGATCGGCGTCGTCGGAGCCACGGGTCAGGTCGGCGCGGTCGTCCGCGAGCTGCTGCTCGAGCGGGCGTTCCCGATCGCGGAGGTCCGCTTCTTCGCGAGCGAGCGCTCGGCGGGTCGCCGGATCCCGTTCGGCGACAGGGACATCGTCGTCGAGGATGCCGCGACGGCGGATCCGAGCGGGCTCGACATGGCGATCTTCAGCGCGGGTGCGACGCTGAGCAAGGCGCAGGCGCCGCGCTTCGCCGCGGCGGGCGTCGTCGTCATCGACAACTCGTCGGGCTGGCGGATGGCGCCGGAGGTGCCGCTCGTCGTCGCGGAGGTGAACCCGCACGCGATCGATGAGGCGCTCGCGGAGGGCGGCAGCCGCATCATCGCGAACCCGAACTGCACGACGATGGCCGCGATGCCGGTCCTCAAGGTCCTTGACGCGGAGGCGGGCCTCCGTCGGCTCATCGTCAGCACCTACCAGGCGGTCTCGGGGGCGGGGCTGTCGGGCGGCGAGGAGCTCGCGGAGCAGGTGCGTGTCGCGGCGGAGCAGGACCTCATGGGGCTCGTCCGTGACGGGCACGCGGTCGCGCTGCCGGCGCCCGCGAAGTTCCCGCGGAACATCGCATTCAACGTCGTCCCGATGGCCGGCTCGATCGTCGATGACGGCTTCGACGAGACGGACGAGGAGAAGAAGCTCCGCAACGAGTCGCGGAAGATCCTCGAGCTCCCGGAGCTGCTGGTCAGCGGCACCTGCGTGCGTGTCCCGGTCTTCACGGGCCACTCGCTGTCGATCAACGCCGAGTTCGCGGACCCGATCTCCCCGGCCCGCGCCCGCGAGCTGCTCGCCGAGGCGCCGGGCGTCGTGCTGGCCGACATCCCGACCCCGCTCGACGCGGCGGGCGAGGACCCGAGCATTGTCGGCCGGATCCGCGAGGACCAGTCGGCGCCGGCTGGCCGCGGGCTCGCGATGTTCATCTCGAATGACAACCTCCGCAAGGGCGCGGCCCTCAACGCCGTCCAGATCGCGGAGCTCGTCGCCGCCCGTCTCGCGACCGCCGTCGCCTGAGTCGCCCGCGACCGCTCGCGACCGCCGTCGCCTGAGTCGCCGCGACCGCCCGCCCCGCCCGGACGAGCGCTCCGCGCCTCGCTGACGAATGCGCGCCCGCGCCCCCGCCTAGAATGGTCTGGTGACTCCCGACGTCGACGTCGCCCTGATCGGTGGCGGCATCATGAGCGCGACCCTCGGCACCTTCTTGCAGCGGCTGCAGCCGGATTGGCGGATCGCAATCTTCGAGTCGCGCAGCGATGTTGCGGAGGAGTCGTCGAACCCGTGGAACAACGCGGGGACGGGGCACGCCGCCTACTGCGAGCTCAATTACACGCCGGAGCAGGCGGACGGCTCGATCGCGATCGCGAATGCCGTGAAGGTGAGCGAGCAGTTCCTCATCACCCGGCAGTTCTGGGCGAGCCTCGTCGCGGAGGGGGCGCTCCCGGCGCCGCGGGATTTCCTCAATCCGGTCCCGCACATGACGTTCGTGTGGGGGGAGGCGAATGTCGATTTCCTCCGCCGCCGCTTCGAGGCGCTCAAGGATCACCCGCTGTTCGCCGGCATCGAGTTCACGGAGGACGCGGCGGTCATCCGCGAGTGGGCGCCGCTGCTCATCCCGGGGCGACGGAAGGATCAGCCGATCGCGGCGACCCGTATCGCCCACGGGACGGACGTGGATTTCGGCGCGCAGACGCATGATCTCGTGGATGGCTTGCTGGAGCGCGGCGCGGAGCTGCACCTCGAGCAGCGGGTGCGGAGCATCAAGCGGCAGCGCGATGGGCTGTGGCGGCTGAAGCTCCGCCACCAGGTGGGCGGCACGCCGCACGAGGTGACGGCCCGTTTCGTCTTCGTCGGTGCTGGCGGCGCGGCCTTGCCGCTCCTGCAGTCGAGCGGCATCCCGGAGATCCGGGGCTATGGCGGTTTCCCGATCAGCGGGGTCTTCCTCCGTACGGATGAGCCGGAGATCGTCGATCGTCATCTTGCGAAGGTGTATGGCAAGGCGTCGGTGGGTGCTCCGCCGATGTCGGTCCCGCATCTCGACACGCGCGTGATCGCGGGGGAGCGCAGCCTGCTCTTCGGCCCGTATGCGGGCTTCTCGACGCGGTTCCTCAAGCACGGCTCGCTCTTTGATCTTTTCGGGAGTCTGCGCTGGCACAACCTCGGGACGATGATCGCGGTGGGTCTCAAGAATTTCTCGCTCGTCAAGTACCTGGTCGGCGAGGTGCTTGCGACGCGCGCGAAGCAGGACCGGGCGCTCCTGGAGTTCGCGCCGAATGTCGACCCGTCGAAGTTCTTCCGCATCACCGCCGGCCAGCGCGTGCAGATCATGAAGCGCGGCGCGGATGGCAAAGCCGCGCTGCAGTTCGGCACCGAGGTGGTGGCGGCGGCGGATGGCTCGATCGCGGGGCTGCTCGGCGCTTCGCCGGGCGCGTCGACGGCGGTGCCGATCATGCTCGATCTGATCGCCCGCTGCTTCCCTGACCGCCTGCCGGAGTGGGAGCCGAAACTGCGGGCGCTCGTCCCGAGCTATGGCGTGAAGCTCGCCGACGACCCGGCGCTGGTCGCCCGCCTCCTCGACGAGACCTCGAGGGCGCTCGAGCTCGCCTGACCGCGGCCACGCATCCGGGAGGAATGCGCGACTCGCGTCACCGCTGGACGAGCAGCTGCCGCGGTGGTCCCTCGATGCGAGCGACGGCGATCTTCACTTCGACGAGCTCTCGCTCGACCCCGCCCAGTCGCTCCCCGACCTCGTCGATCCGCTCGCCGACGTGGTCTATCCGCTCGCTCAGCCGCTGGTCGAGCCCGTCGATCCGCTCGCTCAGCCGCTGGTCGAGTCCCTCGATCCGCTCACACAGGGTGCGGTTGACGCCTTCGATCTGCATGCTGAGCTTGCGGTCCTGCGCTTCGAGTAGCGCGCTGAATTTGTGATCTTGCGCTTCGAATTGTGCGCTGACCTTGCGGTCCTGCGCCTCGAACAGCTCACTGAACCTGCGGTCCTGCGCCTCGAACAGCTCACTGAACCTGCGGTCCTGCGCTTCAAATCTGGCGCTGACCTTGCGATCTTGTGCCTCGAACAGCTCACTGAACTTGCGGTCCTGCGCTTCGAACTGCGCGTCAGTGCGGCGGATCATCCATGCGAACGCGCTGACGAAGCTCAGCATCAGCGCGGCGCCACTGATGATGATCGCGATGATCTCGGCGGACACGTACACCCTCCAATTTTGACCCGCTGTCGCCGATGTTTCCAGCTTCCTCGGACTGCGGGAGCTCGGTCTGGCTCAGTGTGGATAGCCCGACCGTTCGCGCCGGTGGTGCTGGCCTGGGCGGTATCGTGACGGCCGCCCGGATGGCGGCGTCCCACTGCCTTGGAGGAATGCGTGGAGCGGTCTGCTCAGGCCGCGGGCACCGTCCGTGTGAGCACGTCGCACGATGGCGCGATGCTGACGGGGGTGTCGGTGACGGTCGGGGTGGTCCGCAGCGAGATGGGCCCGATCTCGGTCGATGGCAGCGTGCTGGTGAACGACACGCTGCGCGTCTCGCCCATCGGCACGGCGACCATGACGCTCTGCACGGCCCGCCCTTCCTCGACGCCGGAGCGGTCATAGCCGCCGATCCACCCAGCGGGCACGTCGACGGAGTCGACGCTCGTGCCGGGGGGCGCGAAGTAGAGGACGTTGAGCAGCATGGTGGTCTTGGGCAGCCCGAGGTCTGGGCTGCGGAACCCGAGTACATACTTCACGAAGTCGCCACCCGGCATGGTGTTGTTCAGGTCAATGGTGGTGGTCACCGTTCGGGCGTCGGGCTCGCAGGTGACGGCGACGCTGGTCGAGAACCAGTACTGCATTTTTCCGACGGTCCAGTCGTTGACGAAGACACCGAGCTCCGTGGTCTCGGAGTTGTCGGTCGCTAGGTGACCGTCGATGCCGAATTCCGTGGCGAGCGCCTGTTCGGCCTCTCGGGGAAACCACGCGAAGATGCGTTGATCGGTGACGCCGCTCTCGAGGGCGCCCAACATCTCGAGCGGGTCCCATTGTCCGCTCGAGACCAGGTCGAAGACTTGGCTGGCGACATCGGCGAAGAAGACGTCTGAATCGCTGCCGTTCGGGTAGCGGGCATAAGCATCGCTGAGGACGGCCTGCACGACGTTGTCAGAATTCAGTTCGATGCCGTCGGCGACGATCGGTCCGGTCGCCGCGAGTATGTAGGAGAGCACGACAGGATCGAGCGAAATGACGCCATCGAGCGGTACGCCGGTGGTCGCCTCCCAGATGCCGGAGAACATCCGGGCGGTCGTCGGGAAGTTCGGCGTCCGCGTGTAGTTCTGGGTGTACCAGGTGGTGTCGTCCTCGTAGATACCGAGGGTCTCCGCTGGCCAGCCGGAATAGTCGACTCCGACGGTTCCGTGCTGGTAGAAGGTCTGTGAGTCCGCTTGCTCGTCGAGCGAGATGTGCCCACCATCCACACGGATCATCGCCGTTGCAGCGGGGTTGCCGCCGGTTGCGCGGATCTCCGCAAGGTTCTGGAAAGTCAACAAGTAGTTGCGTGGCCCCTCCGAGCCAAGCATTGGCAGGACTGTGGGCAGGACTCGCTCGACGGTGTCGAGCGCCGGCGCGGCGGTCTGGATCAGGTCGACGACCTCGCCGATCACGTCGTTGATCATTGGCAGCGTGTGCTCGCGGTCGATCCGGTCGACGAGCCGGAGCGCTTTGCCAAATGCCGCGTTGATCTCAGGCAATGAAGCATGGGCATCCATGAGTGGTTGCAGGTCGAACCCACCGCCTTCGAGTCGCAGTTGCTCTGGTCGTAGGGTGGACATGAGGTCGAGACCTGGCGGGAGCGCCTCGCTCGCGAGGACGTCGACCGCCTCGGCGGTGAGTTGCACTGCGCTCACATTCGCGCCGACAAGGGGGACGCCTGCGGCGAAGTCCCAAAGTGGGCGCTGCACGACCTCAAGTGCGCTCGCCGTCCGGGTCTGGGCCTCGTCAACGACTTTGAGCAGCTGCTCTCGGTGTGATTCGTCCAGCAGCTTGGGGACTTGCGTGATGAGCTTTCGCGCCTCGGTTAGCTCCGACTCAGCTTGTCGTGCCTGCTTGAGGAAAACGCTGCCGAGTATGACGATCCCGGCGATGATGCCGAGACCGACGAGGACTGTGCCGAAGATCACCGTCGCGCGGACCCAACCACGACGCGGCGTGCGTTGCGCGTGCCGTGGGTTCGCGCGGCCCGAGTCCACGCTCACCTTCTTTGCGACCCCGTCGGGAGCTCCGAAGAACTCAAGTTCCTGGCGATTGTCAGAGTCAGCGTTTGCGGCCACCCCGAGATGCTACCGATGCAACTTTGGTGCAGGAGTCGGAACGTCGCGGGAGGCATCCAGCCTTATCCGAAAAGTCTTTCGAAGCGCATATGTGCACAGTTGCAAGTGGGATACTGGACCGCGTGAGTTCCGAGACCCGGGGGGCGGCACGCGGCATTCTTGCCCGTCTTGCCGAGCACACCCGCGGGTACCGTTCTCGGGTCGCTGTAGGTGACTTTGTCGCTATCGCAGTGGGTGTCATCGCGGCGCAGATGCTGCGTTTCGAACCGCTATTGGAGTTATTCGGCATGCAGCGAAGTGGATTCGACGCTACCTACAGTCTCTTTTCGATCGGGATGATTGCTAGTTGGCTCATTAGCCTTGCGGTGTTCCGGACCCGAGATGAGAAGTTCGCGGGATCCGGCCCCACAATGTACGAACTGGTCGTCAAGGCGACACTTTGGAAGTTCGGTTTCCGAGCGACCCCGGCGTCCGTCTTGTGCATTCCCGTCGCATGGGCTTATATTCCTGCGTCTGCTCGCCCGCTGCGATCCGGTGCCATCTCGATGAGTCTCCCGCTGATGCAGGCGGAGCTTAACCGATCACTCACCGACTTGGGCGGGTCGGCCGGAAGCTCGAAGATGGAGGTCCGGCCCAAATTCGATGCCGCCCAAATCATCGCGGACGCGCGTCGCGTGGTTCACTTCCGCCCGGCTGCTCAGAATGCTCGCCTCGAACCTTTCGGTCTCGCTGTGTCATGCGCCCCGTGGGCTCGTCCCTGGAGTCGAACTGCACGCGAGGTGCTAGCACCGTAGCCGGCATCGATGCTGTTTATGCGACATAGACTGCTATTGGTTGCAGCACATATGGGCACAATTTGGCATGGTGCCGCATTCCGCTGAGGGGGATTCGGATTGGTCTTGGAGGAGACGAGGGTGGGCCGTGGCGGCAAGGACGACGCCGGGCGTCATCGAGTTTCGCTCGCGGTCCGAGTGGCGCTTGGTGACCTCGTAGCAATCGCCGTCGCTGTCATCGCGGCTCAATTACTGCCGCTCGGTCTGCCCTCGTATCTATTTGACGATGCTCCGACCGCCCTGGTACCTGACCCGATGCAGACGTTCACATCTCTCGGGTTGATTCTGGCCTGGCAGGTCGTGCTCACCGTGTCCCGCTCCCGGGACAAGAAGCTGGCCGGGGCCGGCCCAGAAGAGTATGCGCTCGTACTGAAGGCCACGATGTGGCTATTCGGACTCGGAACGATCGCCGCGTTCGCATTTCAAGTAACACACGTGCGCGCCTACATTCTGATCGCGTTGCCGGTTGGGCTACTGCTACTCGTCGCCAATCGTTGGCTCTGGCGCCGCTGGTTGGTGCGTCGGCGAGCAGATGGCCAATTCATGCTTCGTGCGGTCGTCATCGGCAATGCGCGATCCTCGCAACGGATCATCTCGGAGATCGCACGTCAGCCAGCAGCGGGCTACCAGGCCGTGGGTGTGGCGGTGCCGGGCGCAGCAAGCAATTCGCACGAGTTCGATGGTCTTCCAGTTCTCGGGGACGTATCGAAAGTGGTGGGTTGGATGCGTCAGTTGGGGGCGAACACATTAATTATCGGCGTGAGCGACCAAGTCTCGGCACAGGTGATCCGCGGATTCAGCTGGGAGTTGGAGCCCGGACGGGAGCATCTCGTCATGGTGCCGGGTCTCACTGATGTCGCAGGCCCCCGCATTCGATTGCGTCCGGTGGCAGGACTGCATCTCATGCATGTAGAGACCCCGACGTTCGTCGGAACACAACAGGCGCTGAAGCGCTTGTTCGACATCCTGGGGTCCTCCGTCCTCATTGTTGTTAGCTCACCAGTCTTGCTCGTGGTTGCTCTACTGATTCGCGTCACCTCGCCAGGACCAGCGCTATTCGCTCAGGTGCGCGTCGGCCATCAGGGAATGCCGTTCCGGATGCTTAAGTTCCGCTCGATGGTCGCCGATGCGGAAGATCAACTTCCCGGTCTGCTCGATGAGCAACGTGATGCAGGGAATGAGGTGCTGTTTAAGCTGAAGCACGATCCTCGAGTGACACCAGTCGGCCACATTATTCGCCGATACTCAATCGATGAGCTCCCGCAGCTCTTCAATGTCTTTGTTGGGAACATGTCGCTCGTGGGCCCGCGGCCCCCGCTTCCTCGGGAAGTAGCGACATACGAAGACCATGTCCATCGGAAGTTCCTGGTGCGTCCTGGAATAACTGGGCTTTGGCAGGTCAGCGGGCGATCCTCTCTCACGTGGGAAGAATCGGTGAGGCTAGACCTCTCGTATGTGGAGAACTGGTCGTTCATGGGGGATGTCATAATATTGTGGCGGACCCTGAAGACAATATTGAGCAAGACCGGGGCGTACTGATGCCGCTGAGTGATGGCCCCGGCCCGCGGATAAACGCGACGTTCAGTGTCCGCGACGGAGTCCTTACGATCCTCGATCGACCCGTGTTCGGTGGGAGTCAAGACGAACTGCTCGATCAGTTCGAAGTCCTGGCCAAGTCGGCAAAGCCCTCACTGGTAGTCACACTGAACGTGGACCAAACGCTTAGGTTGCAGGATGATGCCGGATTCGCTCAGGCGGTGCGAGAGGCAGAGCTGGTGGTGATCGACGGCACACCAATCTCGTGGCTTGGCGAGCTGCTCGGCGCGGCGGACTATCGACGGAATACCGGAGCGGATCTTCTGCCGGCGGCCTCACGACGTTCGTGGAATCTGGCAATAGCTGGCGGGCGGCAGGGCATCGTCGAGGCAGCTGCCAAGTCGCTGTCAGGCAATCGTGCAACTGTGTCTGCGGTGGCGTTCCCCATGATCGAGAGCATCGGCGATCCTGCGGGCGAAGGGGTCGTGCATGCTCTCGCGGAGCATGAGCCATCGGTCGTCTTCCTATGTCTCGGCGCTCCCAAGCAAGAACTCTGGTACCGGCACTGGCGTGAAATGTTGCCGCCGGCGGTGTATGTCGGCGCGGGGGCAGCCGTTGACTTCGCGGCCGGGCGGGTACGTCGTGCACCTCGATTGGTGCAGCTCTTGGGCCTTGAATGGCTTTTCCGTGTCGCGCAGGAGCCTCGAAGGCTCGCGGCACGATATGTCGTCCGAGGGCCGCAGTTTATTGGCGTGATTGTGCGCTCACTGTGGGCAGCGTTCCGCGGTGACCCCGATGCTCGTGGTTCAACGGAAGGACGTTCGAATGGCGCTTGAGTCACTGAGTTCTCGTCGGCTCGCTCAGCGGGCACGTCGGGTTGCTCGAGCGGTTCGTCGGTTCCTCGACAGGCCAGCTCGTCTCGCTCCTCTTGTTCATCGCATGGTCAACGCTGTCGCGACGACCGTGGTCCGGGAACATCGTGTGTCGCATGTGGTGCTGGCGTCGACCGGGAACCGGAATATCGGTGATCAGGCAATGCTCGAATCATACATAGCCAACGTCGAAGGCCATATCGACGTGATCGCCACGTCGAGATCGACATATCAAATACCGGACTCTGCGAATACTCGGGTCCGATTGCACATCTTGGACGGACTCGCCAACGGTCGACGACGATCCCGGGCCCGGGACCTGGCAACATTCCAGGCATTGATTTCTGAGGCGATGAGCTTCAGCGTCATCGGGGCAGATCTCATGGATGCGGGGTATCAGCTTCGTGGCCCGTCACTTTCGTGGGCACTGGCGACTGGGGCCGCACTCGCGGGGATCGACACACGGGTACTCGGCTTTAGCTGGGGTGAGCGAGTACCGGAGACGATCGTCGCTGCGGCACGTCGAGCGTCTGCGGCGGGTGTGCAACTCTTCGCCAGGGACCCCGATTCGGCGGCGCGACTTACTCAAGATGGTGTCACGGGGGTGACCGAGGTGGTCGACATCGTGTTCACGCTTCCAGGTGTCGATGTCGATACGCCGGAATGGGAGCATTTGCACCGCGCGTATGAAGCCGGACAGGAGATCGGTTATCTCAATATCAGCGGCCTCATTGCTGCTCGGATCGATCTCCGGGACGACTACGTGAAGGTGGTAAATGCAATGCGCGACCTCGGCCTACGCGTGGTGCTCGTGCCCCATGTTGACAATGCGGGTGGCAGTGACATCGCGGCGGGTCGTGAGTTTGCCGCATATTGCGCGAGGCAAGGCAGCCCAGTCGACACGATCGATCGCCTGCTCGCCCCACGGCAGGTGCGGGCGATTGCCGGACTTGGGAAAGTCGTAGTTACAGGGCGCATGCATCTGGGCATCCTCGCGATCTCCGCCGGTACACCAGCGATGGTGCTTTCGACCCAGGGCAAGGTATCCGGGCTCTTGGGCCGGATTGGTCACCCTGAGTGGTGTCTAGAACCGGTGCACGGTTTCAGCGACTCAGTGACGCGACAACTCTCGACCATACTCGAAGGCTCTGCAGCAACTGATCTCAAAGCCAGACTGCCAGACTTACGATTGGCCGCCGGCCTCAACTTCTCAGGACTAGATGCAGGAGCCCGATGAACATAGTGAGCCGGCGCACTCGACGGCTCATTACGCTCGTTGTCGGCCTAGCGTCGGGCCAAGTTTACCCAGTGGCGATGGCTCGGGAAGCACTGACGGCTGACAAGTGATGGCGCTCCGATCTAGCGAAACCTCTGACAACTCTGACTGGAATTCTGAAGCTTAGGGGTGTCATTGCTGTCGCAGTCTCGAGGAATCAATGTTGCGGACCAGGTGCGCCGCGGTGCTGGCGTGGACGTCGTCGATGGCCGAACGGTTGGTGCGCTCGCGATCGACTTTAGTACTGCGGCATGCCGATAACGGCTGGGCTAGCTGTAGTTCCCCGTGAGGTTGTGAACGCGTTCGGCTGGGAATGATCCGCGGAGTCTGGTGTGGCGTCGAGGCTGACACCGCGCTGGTGGACCGCTCGAAGGCCTCAATGACTTGGAGCCTGAACTCCAGCGTCGCGGAGAGGACGAGCGCTTGCGGCGACTTCTGCGCCAAGTCAACACGCTCGAGAATGGGCAAGGCCAATGCGAGGTCATTCCCGTCCCTCCCGACGACGTCGTCATGGACGCGACGGACACGCTCGACCTGAGCGAGCTCAAGTACCTCGTCCTCGACGGAGCCGACGAGATGCTCACGATGGGCCTCGGCGAAGACTTCGAGACGATCCTCGCCGACACCCCGACAGCAAGCAGGTCGCGCTCTTCTTCGCGACCATGCCCCAGGCGATCCGGCGAATCGCCTCCCGACACCTCCGCGACTCCGAGGCGCTCACGGTCGCGCCCCGCACGACGGCCTCCCCGAACACCAAGCAGCTTTACCTCGTCGTGCTCGGCCCCCGGAAGGTCGACGCCCTCATGCGGATCCTTGAGATGGAAAACTTCGAGGCGACAATCTTCTTCGTCTCACAAAGTCGGAGAAGGAGAAGGTGCGGCGCGTCGCTACTCCGCCGGCGCCATCAGCGGCAACGGCGCCGAGGCGCAGCGCGAGCGCACCGTCACGCAGTTGCGCTCCGGCAATCTCGACGTCCTTGTCGCCGCCGACGTCTCTGCCCGCAGACTCGACGTCGACCGCATCAGCCGGGTGATCAACCACGGCACCCCGATCGACACCGAGTCCTACGTCCACCGGATCGGACGGGGGCTGGTCGAGCCGGGCACATTGACGCCGCGATCTCCTTCATTGCCCCCGGCGCGAGGGTCGGCTCCTTGACGCGATCGAGCGGGCGACCTGGCAGCCGCTGACCCAGATGCAGGTGCCCCCGTAGAGGATGTGAACGTCACGCGCCTGGCGCGTTTCGAGGACGCGATCACCGCTCCCCGGACCAGACGGCCCGCATAGCCGGATTCCGCGACATCATTGACCACTACGCGACACCACGACGTACCCGAAGCCGATGTCGCGGCTACGCTCGCCGTCGTCGCACAGGGGATGAACCCCCTTCTGCTCGGGGCCGACGACCTGCGGCCTCACCGCGACGATGCACCGGGAGCACCCCGCAGGTCCCAAGACGCTGGCGGTGGCTGCCCCAGAGGCGAGCTTCCAGTTGGGCGGAGCGTCGGCATGGTGGCTAGCGTTGCGGAAACCATGCCACTGCTTACGCAAATCTTCAATGCCGCATCTCCTAGACTCGCGGTGTTGGCAGTTCCGGATGTTGTTGATGCGCTAGCCGCTCGTCACTATTCACTCGTGTACCAATGTGCGCACTCGCAATGACTGTGCCGACAAATAGCCAGAGGGGGATCGTGCCATAAATCGATCCCGCTGTCTCCGCGAACATGGCCGCGGCGAGCACCCCGAGCGCGACGGCGCTTTCCCATCGATAGCCGCCAGAACGATAAATATCAGTCAGGAGCAAGACACCCAAGGCAACGATCACAATGATCGCAATCCAGCCAGAGGCGGACAGTGCAATTCCAACGAGACTCTCTTTGGATTCGGCATTCTCCGCGAAGTTGCCAGCGAAGCCGAATCCGCGTCCGATCGGATTGGTCAATCCATCGATGAAGCCGCCGATGAGACCATTCGCGTGCAGTCCAGAACCGCCGTGCGTAGACAACACAATTCCTGCCGCCGTGGCTACACAGAGGAAGATAACGGTTGACGCGATTCGGCCAATCCAACGGATGGCCAGTGGGAACACGATGCCCGCAGCAAGCAGAAGCCACCCGGCTCGGCTCACTGTACCGACCGTTACAAGTATGAGAATGCCGACGATCGGTATCCGTAACCATAGTCGCTTGACTGTCCACCAGGCAAGAACTGCCGCGAAGGCGGTAAGTAATCCTGCAGTCGGGGGGTTTATGAGGAGCCCGCCGAATCGGACTACCAATGTACCGTCAAACCACCAGCCAAGAAAGTTCCCAGGTAAGCCTGTCGCCGCGTCGACCCAGCGTCCATCTTCGACAGCAAGAATTGCCGGATCAAATAGTCGCACTCCAAATAGTTCAAGCGCCGCGTAGGCACAATTCGCAAGACCCAGGACGATCGTTGCGTATATGAGGAGTATGCGTTCGCCCTTTAATAGAACGGTTCCGCTCAGGATGAGCAGGGCGGGGAACGCAACCTGCCGAGAAACTAGCAGGACGTTCTCTATCGATGCAGTCTCTGCGAGTAGAGAATGCACAAATGCGATCGCGAGCCCCAGCAGCCATACCCCCACCCCAATAGTCGGCCAGAGTCTCAACTTGCGGAGGCGTCCTGTGATCGCAAGGAACATACTCATGACGGCAATGTCATCGAGGTAACGCACGACCGGGGCGGACGATACCTCCCAGGCTCTGTCGCCGCTGACATTGAATTCCGTAACACTTGCGGTGCTCGTAAGAATGCTGAGTGGATTCTGAATGAGCCCCAAGAACATGGCGGCTAACATGATTAGCCCCATCACGCCAACATCATGTTTTTTAAGAAATGCGATCATGCGAGCGAGATTCCTTTCGAGTGTGCGCCTCCTGGTGCTGCCACCTCGTCGGTGAAGCATCTGATCAAGGCAACTCTCCTATCTCGGGCAGACGTATTCGCGAATAGCCGCAGTCGATGCAATCGCGATGGCCCTCCAGAATATATCCGACGTGCAGGGTCCACCCAGGCCGAGCGGAGCCAACTCGAGAACTTCAACCAGCTCTGCCGCATCGGATACTTTGGTTGAGGTGGGGGTTGTTTTTGGTGGGAGTCCGTGCAAGGGCTACTGCCCAGTAGCCGGAGCTCCGGCGACGTGCACTAGATCTCGCAGCGCAGTGCCCTCACGGTCCCGCCGACAGCTGATGGCGCCGGGATGACGCGCTTGTGTAGGCAGGATTGGATACACAAGCGCGCGATTGATTCGCACTGCAAGTCCGGCGTCACGACCGATCAGCATTGCAAACTTGTCGAAATGCGGGAGCGCGACACGGTGCCGGAGAAGGGGATCGGCATTCCCAAGCTCGAATTGGCCTATTCCGCAAGTAGCGCTTGCTCTGGGGATCGCGCTCAGACCTGCCCAGAAGCTTGTCGTTGGCGCTGCGATTGTCGCGGTGGCGGGCCGGCCGCTGTGTTCAGTGTCAAGGAGCTGGCAGGGGCTTCAATCGGAATGAGTGGGAGTTTTTGGATTGGCGACGCTAAGGTCCACCTCGAGAGGCCGGTGCCAGGCGATCGCCTCGTCGGGCTCAGGGAGCTGGTTCGATCCGATCGCGTTCGGCTCTTCTGATCAGCGTGAGTGGGCCGAGGAGGTCGTCGAGGAATCGCCGCTCGGACTTCAGCGTGCCGTCCCGGTGTTCGCACGACTCGTTGGCGCCCGGGCTATTCACCCAGGCGAGTACGTGACGCGGCTCGGGGTGACACATGACTAACAGCTCGACGCACAGCTACCACCGGAAAGGCTCGCCGCTTTCAATGGCGATCGTGACGACCAGAGTCACCTCGCAAGTGTCAGATCGAACTCGGAAACATCTACAAGCGGGCGCGCCAACTCCATCGCGGCGATCGCTTTGTGCTGACTTGCGGTCAGTGAGAATTGCATTAGGTGCTCGCATTTGGAGGATCAGTCCCGGTAGTCGGCTATCCATCCACCAGCCCCCGTCGCCAGGGTCGCCGACTTGCCGAAGTCCAGCTGCAATTCCTAGTTTGTGCCAATCGGGGCTTTCGTTAATGCCGCCTTCCCCTGTTCAAGAGCCCACGGAGCTCCTCTGGTGCCACGCGGCTGGAACAACTTGTCATGGCGGCAGCCGCAGGCCAGCCGTCCGAGACACCTTGTGGCGGTCGGGACAGGTCATCGCCAAGATCTCTCGGTACCCATCCGGCATGGCCAGCGCGTGCGCCGTCCGAGCGGTCGCGTCCCCGTGCTGGTCACGGACCCCGACCCGTTGGTGGGTGTTCCATCTCGCCTTCCATGCCAGCGACCTCAGGTGCGCGCGGGCATGACGACTAGCGCCACAACCTCGCGGTCGACACGCCCGCTTCCATCGGCTCCCCTCGAGGGCCTGGTACGGTCCAGGCTTCCTAACAGGATTCATTCAGGCCAGGATCGCTTGCGCCGCTCGCCCGGCGCCCGGCTCAGACTGGCGACTTCGATTCGGGCCCCTCGTGCGTGGACCGGCCCAACTTGCCGCAGACGGACCAGACTTGCGCATCACGAACGGAAGGCTGCCTTCCGCCAGCCGACCGACTACTCGCAGGGCGTCTTACCCCTGGCGTCCTCGGCGACGGGCATCTCGCCGACAGGGACATATGAGCCGATCCACGTGTACTTATCCATCGAAACTTCCAGCGGCCTTTGCGTATCGAACTCACAGTTCGGACTCGACTAACAGACCCGCCACAATGTTTGACGCGCGATAAGCGGCGCAACATCGTATTGCGCATCACTATCGCCTGGCCGGCAACCAGCCAAAGAGAATCTCAAGAACGAAACCCATTGCGACCAAAGAGCACGCGATCCTTGGCGTTTAGGTCCACCAACTTCGCTGCCCCGGTATGCTGCATCATTGCAGAAGTCAATTGTCGAAATAGCTACCATAGGTCGCCAGCATCGACGCAGCGTGACTGGTAATGGAGTCCACAGAGAATCGGCGGCGGTACACCTTCTCCACCCACTTCTCATCGAGAATGCTTTGGAGAAATTTCGGATCCTTCACGGGGGCAATCCTCCTAATGAGTTCGGTGAGTTGATCGCGAAGATCCGTCGCATACCAATAGTCGAGCGGGCCGTCTACTGCGGCATGCTTTGGCTGATATATCACCTCATGCGGAAGGAGCCCTTTCTGGTCCGCCATTTTAAGGAGGATGTCCTTACCCAATGTCGTTCGCTTCGCCTCTCCGCCTGGCCGAAGCAATTCTTCAGGCAGCTCTCGCACGTAATCTCTGACTAGCGGATGCATGTACGGCGTGTATACAGGCAGACCTATTCCATCCATGACGCCGTTGATCTTGAGCCGGTTAGGAACGATGTGATCGCGGCCTTCATACGCGAGTAATGTCGGGTCGACATCAGGCACCGTTGGCTCTATCTCATTGATGACGGCGCGAACACGATTCTCAATATCCTTCTCCGGCCAGCCAAAAATATGGGCGATCGTTGATTCGTCCATAATGCGGAACATGAGGTACAAACGTGTGCGGAGGGGCTCCGCGCGATTCCGGATCACCCTCATTCCGAGGCGGTACAAGTGACCCAATGCTTGTTCAGCCCCTTTGTGCTTGAAGATTCCGTGCGCCAGTGCGACCTCAAGGGGGCCTGCAATCTTGTCGTCGGCGAAGAACTTTGAGCCACGGTAAATCCCTGGATATCCGAGGAAGATCTCATCACAACCATCCCCGGTCAGTACGGCCTCTGCACCATCTCGCTCAGCGAACTCCGCGAGAGCTCGTGTTTGGATCAGATAGTTCGGCCAGTTGGTCGGCCGATCGTAGAACTTCCGATAGTCGTGGAATCCCTCGCTAATCGTCTTTGCTGAGATCGGAACCCAAGTGTGTTCTATGTCAAGTGCGGACTTGACATTATCGATATTCTTCTGATTGAACTCCTCGTTCTCATATTTGAATGTATACGCGTGTACTTGACGTCCCGATCGTCGCGCAAGCGAAGCCACGAGCGCAGAGTCAAACCCGCCGAGGAAGACGGCGACTCTGTCATACCCATCCAAAATGGAGTTGACAGCGTCGTGGAACCTGTCGTACATCTCACCGATAACTGTTGCCTCGTTCTTGCCAGGGCTGCGCGTCACTTGGCGAGGGCGAGTGCGAGAATTCCGGCCCAGCCCGTGGGTGTCGACGGTCAGTGTCCAGCCGGCGTCCAGACGGGACACCTCCCTATACACTGTCCGTTCATGCGGGGCATAGCCGAATACCAACGTGAAGTCACGATGGTCGATGTCGGGGGTGATCCTGCTTAGGGATTGAGACACAGAGTAGAGCTTGGTGGCAAGCACGGCGCCATCCTCAGAGAAAAAGATGCGCTTCCCGCCTCGATCATCACCAAAGGCATGCGCGCGGTCAATGCCCTTCTCGACGATGAGACAACTAAAGTGCCCTGGCGTTGCGGCAGCGGCTTCAAGGCCGCCGCTGCGGAACCGGTTCGCGAGATGATGACTGTGATTTGAGACATACGTCGATTCCGTCGTGGACCGATAGAGGACGCCAGACGTCACGACGACGAGTTCGCTGTCTTCATATGCGACCAAAGACTTCCCCAACTGGGCCTCCAAGTTGAGGAAATCCGTCGAATAAATGGTCAGATCACTATTAGGTGCTCGGCTTGTGCCTGAGGTCAGTCGGGCGAAAAGTGGGTTGTCCAAGGAGTCTTGACTTTCGTATATGGAAAAACGATCCGATTGATTATAGAGTTGTGTGTCTTGGGAAAGACTACGTTTCCAGTCGTCTGAGCCTTGAGATCGTCAACTGCATGCCGACAAGGAGAAACGCCCGGGTGGGGATCGATGCAAGAACGATTCCGATCGGACCAAGCCATTCTAGGAAGAGGAAGTCCAGGACGGCGTTTACTATCAGCCCCCCTATCGTGATCGGGAGAAGGAGTCGCTGCGCGTCGAGGATGACAAGGTAGCGGATCGACGAGGTCACAGAGATTGCGATTGGCATTGCGAAGACCGCTATGAGGCTCCACGTGAGACCGAGCCGCCACTCCTCAGGGACCGCCGGTGTCATCAGCAAGATTCCGATGATCGCGGAGATCACGATGGACCCGGCGAGTGTAACGAGGGCGATCTTGAGTAGGTCCCGCCGGAACAACCGGAGGCGGTCTTCCGGAGGGGCGGTCGACCAACTGCCGATTCGTTGCAATAGACCGAAGTTGTATGCGATTTGGAAGATCGCGAACGAGACCTTGTCTGCAAGCTCATAAGCCGTGATGCTGCCGAGCCCTGTGCCTGCTAGCAGGAAGCGGTCAACCACGGGGTTTGCTTGGGTCAAGCTCGTTGAGGCGAATTGCCAATAGAGCCCGCGCGCGGTGAGCGTGGTGCGGGTTTCGACCTGTTGGGTTCGACGAAGTCGCGCCCAAGGGCCGATGAGCAGTATGAGCCGAACCAGCTCGCCAAGCGGATAAAGGAGGCATAACAGAGGAAGTGGCATTTGCGGGAGCAGAATGACGGCGATGAGAGGCAAGATTGAGCGGAATCCCTGAGAAAGAATAGGGAGGGATGTTCTCTCATGTGCGATTAGTGCGCCCGACAGGACCGCGCTTGCCATGCCGACGACTGGGGCGAGGCAAAGGATGAGAGAGCAAGCAATCAATTCTGGGGGATCCGGAGATGACCACACGTAAATAAGGAGGAGCGACCCAACACCGATAGCGCATGCCGGCAGGCCCTGCAATGCGTTTCGCAGCGCGAACCGGACTAGCGTTCGCGCACTCAATGGCGCGTCTCTGCGAATCTGCTCACCGATCACTGCGATCGAACTGGCCTCTATGGAGGCAACGACGACGTTGAGAAGCAAAACTGAGAACGATAGCGCGAGAATGAAAGTGTCGCTCTGCCGAGTAGATAGAGAAAATGCCAACGCAAACGGCAGAAGCATCCCAGGACCGAGACCGAACCCGACCGTGAGCGTCAGCCTCAGATGTCGAACCAAGTTCTTCGCTCCCCGGCCTCGCAGCAAACGGACACACTCGCCGCATCAGAATCTATCGTCCACCAGGTCATCGCACGCAACATGCATTGCGAGTTGTGCAGCTGCCGTGGCCGCGATGGTCCCCCGGATAGAACTGCCATCGAGCTGACTCGCGTGGGAGATGCGAACCGCCATGGGGATCAAGACGTTCAAGCCTACTGTATGAAACTGACGGAGGTTGTTGACAGTTCAGTCTTCTTGACGAGAAGGAAGGTCGCATGTCATCCACGATCACGACCTCGGCCGAGCGAGAGCTCGAGGGTCGGGCCAAGCTCAAGCTCGTGGTCCTGCGCCATGCGGAGGAGGTCTCTGGCTCGGTCACGGCGACTTGCCGCTACTACGGCATCACCCGGACCTGTTTCTACAAGCGGAGTAGGAGCCTGACCCGGTTTCCCGGACGGTTTCTTTGTGTTGATCATGCCGCGGATGCGGCGGGTATGTGAAGTCGTTCGAACTCCACGGGACTGAGGTTGCCGAGGGCGGTGTGGCGGCGGGTCG
>Ga0180216_1001435_pt1 | contig 21411 bp, 18 predicted proteins | sample eDN3rd37CBELigMG_FD_128879 | JGI IMG/M metagenome (GOLD analysis project Ga0180216, IMG submission 128879) | Enriched Miracle-Growth compost microbial communities from Emeryville, California, USA - eDNA 3rd pass 37_C BE-Lig MG (version 2)... ...
GCCCGACGCCCCCGGCAAGGTCGGCCCCATCAAGTTCCTGGACGAGCTCAAGGCCAAGGGCCACCTGGTCGCCTATGTGGGCGACGTCGTCGGCACCGGCTCCTCGCGCAAGTCCGCCACCAATTCGGTGATCTGGCACACCGGCGAGGACATCCCCTTCGTGCCCAACAAGCGCTTCGGCGGCGTCTGCCTGGGCGGCAAGATCGCGCCGATCTTCTACAACACGATGGAGGATTCCGGCGCCCTGCCCATCGAGCTCGACGTCTCGGCCATGAACATGGGCGACGTGATCGAGCTGCGCCCCTACGAGGGCAAGGCCCTCAAGGACGGCAAGGTCATCGCCGAATTCCAGCTCAAGTCCGACGTGCTCCTCGACGAGGTGCGCGCCGGCGGCCGCATCCCGCTGATCATCGGCCGTGGCCTGACCGCCAAGGCGCGCGCCGCGCTCGGCCTGCCGCCGGCCACCCTGTTCCGCCTGCCCGAAAACCCCGCCGACAACGGCAAGGGTTTCTCGATCGCCCAGAAACTCGTCGGCCGCGCCTGCGGCCTGCCCGAGGGCCGGGGCGTGCGCCCGGGCACCTACTGCGAGCCGCGCATGACCTCGGTCGGCAGCCAGGACACCACCGGCCCCATGACCCGCGACGAGCTCAAGGACCTCGCCTGCGTGGGCTTCTCGGCCGACCTGGTGATGCAGTCCTTCTGCCACACCGCCGCCTATCCCAAGCCGGTCGACGTCAAGACCCACCACGAGCTGCCCGCCTTCATCAGCACGCGCGGCGGCGTGTCGCTGCGCCCGGGCGACGGCATCATCCACTCGTGGCTCAACCGCATGCTGCTGCCCGACACCGTGGGCACCGGCGGCGACTCGCACACGCGCTTTCCCATCGGCATCAGCTTCCCCGCCGGCTCGGGCCTGGTGGCCTTCGCCGCGGCCACCGGCGTGATGCCGCTGGACATGCCCGAATCCGTGCTGGTGCGCTTCAAGGGCGAGATGCAGCCCGGCGTCACCCTGCGCGACCTGGTCAACGCCATCCCCCTGTACGCCATCAAGCGCGGCCTGCTGACGGTCGAGAAAAAGGGCAAGAAAAACGTCTTCTCGGGCCGCATCCTCGAGATCGAGGGACTGCCCGACCTCAAGATCGAGCAGGCCTTCGAGCTGTCCGACGCCTCGGCCGAGCGCTCCGCCGCGGCCTGCACGGTGCGCCTCAACAAAGAGCCCATCATCGAATACCTCAACAGCAACATCACGCTGTTGAAATGGATGATCGCCAACGGCTACCAGGACGCCCGCACGCTCGCCCGCCGCATCAAGGCCATGGAGGCCTGGCTGGCCGACCCGCAGCTCATCGAGCCCGACCCCGATGCCGACTACGCCGAGGTGATCGAGATCGACCTGGCCGACATCAAAGAGCCCATCGTCGCCTGCCCCAACGATCCCGACGACGTCAAGACGCTGTCGGACGTGGCCGGCACCCCGATCGACGAGGTCTTCATCGGTAGCTGCATGACCAACATCGGCCACTTCCGCGCGGCCGCCAAGCTGCTCGAGGGCAAGCGCGACCTGCCCTCCAGGCTCTGGGTGGCCCCGCCCACCAAGATGGACGCCAGCGAGCTGACCAAGGAAGGCCACTACGGCACCTTCGGCACCGCCGGCGCGCGCATGGAGATGCCGGGCTGCTCGCTGTGCATGGGCAACCAGGCGCAGGTGCGCGAGGGCGCCACCGTGTTCTCGACCAGCACCCGCAACTTCCCCAACCGCCTGGGCAAGAACTCCAACGTGTTCCTCGGCTCGGCCGAGCTGGCCGCCATCTGCTCGCGCCTGGGCCGCATCCCGACGCGCGAGGAATACCTGGCCGACATGGGCCTGCTGGCCCAGGATGGCGAGCGGATCTACCGCTACATGAACTTCGACCAGATCGAGGACTTCACGTCGGTGGCCAACACCGTCAACGCCTGACGGCCCGGCCCGCCCAGGGCCGGCCACACCGATGGATACGGCCCTCCGGGGGGCGGCGCGGCCTGCGATACGGACCGTTCCGCCCCCCGGTCCATCGGGGGCGCGGTCCACGCGGGCCATTCCCGCCGCGCGTGCCGCCGCCGGAGCCGCCGGGGCGCCGGAAACACGATCCGCGGGCAGGCGGTACACTAGGAGGCTGTAGCTCCCCGTCCGCAAGTCATGGCTTCCACCTCTCGTCACGCACACCTCTCCCGCCCCTCCCGATCCCTGATCGCCCTGGCCGACGCGCTGGCGCGCTCGGGCAGCCGCATCGAGGACGAATACTGGGAACGCCAGATCGGCGCCCTGCTCGGCCGCGCGCTCTCGGGCAAGCCCGGACGCACCGTCGAATCGGCCCTCGACCACCTCATGGATGTCCAGTCGCAGGCCTACGAGGTCCTGGTCGAGCAGGCCGAAAACCATTCGGAATCCCTGCGGTTCACCCACCAGGGCCAGTCCTGGGACGCCCTGCTGTTCTCCGCCCCCATCCTGGCCTGGACGCGCTACAAGCTGCCCGAGGGCGGCCTGAGCGCAAAGCAGGCGCGCGAGCTCGAGGCCCTGCTGGCCGATTCGGTCGCCGCGCCGGACGCCCGTCTGGCGCTGCTGCCGGAACTGGTCCGCTTCGAGCGGCTGCCGCAATCCTTCCACGAGACCCGCGCCTGGACCCAGGGCCTCGCGCTGCGCGCGCTGGGCGGGCACCAAAGCGTGCCGGTCCGGCCCGAGGGCGACGAGCAGCCGGACAATCTGCTGGCCGACGTGCTGTTCCTCGTGGGCGCGATCGTGGTCCCCGAGGGCCAGGCGCTGTTCCGCTGGCAGGACCCCCAGGCCGAGCGGCCCGTCGAGCTGCGCGAGGAATCCACGATCCGCTGGAGCGCCAATTGCGCCCGGCTCCTGGACCCGGTCTTCACGGGCTGCCAGGTCGAATACCTGCAGCCCGAGGCCTACTACACCAGCACGCGCCTGGCCGACCAGCGCATCCGCCCGCTGTCGCTCAAGGCCGCCGTGGCCTGGCTGCAGACGGCCGGCCACATTCCCGCCAAGAGCTTGCGCGCGGCCATCGTCGCCTGCGGCGAGCAAGGCGTCGAGGAATACCGGGTGGGGTTCTGCACGCGCGAAAACAACGACGTGATCTACGGCTGCGTCTGGCCGGCCCTCAGCCGCGAGGAGACCTCGCCCGAGCCCAGCACCGACGAGCAGGTGAACGCCTGGGAGGAAATCGCCGCCCTGCTGCGCGAGGAAGGCGTCCAGGACATCCGCCGCCTGCCGGGCGTGCAAGCGCTGGAATTCTGCGACGACTGCGGGACGCCCTATTTCCCCAACATGCTCGGCGAGATGCAGCACCCCGAGCTGCCCGAGGAAATCGACCCGGAGCCCATGCATTTCCATTGACGATGACGCGCCTCGCCGCTGCGTGACCCCGTCCCGATGACGCCGCCGGCCTTCGACCTGTTCTGCCGGGTGATCGACAATTTCGGCGACGCCGGCGTGTGCTGGCGGCTGGCCGCCCAGTTGGCGGCCAGCCGCCACCCCGTCAGGCTGTGGATCGACGGACTGGGGGCGCTGGCGCGCATCGTGCCGGCGATCGACGCCGCGGCCGGCGATCAGACCGTCGAGGGCGTCCGCGTCCTGCCCTGGGCGCGCGCCGAGACCGCCCTGCCGCCCGCGGGCGGCGTCGTCGTGGAAGCCTTCGCCTGCACGCCGCCGGCGCCCTACGTGGCGGCCATGGCGGCGCGCGGCTGCCTCTGGATCAATCTCGAATACCTCAGCGCCGAGGACTGGGTGCGCGGCTGCCACGGCCTGCCCTCGCCCCAGCCCAATGGCGTGCCCAAGTATTTCTATTTTCCCGGCTTCGTGCCGGGCACCGGCGGCCTGCTGCGCGAGCCCGGCCTGATCGAGCGGCGCGACGCCGAGCGGGCGCGCAGCCGGCGGCAGCGCCTGCGCGAGCTGACCGGCCGCGATTTCGGCGGCCTGGCCGACGAGGCCCGGGTGGCCCTGCTGTTCTGCTATCCGGACGCGCCCGTGGCGGGCCTGGGCCGCGCGCTGGCGGCCGGCCCCCGGCCCACCCTGCTGCTCGCCCCGGGCGGCGCGCCCCAGGGCCTGGCCGGCCAGGACGGCCTGCGGGTGGAGGCGATCCCTTTCGTTCCCCAGCCGCGCTTCGACGAACTGCTGTGGTGCTGCGACCTGAACCTCGTGCGCGGCGAGGATTCACTGGTGCGCGCCCTCTGGGCGGGCGTCCCCCTGCTCTGGCACATCTACCGCCAGCCTGAGGACGCGCACCTCGACAAGCTGGAAGCCTGGCTGACGCTCGCGGACCTGCCGCCGGCCGCCGCCCGGGCGGTGCGCGCCTGGAACGGCCATGACGACGCGGCCTGCGCGCAAGCCCTCGCCCAGGCCCTCGAGCCGGCCGCCTTCGAGGCCTGGTCGTTGCGCAGCCGCCAATGGTCGAACGCCCTGTGCGCGCAGGACGAGCTGGCACGAAACCTGCTAGCGTTCTGCCGGCGGCACCTGCCCGCGAGCCAGGCCGGGTCCTCACGCAGCGGACCCATCGGGTCCAAGAGCGGCGGGATCGTCACGTAAGAGGCCCATTGGGCCCACGCGCGTCTGGGCTTTCGAGTGCGTGTCCGCCAAACGGGTTAGAATAGAGAGTTATCGTTTTTCAGCTTTGCTCCGCACCCCACGGGGCAGATCACCCCGGAGCCCTTCCCCCTATGAAAACCGCACAAGAACTGCGCGTTGGCAACGTCGTCATGGTCGGCAACGATCCCCTGGTCGTCCAGAAGGCCGAATACAACAAGTCGGGCCGCAACGCCGCCGTCGTCAAGCTCAAGTTCAAGAACCTCCTGACCGGCAGCGCCAGCGAATCCGTCTACAAGGCCGACGAGAAATTCGAACAGGTCGTGCTCGAGAACAAGGAATGCACCTATTCCTATTTCGCCGACCCGATGTACGTGTTCATGGACGAGGAATACAACCAGCACGAGGTCGAGGCCGACAGCATGGGCGACGCTCTGAACTACCTCGAGGAAGGCATGACCGTCGAGGTCGTCTTCTACGAGGGCCGCGCGATCTCGGTCGAGCTGCCCACGATCATCGTGCGCGAGATCAGCTACACCGAGCCGGCCGTCAAGGGCGACACCTCGGGCAAGGTCCTCAAGCCCGCCAAGATCAACACCGGCTACGAACTCGCCGTGCCGCTGTTCTGCAACATCGGCGACAAGATCGAGATCGACACGCGCACCAACGAGTACCGCAGCCGGGTGATGTGATCCCTCGCGCGAGCGCGCATGAAAAAACCGGGTCCAGGCCCGGTTTTTTCGTTTCATCACGACTTCAGTGCCGGATTTCGCTGGGCTACACCGAAGCCAGATGCAGCAGGTTTATCAATAACTTGGGCTCGTTCACCATATGCCGGTGCTTTCCGAAACCTGACCCGGCTTCCTGTGCAAGATTACCCCAGCGGGCCGCAAGGTGTTCATGCTCCAGTACCGCACGAACGCGGGCGAGCGCCGCAAGCCTGCCTTGGGCCAGTACGGGGAATTGATCGTCGAACAGACCGAAGACCGTAAACCGACCGACGCTGTATGCCAAGGATGGTGGATGGTTCAGGTCGAATCCCTGCCGGGATGCGCTTCCAGCCACTGCCGTCCGATGGCCGTCAGTCGGTAGCGTTGCTTGCTGCTGCGGGGCTTGTCGGGCAGCGTCATTTCCACCAGGCCGGCTCCGAGGGCGGGCAGCAGATAGGCCTTGCGGAAATGATCCTCATGCTTGAGCGCCAGCCCCTCCTGCAACTGCTGTCGGGACATATCTCCGACCAAGACCCGCAGCAGGCGCTCGACTTCCCCGGTGACTTCCCCGGTGACTTCCCCGGTGACTTCCCCGGTGGGAACGAGGGACAAAGGATGCCGCGGCAGCCGGATCACGAAAGTCGCAGTCCTGCCCGATCACCACGTACCCACCGCCCAGGTTCTCGAAGTCGTTGGCGAAGGCGCACAGGATACGGATGATCGCATCCGGATTCCATCCGGCCTTGTATTCGATGCGCTCGCCCTCGATCGTGCGCTGGCGCAGCAGGTCGTCGAGGTTGATGGGGAGCTTATTTTTCGTGATCGTCATTACCTTCCCTCGATGCGATAGCCCATGGCACGGTGCAGGTCTCGGCCAGTGGCCGGACGGCTCCGTTCCTCGGGAGGCGGATGCCAACGATGCAGCGTTTCATCGCAGATGGTCAGGCGGGCGGAAAATGAACGCCAGTTTATCAGGCTGGCATACAAGCAGAACAACGTTGTGCGCCGAAGGAGGCTGTTTCTGCATTTGCTGGCCGGCGCCAATTTACTTCGATGATCACCAGCCGCGCGATGGAGTCGACATAGCGGCATCAGGCGTCCCCATTGTATTGTTGAAATCTTTTCGCGCGTTCGAGTTGCGGAAAACTCTTGACAGCGAACATTTTTCGTTTCCGCAAGCGATTTTTCTCAGCATGGACACGCGCCTATACTGGTGAAGGAGCCGCCGAACCGGCGGACACCGTCAGGAGGACCCATGAACCGGAAGGCCGCAAGATCGCGCTTCGAGGCGCCGCTGCTGCGTCCCGCCGACCCGGGCGAAGGGGAGGCATGGACCTTCGTGGTCCTGCCCAAGGAGATCAGCGCGATGCTGCCGAGGCGCGGCAGGACGAGCGTGGAGGGCACCCTCAACGGCCATCCCTTCCAGGCGACCCTGGAACCCGACGGCCGGCTGAGCCACTGGCTGAAGGTCGGCGAGGCGCTGCGCACGGCGGCCGGCGCGGAGGCCAACGACATGGTCACGCTGGACATCGCCCCCATGGGGAAAGAACCGGAGCCGGCGCCGCCGCCCGATTTCCAGGCGGGGCTCGCCGCATCGCCCGAGGCCCGGGCGGCCTGGGACGCCACGACCACCCTCGCACGGGTGGACTGGATACACTGGATCGAGTCCGCCAAGCAGGCGAAGACCCGCGCGACCCGGGTGAGGAACGCCTGCGAGATGCTGGCTGCCGGCAAGAAGCGGGTCTGCTGCTTCGATCCTTCCGGGTTCTACGGCAAGAACCTGCGCGCGCCTACTGCAGCCGATCGTCGTCCAGGATGTCGGGAATCGGCATGATCGAGATCCCGTCCTCGAGCAGCGCCTGGCATTCCTCGGCCGTGGCCGTGCCGCGGATCGCGCGATGCTCGATCTCGCCCTCGTGCATGCGCCGCGCCTCGTCGGCGAAGCGCACGCCGACATCGTCCGACTGGCTGATGATCCGGCGGATGTGGCGCAGCACCTCGGCCTGCAACTGGGCCAGTTGACCGCCCGAGGGCGCCATGACCGCCGCCCGGCCGGGAGGGCCGGCGACCGCGGGCGTGTGGTCCTCGCGCCGGGACTTCAGATGGCTGACGTTCAGGTGGGGCGCCGAGACGCGGCGGGTGATCCGCGCGCTCTGGCAAACGGGACAGCGGACCATGCCCCGGGAGGCCTGGTCCTCGTAGCTTTCCAGCGAGGCGAACCAGCCTTCAAAGAGATGGTCATGTTCGCACGAGAGGTCGAATACTTTGAGTGCCATGGTCAGCAAATGGGGGTGGCGTCGCCGGATTCAAGGGCCGCCCAGCAGCGCCGGCGCCATTCCCAGGGGGCGACCGCGCCGGGCTGCGCCCACAGGCCCAGCCGCTGGGCGCGGGCGTTTTCCTGGAGCTTGGGCAGGACGGGATCGCGCATGTATTTTCCTCCTCCCTGCATGTTGGCCCAGGCCATGCCCGCCGCCACCATGCGCCGATTGACGGTCTCGCCGCTGCCCAGCGGCAGGTCGCAGATGTGCCGCTCGTAGCGGTCGCGCTCGTAGCACTCGAGCGTATAGGTGCCGCCGGCCACCTGCGCGGCGAGCGCCTTGCGGGCGGCCTGGCCGAAAGGCTGGCCCGGGCGGTCCCGCCCGTGCGAGGTCTCGGGCGCGTCGATGCTGGCCAAGCGGATGCGCTCGCGCGCATGATTCACGAGCAGGGTGAGCGTGTCGCCATCGGAGACGTCGACCACGCGCCCCGTCAGCGCGTACGTGGCCGCGGGCGGCGCCCCCTCGACGCCCAAGCCGAAGGCCGCCGCGCCCAGGCCCGCGGCGAGGACCACCGTCGGCACCCACGCCAGCGCCCACGTCCGCGCGCGGGTCCCCATGCCGCCGGACCTGCCGCCCCGCGCCTTCATGAGCTCGCCGCCCAGCATCCTCATGAGCTTGCCGCCCAGCATCTTCATGGACTTGCCGCCTCCACCGTCACTCTGGCCAGGCCCGCTGCAGCACGGCCTCGGCGGCCGGCGCCACCATCTGGGTGCCGTACACGCGCCCGTCATGGCCGCCGAGGCGGCTGTCGACGAAGGCGCGAGCCAGATCGCCGGGCGCGTGGCGCAGCAGCAGGTCGGCCTGCGCCAGCAGGACCAGGTCCTGCGCGATGTGGCGGGCCGCCGCCTGCCGCTCGTCGCCCGGGCGGCGCAAGGCCTCCTGCAGGCGCCGCGCCGCGGCCTGCACGGCCGCCTCGCCCGGATGCGGCGCCGCCAGTCCGGCGATCGCGCGCTCGGCGGCCTGCGGATCGCCGTCGACCGCGCGCAGCACGTCCAGGCACATCACATTGCCCGAGCCCTCCCAGATCGAATTGACCGGCGCCTCGCGATACAGGCGGGCCATCGGGCCGTCCTCGATGTAGCCGTTGCCGCCCCAGACCTCCATGCACTCGCCCGCGGCCTCGACGGTGCGCTTGCAGACCCAGAACTTGGCGGCCGGCGTCAGGATGCGGCGCAAGCCGCGCTCGGCCTCGTCCTCGGGCGCGTCGAAGGCGCGCGCCAGGCGCAGCGCCAGCGCGGTGGCCGCCTCCGATTCCAGGGCGAGGTCCGCCAGGACCTGGCGCATGAGCGGCTGGGCGGCCAGCGGGCGGCCGAAGGCGCTGCGGTGGCGGGCATGGTGGATGGCCTGGACCACCGCCTGGCGCAGCAGCGCGGCGCTGCCCAGCACGCAGTCCAGGCGCGTGTAGGAGGCCATCTCGACGAGCGTGCGGATCCCGCGCCCCGGCGGCCCCACCCGGCGGCCCAGGACGCCTTCGAATTCCACCTCGACGCTGGCATTGGAACGATTGCCGAGCTTGTCCTTGAGGCGCTGGATGCGCACGCCGTTGAGGCGGCCGTCCTCGAGCCAGCGGGACACGTAGAAACAGCCATGGCCCTCCTCGTCGCGCGCCAGCACCAGGTGGGCGTCGGACATGGGCGAGGAGAAGAACCATTTGTGCCCGCTCAGGCGATACCAGCCATCCCCCTCGCCCGCCGCCTCGGCCCGGCTCGTGACGCTGCGCAGGTCCGAGCCGCCTTGCCTCTCGGTCAGGCCCATCCCGACCATCATGGAATCCTTGCCCGACAGCGGACGGTCGCGGCCGTCGTAGCGGCGCGCATACAGCAGGGGCTCGAGGGCCGCGAACCACGGCTCGCGCGCCAGCAGGGGAATGGCGGCCGACGTCATGGTGGTCGGGCACAGGGAGCCGGCCTCGACCTGGCCGTGCATCAGGTAGCGCGCCGCGCGGGCCACGTGCGCCCCGGGACCGGGCCGCGACCAAGCGCTGCAATGCATGCCCTCGGCGAAAGCCATGTCCATGAAGCGCGCCCACCCCGGATGGAAATCGACCCGGTCGATGCGCTCGCCCCGGCGGTCGTAGGCCCGCAGCTCGGGCCCGTGCCGGTTGACCTCTTGGGCGAGCGCGAAAGTCTCGCCTCGGCCGAGCAGGGCGCCATAGGCCTCGAGCCCCGCCTCCTCGGCGCCCGCGCCCTCGCGCCGGACCCCCTCGCGCAGGGCGGCGTCGCTCAGGTACAGGTTGTAGTCCTCCAGGTCGGGGACCTGGTTGCCGGCCTCCAGCGTGCGCGGCCCCTCGCCATCCCGTGACATGGTCGCCTCCATCGGGTCCGTCCGGCGCCTCCGGACCTCTCCAGTCTACCCGCGATCGGCGGTGGGGGCCATCGCCGCGCCCGCCAGCGGATACAATCGGGTGTCGCCGAACGGGTGTCGCCGAACAGGGATGTCGCCGAACGGCGCCTTGCTCGCCGAACGGCGCGTTTTTCAATCCACGGAGACTGCTCGTGTCGATCCGGACCATGATCATCGCCGGCGCGCTCCTCCTGGCGCTGGGCGTTGCGGCCGGCGCCTTCGGGGCCCATGGCCTCAGGCGCGTCGTGTCCCCCGACCTGCTCGAGGTCTGGCGTACGGCCGTGCTGTACCAGCTCATCCACGGGCTGGGCCTCCTGCTGCTCGCCGCACTGGCGCGCTCGCTGGATCCCGGCCTCGCCGCCTGGGCGGCGGGGCTGATGCTCGCCGGCGTCCTGGTGTTCAGCGGCAGCCTGTACGCGCTGACCCTCTCGGGCGTGCGCGCCCTGGGCGCGGTCACGCCCGTGGGCGGCGTCCTCATGATCGCCGCCTGGGCGGTCCTCGCCCTCGCCGCCTGGCGGTCCGCCCCCGGCTGAACCCGATCCCTGACCGGGCCCGGTTCCCGGCCGGACCTGACCCCTGACCGGACCTGGCCCCGGACCGGACCTGGCCCCCGACCGAACCTGGCCCGGACGCCACTCCCGGGCGCCGTGCCTATAATGGGCGCAGGCCTTTCAACGGATATTCCATGCCCACCGATTCCACCCAGGGCCCGGCCGCCCTGCGCGACTGGCTGCGCGCCCTTCCCAAGGCCGAGCTGCACCTGCACATCGAAGGCACGCTCGAGCCCGAAATGATGTTCGAACTGGCCGCCCGCAACGGCGTGCGCCTGCCCTACGCCGACGTGCAGGCGGTGCGCGACGCCTACCGGTTCGACGACCTGCAATCCTTCCTCGACCTGTACTACGCCGGCGCCGGGGTCTTGCGCACCGAGCGCGACTTCCACGACCTGGCGGCCGCCTACCTGGCCAGGGCGCACGCCGACGGCGTGGTCCACACGGAAATCATGTTCGATCCGCAGACGCACACCACGCGCGGCGTGCCGATCGAGATCGTGTTCGCAGGTCTGGCCTCGGCCCTGCGCGAGGCGCGCGACACCCTCGGCCTCACCAGCGTCCTCCTGCTGAGCTTCCTGCGTCACCTGCCCGAGGAGGACGCCCTGCGGACGCTGGAGCAGGCCCTGCCCCTGCGCCGCGACTACGCCGACCTGTGGATCGGCGTGGGCCTGGATTCCGCCGAGCGCGGCAACCCGCCCGAAAAATTCGCGCGCGTCTACGCGCGCTGCGCGGAACTGGGCTTGCGACGGGTGGCGCACGCCGGCGAGGAGGGGCCGCCCGAATACGTGCGCGGTGCGCTCGAGGCGCTGGGCGCCGAGCGCATCGACCACGGCGTGCGCAGCGACGAGGATCCGGCGCTGCTCGCCGAGCTGATCCGCCGCCGCATCCCGCTGACGGTATGCCCCTTGTCCAACCTCAAGCTGCGCGTGGTCGACGACCTGCGCCGGCACAACCTCGCGCGGCTCTTGCGCGCGGGCGCGATGGTGACGGTGAATTCGGACGATCCGGCGTATTTCGGCGGCTACCTGCTGGACAACTATGCCGCCAGCGCGGCGGCCCTGGACCTGGACCGGGACGAGCTGGCCACGCTGGCGGGCAACAGCCTCCAGGCCAGCTTCCTGCCGCATGCCCACAAGGCCCGGCTTCTCGATCGGCTGGCCCTGGCGCTGGGGCGGCCATGAACGCCACGTCCACCGACCTGGACAAGCTCGGCCGCGCGTTCTACGACCGCGACGCGGTGACGCTGGCCCAGGCCCTCATCGGCAAGCTCCTCGTCCACCACGTCGACGATGCCGCGCGCATCGGACGCATCGTCGAGGTCGAGGCCTACCTCGGGCCCGGCGACCTCGCCGCCCACACGGCGCGCGGCCCCACCCCGCGCACCCGCGCGATGTTCGGCCCGCCCGGGCACGCCTACGTCTACCTGGTCTACGGCATGCACCATTGCATGAACGTGGTGGCGGGCCCCGAGGGCAGCGGCACCGCCGTGCTGCTGCGCGCGCTCGAGCCGGTCAGCGCGCTGCCCTGCCCCGCCAACGGTCCGGGGCGCCTGTGCAAGGCGCTGGGCATCAGCCTGGCGCATTACGGCCAGGACCTCTGCGGCGACAACCTGTACCTCGCCGACGACGGCCTGGGACGAGGCTACGGCATCGCGCGCGGGCCGCGCATCGGCGTGGACTATGCAGGCGAATGGGCCGACAAGCCATTGCGCTTCTACGTGGACGGACATCCCTGCGTCAGCCGCACGCCCGGCCGGCGCCGGCGCTGAAGCACGGCTTACCAAGTCATTTGACGTAGCGCAATATCGGGTTATCCCGTAGTGCCTACCATGAGGGCATTGAAGATGCACGATGGTGGCCCATGCGCTGTTTCACCCGGTTTTTCGCCCGCCTCGGCCACTGGTCGACCTGTCTGTGGGCCGTTGCGGCCCTGCTCCTCACCCTCCCGACAGCCCCCGCGCATGCGGCTCCCCGGCTCGGGGACTTCCTCTCGGCCATCGCGCCGTCGGATATCTTCCCGGGCGCCGACCGCCTGGGCCCTCCCGAGGGCAAGCCGACCGTGGCGCGCGCCTATGCCGGCGACCGCATGCTCGGCTATGTCTACCTCACCAGCGACATCGTCAACACCCGCGGCTATTCCAGCAAGCCCATCGACACCCTGATCGGCCTGTCGCTCGAGGGCGAGATCGTCGGCGCGCGGCTGGTCGAGCACCACGAGCCCATCGTCCTGATCGGCATCCCCCAATCCAAGGTCGAGGCCTTCATCCGCGGCTACATCGGCCAGAACTACGTCAAGTCGCCGCCGCGGCCCGGCGCCCCGCCCCCGGTCGACATCATCAGCGGCGCGACCGTCACGCTGATGGTGATCGGCGACAGCATCACGCGCTCGGCCCTGTCCGTGGCGCGCCAGTACCGAATCGGCCAGGCGGGTCCCGCGGGCCAGGCCGAGGCGCCGCCCCCGCCGCGCCGCGAGGTCGACACCAGCCTCGACAAGGTCCAGTCCTGGGATCACATGCTGCAGACCGGCGCGGTGGCCCAACTGCGCCTGACCGTCGGGGCGGTCAACCAGGCCTTCGCCGACACCGGCCGCCAGGGCGCGATCGACCGCCCCGAGCCGGGCGAGCCGGACGACACCTTCATCGACCTGTATGCCGCCCTGGTCAGCGTGCCGTCGATCGGCCGCAGCCTGCTCGGCGACGTGGAATGGGCCTATCTGCGCGACCGCCTCAAGCCCGGGCAGCAGGCCATCCTGGTCGCCGGCAACGGCCCCTATTCCTTCAAGGGCTCGGGCTACGTGCGCGGCGGGATCTTCGACCGCATCGAGGTGATCCAGGAGGACGGCAGCTTCCACTTCACCGACCTGGACCACCAGCGCCTGGCCGACGTGATGGCGGCGGGCGCCCCGTCCTTCAAGGAAGTCGCCCTGTTCACCGTGCCCGCCAACGCGACGCTGGACGCCACCCTGCCCTGGCGGCTGCAGCTCATGGTCCAGCGCGTCATCAGCGTCAAGGAAAAGGCCTTCGTGACCTTCAACCTGAACTACGCGCTGCCCGACGAGTACACCCGGCCGGTCGCGCAGCAGGCCCAGCCGCCCGCCGCCGGCGACGCCGCCGCCCCATCCGCGGAGGAGGGGGCGCAGAGCGCGGCGCGCGAGGCGGCCGAGACCGCGCCCGCGCTGTGGAAGCAGATCTGGCGCGCCAAGACCGGGCAGGTCGCCACGGTCCTGGCGGCTCTGCTGCTGCTCGTGGGGGTCTTCTTCTTCCAGGACCGGCTCACGCGGCACGAGGTCTTCTACGAGCGGTTCCGCATGGCCTTCCTCGTCTTCAGCCTGGTGTGGATCGGCTGGTACGCGCAGGCCCAGCTCTCGGTCGTCAACGTCCTGACCTTCACCACGGCGCTGCGCACCGATTTCCGCTGGGAATACTTCCTGATGGATCCGGTGGTGTTCATCCTGTGGGTGGCCACCGCGATCTCCCTGGTGTTCTGGAACCGCGGCGCCTTCTGCGGCTGGCTCTGTCCCTTCGGCGCGCTGCAAGAGATCACCAACAAGATCGCGCAACGGCTGCACGTGCCGCAGATCAAGGTCCCCTACGGCGTCAACACGCGGCTGGCGGGCCTGAAGTACGTGATCTTCCTCGTGCTGTTCGGCTACTCGCTCTACGAGCTGGGCCTGGCCGAGCAGCTCGCCGAGGTCGAGCCCTTCAAGACCGCGATCATCCTCAAGTTCATCCGCGACTGGCCCTTCGTGGTCTTTGCCGTGGTGCTGCTGCTGGCCGGATTGTTCGTCGAGCGTTTCTACTGCCGCTACCTCTGCCCGCTGGGCGCCGCGCTCGCCATCCCGGCGCGGCTGCGGATCTTCGACTGGCTGCGCCGCTACAAGACCTGCGGCAACCCCTGCCAGCGCTGCGCCGTGGACTGCCCCGTGCAGGCCATCGCGCCCGAGGGCGACATCAATCCCAATGAATGCATCCAGTGCCTGCACTGCCAGATGCTGTACCACCACGAGCAGAAATGCCCGCACCTGCTGCAAAAGAACGCCAAGCTGCAGCGGCGCAAGGCGCCGCCGCCCGACACCCCGATGCCGGGCGAGACCGTCGCGCGCCGCAGCCCCACCGTACGCCCGCGCCAGCCCGGCGATGGCGAGCCGATTTCATCGAACCCATAGCCAAAGGGAGGGGCGGGCGTCCGTCCGCCCCGGGCTATGCACACTCAGGGAGAGCACCATGTCTGACCACAAACCCGAGAAGCCCGGCGTCAGCCGCCGCAATTTCCTTGGCACCGCCGCGGCCTCGGGCGCCGCCGGCCTGATCGGAGGCTCGCACCTGCCGGCCCTCGCCAAGGACAAGAAGACCGAGGGCGGGCTCAATCCGCACGTCGGCCTCGGCGAGCTCGACGAATACTACGCCTTCAACTCCGGCGGCCAGTCGGGCGAGGTCCGCGTCCTGGGGCTGCCCTCCATGCGCGAGCTGATGCGCATCCCGGTGTTCAACATGTGCAGCGCCACCGGCTGGGGCCGCACCAATGAAAGCCGCAAGATCCTCACCGAGGGCCTGCAGCCCGACACGCTCGAGTTCGTCAAGTCCATCGGCGGCGTGTTCCCCAACGGCGACGCGCACCACCCGCACATGTCGTTCACCGATGCCACCTACGACGGCCGCTACGTCTTCATCAACGACAAGGCCAACACCCGCGTGGCCCGCATCCGCTGCGACGTGATGAAGACCGACAAGATCCTCGAGATCCCCAACGCCTCCGGCATCCACGGCCTGCGGCCGCAGCGCTATCCGCGCACCGGCTACGTGTTCGCCAACGGCGAGCACATCGTGCCCCTGCCCAACGACGGCACGGTGCTCGACAATCCCAAGGACAACTACTGGGCGATCTACACGGCGGTCGACGGCGATACGATGAAGGTCGCCTGGCAGGTCCTGGTCGACGGCAACCTCGACAACGGCGATGCCGACTACCAGGGCAAATATTCCTTCGCGACCTGCTACAACTCGGAAAAGGGCCTGACCGTCACCGACATGTCCGCCAACGAGCAGGACTGGGCCGTGGTGTTCAACATCAAGCTCATCGAGGAAGCCGTCAAGAACGGCGACTACAAGGAAATGAACGGGGTGCCGGTGATCGACGGCCGCCACGGCTCGAAATACACCCGCTACATCCCCGTGCCCAATTCGCCGCACGGCTGCAACGCCGCGCCCGACGGCATCCACGTGGTCTTCAACGGCAAGCTCTCGCCCACGGTCACCGTCATCGACGTGCGCAAGCTCGACGACCTGTTCGCCGGCAAGATCAAGGAACGCGACGTGGTCGTGGCCGAGCCGCAACTGGGCCTGGGGCCCCTGCACACGGCCTTCGACGGCCGCGGCAATGCCTACACCACGCTGTTCATCGACAGCCAGATGGTCAAGTGGAACATCGACAAGGCCAAGCGCGCCTACGCGGGCGAAAATGTCGATCCCATCGTCCAGAAGCTCGACGTGCACTACCAGCCCGGCCACAACCACACGACCATGGGCGAGACCAAGGAGGCCGACGGCAAGTGGCTGGTGTCGCTGAACAAGTTCTCCAAGGACCGCTTCCTGAACGTGGGCCCGCTGAAGCCCGAGAACGACCAGCTCATCGACATTTCCGGCGACGAGATGAAGCTCGTGCACGACGGCCCGAGCTTCGCCGAGCCGCACGACATGCTGCTGGTGCACCGCTCCAAGGTGCGCCCCAACCACATCTGGAAACGCGACGACCCGATGTGGGCCGACGTGCGCGAGATGGCCGCCAAGGACGGCGTCACCCTCGAGAGCGCGTCCAACGTCATCCGCGACGGCAACAAGGTGCGCGTCTACATGGTGGCCGTGGCGCCGGTGTTCAGCGTGCCCAAGTTCGAGGTCAACCAGGGCGACGAGGTCACGGTGGTCGTCACCAACATGGAGGTGATCGAGGACCTGACGCACGGCTTCACGCTCGAAGGCTACGGACTGGCCATGGAGATCGGGCCGCAGGCGACCTCCTCGATCACCTTCACGGCCTCGCGCCCGGGCGTGCACTGGTACTACTGCCAATGGTTCTGCCATGCCCTGCACATGGAAATGGCCGGCCAGATGAACGTCTTGCCGAAGAAGGCCTGAGGCCATGAAACGGCGCGCGTCCTTCGCCCTCGCCGCCCTGCTGGGCCTGGCCGCCCTCGCGGCGGCGGGGGGCGCGCGCGCCGCCGAGATCGGCGTCGCCCCGGGCCAGGACCTGGGCGCGGCGATCGCGGCGGCAACCCCGGGCGACGTCCTGCGCCTCGCGCCGGGCGACTACCCCGGCAACATCGTGATCGACAAGCCCGTGACCCTGCTCGGCCCCGAGGACCGGTCCGCCCGCATCATCGGACGGCGCGAGGGCCGCACGGTCTGGATCAAGTCCCCCGACGTCGCCTTGCGGCACCTGACCGTCCGCCATTCCGGGCTGAGCCTGCCCGACATGGACGCGGGCGTGTTCCTCGACAAGACCGCCGACCGCGCGCGCATCGAGGACAACGACATCATCGACAATTCCGTCGGCGTCTACCTGTGGGGCCCCCGGGATGCGCTGGTGCGGGGCAACCGGATCGTCGGCAACACCGGCCTGCGCGTCAACGAGCGCGGCAACGGCGTCACGATCTGGAACTCGCCGGGCTCGCAAGTCCTGGACAACGACATCTCGGAAGGCCGCGACGGGATCTTCTCGAACAACAGCCGCGAGAACCTGTTCCGCGGCAACCGTTTCAGCCGCCTGCGCTACGCGGTGCACTACATGTACACCAACGACAGCGAGGTCAGCGACAACGTGTCGGTGGGCAATGAGATCGCCTACGCGATCATGTTCTCGGAAAACCTGACCATCACCGACAACATCGCCATCGACAGCGCCCACCAGGGCCTGATGCTCAACGCCACCAACAAGTCCACGATCGTGGGCAACGTGATCGACCGCGCCGAAAAGTGCGTCTTCATCTACAACGCGAATTTCAACCGCATCGCCGACAATCATTTCGAGGATTGCCAGATCGGCGTGCACTACACGGCGGGCGCCGAGGGCAACGCCATCAGCGGCAACGCCTTCGCCAACAACCAGAGCCAGGTGAAATACGTGGGCACGCGCTACCTCGAGTGGTCCGCCGAGGGGCGCGGCAACTACTGGAGCGACCACAGCGCCTTCGACCTGGACGGCGACGGGATCGGCGACACCGCCTACCGCCCCAACGGCATCATCGACCAGGTGCTCTGGCGCGCGCCGGGCGCGCGCCTGCTGCTCAACAGTCCCGCCGTGTCCATCGTGCGCTGGGCCCAGTCGCAATTCCCGGCGATCCTGCCCGGCGGCGTGCTCGACAGCGCGCCCCTGATGGCCATGCCGCGCACGGCCACCCTGGAAAAATACGAGGACCTGCCATGACCAAGCCCCACGTCCAACTCCGCGACGCCAGCAAGATCTACGGCCGCCAGCGCGCGGTCGACCGCGTCACGCTGGCCGTGAACCCCGGGGAATGCGTGGTGCTGGCCGGCCACAACGGCGCCGGCAAGAGCACCCTCATCAAGCTCATCCTCGGCCTCGTGCGCCCCGACGAGGGCGAGGTGTCGCTGCTCGACCACCCCGCCTCGGGCCGCGGCGCGGCGCGCGCGCGCCGGCACATCGGCTACCTGCCCGAGACCGTCGCCCTGCATCCCTCCCTGACCGGCGCCGAGACGCTGGACTTCTACGCCCGGCTCAAGGGCCTGCCGACCGGGGACAACGCCGCCCTGCTCGCCCGCGTGGGCATCGCGCAGGCGGCTGGCCGGCGCGTGGGCGGGTACTCCAAGGGCATGCGCCAGCGGCTCGCGCTCGCGCAGGCGCTGCTGGGCCGGCCGCGGGTCCTGCTGCTGGACGAGCCCACCACGGGCCTGGATCCGGCCTCGCGCCTGCTGTTCTACGAGATCGTGGGCGAGCTGCGCGCGGCGGGCGCCGGCATCCTGCTGAGCACGCACGCCCTGGCCGAGCTCGAAGGCCAGGCCGACCGGGTGGCGGTGATGCGCAGCGGGCGCAAGATCGCCGACGGCACCATGGGCGAGCTGCGGCGCAGCGCCGACCTGCCGGTGCGCATCCGCGTGTCCCTGCGGCCCGACCGCGCGGACCACGTCCCCGACGGCTGGCGCCGCCTCGGACCGCGCCGCCTCGAGCGCAGTTGCGCCGAACGCGACAAGCTCGCCGAGCTGCGCCGGGCGCAGGCCATCGAAGGCATCGACGACCTCGAGATCGAGACCCCGGGCCTCGACGAGATGTACGCCCATTTCCTGCGCAGGGACGATTCATGAACGCCATCCTCATCATCATCCGCAAGGAAATCCGCGACGGCCTGCGCAACCGCTGGGTGCTGGCCGTCACGCTGCTGCTGGCCATGTTCGCCCTCTCGCTGGGCTTCCTCGGCAGCGCCCCCACCGGCACCGTCAAGGTGGACCCCCTGACCGTCACCGTCGTCAGCCTCTCGAGCCTGTCGATCTTCCTGGTGCCGCTGATCGCCATGCTGCTGTCCTACGATGCCATCGTGGGCGAGATCGACCGGGGGACCATGAACCTGCTGCTGAGCTATCCCGTGGCCCGCTGGCAGGTCATCGTGGGCAAGTTCTGCGGGCACCTGGCCATCCTGGCGCTGGCGACGACCGGCGGCTACGGCCTGGCGGGCATCGCGCTGCAATTGGCCCACGGCGGGCTGGATCCCGCGGCGTGGATGCCCTTCCTGCTGCTGATCGCGGCCAGCATCCTGCTGGGCGCCGGCTTCCTGTCGCTGGGCTATCTCATCAGCACCCTGGTCCGCGAGCGCGCCACCGCCGCCGGGATCGCCATCGGCGTCTGGCTGTTCCTGGTCGTGATCTACGACATGGCCCTGCTCGGCGCCCTGGTGGCCGACCAGGGCCGGATCATCACCGCCCCGCTGCTCAACGCCCTGCTGCTGCTCAACCCCACCGACATCTACCGCCTGATGAACCTGACCGGCTACGAGAACATCGCCATGTTCTCCGGCATGGCGGGCCTGAGCGGCCAGGCCAGGCTGTCGATGTCCACGCTGCTGCTGGCCCAGGTGCTCTGGATCGCCGTGCCCTTCGCCCTGGCCGCGCTGAGCTTCAAGAGGAAATCCCTGTGAAGAAATCCCGCCGGCGCCTCGCCGCCCCCTCCCTGCTCGCGCTCGCCCTGCTGCTGGCGGGCTGCGGCGCGGACCAGTCCGCCACCCCCCCGCCCCCCCCGCAGGCCATCACCTCGGAGGCCGTCGGCCACTACTGCGGCATGAACCTCGACGAGCACACCGGGCCCAAGGGCCAGATCCTGCTGCGCGACACGCCGCAGCCCGTGTGGTTCACCACGATCCGCCAGGTCTTCGCCTACACCTTCCTGCCCGAGGAGCCCAAGGCCATCCGCGCCATCTACGTCCAGGACATGGGCCGCGCGCCCGAGGGCGGCTCGCCGCCGGACGACGCCTGGATCGACGCGCGCAAGGCCCACTACGTGATCGAGAGCCGCTACCTCGGCGGCATGGGCGCGCCCGACGCCCTGCCCTTCCTCCACGAGGCGGACGCCCAGGCCTTCGCGCAGCGCCACGGCGGGCGCGTGGTGGCCTTCCAGGACATGCCCGAGGACTACGTCCTCAGCTACACCGAACCCGTACTTCCGAATCCCCACGCGGACCCCTCGTCCGCCGGAGCGCCATCATGAGCCCCTCCACCACACGCCGCCGCTTCATCGGCATTCTCGCCGCCTGTTCGGCCCTGGGCGCCGCGCCCTGGGCCGCGCGCCGCGCCGCCGCGTCCGGCGCGCCGGAGCCCGAGATCTGGCGCGGCATCGCCCTGGGCGCGGACGCCGAGCTGCGCATCTACCATCCGGACCGCCGCTTCGCGCGGGACCTGATCCAGCGGTCCATCGCCGAGGTGCATCGCCTGGAGCGGGTCTTCAGCCTGTACCGCGAGGACAGCGCGCTCGCGCGCCTGAACCGCGACGGCCGGCTCGACGATGCGCCCACGGACATGCTGCGCATCCTCGAGCTGTCCCGGCACATCCATGCCCAGACCGGCGGGGCCTTCGACCCCAGCGTCCAGCCGCTGTGGACCCTGTACGCCGAGAGCCTGTCCCGGAACCCGGCCGCGGCGCCCGACGCGCGGGCGCTCGCCCAGGCCCTGCGGCGCGTCGATTGCGGGGCCATCCACCTCGAGGGCCGCGCCGTGCGCCTGGGCTGGCCCGGCATGGCCCTGACCCTCAACGGCATCGCCCAGGGCTACATCACCGACCGCGTGACCGAGCTGCTGCGCGACGCGGGCCTCGACCGCGCCCTGGTCGACATGGGCGAGATCCGGGGCCTGGACCGCAAGCGCACCGCACCCCCCTGGCGCGCGGGCCTCGCCGATCCCGAGGTCCCGGGACGCCTCCTGCACACCATCGAGCTGCGCAGCCAGGCGCTGGCCACCTCCAGCGGCGCCGGCACGCCCCTGGACGCCACGGGGCGGATCACCCACCTGTTCGATCCCCGCACGGGCGCGGCCAGCCCCCTGCACCGCAGCGTCTCGGTCCTGGCCCCCGAAGCCGCCACCGCCGACGCCCTGTCGACCGCCTTCTCGGTCATGCCCGAGACCGCCATCCGCGAGACGCTGCGCCGGATGCCCGCGACTGCCTGGGTGCTGCCCAACGGCGGGGGCGGCCTGCGGGAGATCGCCTGATGCGCGCGACCGCCCGGGTCGCGGGCCCGGCGCCCGTTTTTGGGGCAGAGCCTTTTGGGGCAGAGCCAGAAAGGACAAGGGGTTACAGGCCGAAGCGTGTAACCCCTTGGTATTTCTGGCGCGGCTGGCAGGATTCGAACCCACGACCCCTTGGTTCGTAGCCAAGTACTCTATCCAACTGAGCTACAGCCGCAAAAGAGGCGTAACTATAGCA
>Ga0180216_1001436_pt1 | contig 21375 bp, 13 predicted proteins | sample eDN3rd37CBELigMG_FD_128879 | JGI IMG/M metagenome (GOLD analysis project Ga0180216, IMG submission 128879) | Enriched Miracle-Growth compost microbial communities from Emeryville, California, USA - eDNA 3rd pass 37_C BE-Lig MG (version 2)... ...
ATGGCCCGCCATGGCTGGAGCACGCAGCTCGGTCCGGGCCGGCATCCGATATCGTCGGCCTACTTCTGGTACTTCAATTTCCCGGGCGGTGGCCTCATCGAGTATTACGCCGACGACGACTACCTCGATGCCGAGTGGGAAGCCCGCGATTTCGAGCCCGGTCCGACGGTGTTCGCCGAATGGGCGATCGACGGCGGCCTGGACGGCAACACTCGCCGCCAGAAGAACGCGAAAGCGCCCGACGGCAAGTTTCTGACGGACAAGACCCCCCCTAGGCGCTGACGCGCGTCCCCCAGGGGGACGATGCGGGTGGTCCGGCGGACCCGGATCCGCCGCATCCTGCGTCTGGGGGACGTTGGAGAAACCATGGCTGAATCATCGAATGTGATGCTGACCGTGCTGCTCAAGCACGATCAGTCGAACAATCTGGACGCGGTCCAGACCAAGCTCAAGGAAGCCGACTGGTGGGAGCGGTTCCCGCCCGAAGGCGTGAAGATCGTGTCCTGGACCGTGGCGATGGGGCTGGGGCAGATCGTGACGCTCGAGGTGCCGCCGCATCTGCTGGCCACGGTCAATGTCGAACTCGAGCGCTCGGCCTGGGGGGTGTTCCGCACCGAGTGCTATCCCACTTATGACTTTGTTCCCGTTCGCGAACGCATCCGCGAACGCGTACGCAACGGAGGTAAATGATGCAAGATCGCTATCTGGAACCGCATCAGGCGCGGCGCCGTCCCCCCACCGAATGGGAGAGCCTGCTGGGCGACTCGCTCGAGCGCGCCTTCGCGGCGGGCAAGCATGAGCTCGCGCCGATCGTCGAATACCTGAACCAGGCCGGACCCCCGGCACCCAATGGCGTGCCCTGGACCGAGGAACTGCTGCAATCCGAACTGGCCCGCCTGGCCGAGACCGCCTGAGGAGTCCGTCATGACCAAGATCGATAGCCCCGACGCCCTGCTGGCGAACGGCCTGAAAGACACGTGGTACGCGATCTGTCCGTCCCACTTCATCGCCGACAAGCCGGTTTCGCTGCGCCGCCTGGGCATGAAACTCGTGTTCTGGCGCGACGAGGCCGGCAAGCTGTACGCGCTGGAAGACCACTGCCCGCACCGCGGCGCGCCGCTGTCGCGCGGCATCCTGCTGGGCGACCGCATCGCCTGCGGCTACCACGGCGTGCAGGTGCGCAACGACGGCGTGGTGACCAGCGTGCCGGGCAGCCCCGGCTGCAGCCTCGAAGGCAAGCGCGCCGCGCGCGCCTTCCACGTGGTCGAGCGCAACGGCGCGGTGTTCCTGTACAACTCGGCCACCAACGTCGACGAAGCGCCCGACTTCACCTTGCCGGAAGAGCTGACCTCGGACGAGTTCGCTTCCTTCCTGTGCTACACCGAATGGCGCGGCGACTACCGCTACGTCATCGACAACGTCATGGATCCCATGCACGGGACCTACCTGCACAAGCAGTCGCACTCGATGGCCGAAGGATCTTCCGTGGCCGAGTTCGGCGTGCGCGACACCGAGCACGGCTTCGTGTTCGAGAAGAAGGGCCAGCGCGGCGTGAACTTCGACTGGACCGAGTGGGCCAATACCGGCCTGCACTGGCTGCGCCTGGAGATTCCGTATCCGGCTACCGGCGGCCCCGGCGGCAGCTTCGCCATCGTCGGCACCTACACGCCTATCTCCGAGAACCTGGCTGCCGTTTTCCACTGGCGCTGCCGCAAGGTCTCGGGCTGGCAGCGCCACGCCTGGCAGTTCCTGTACCGCAACCGCCTGGAAGCCCGCCACTGGGCCGTGCTGGAGCAGGATCGCGAAGTGCTGGAGGTGATGGAGCCCGACGCCAACCAGCGTGAAAACCTGTACCAGCACGACATCGGGCTGGTGCGCCTGCGTCGCCACCTGCGCAACCTCGCTACCGACCAGTTCGAGAAGCTCAAGGGCAAGGCGCTGTGAGAGGGGCGATTCCCCGTCTGGGGAATCGCCTCCGCCAACGGAGGACGCGATGAATCAAGCTAGCGTAGCCCGGCGCGTGGTTGCGTCGTCCGTGCCCGAGCGCGAGACGGCGACCTGGTCCAACTGCCTGGTCCTGGGCAACGAGATCGCCATGTCGGGCATGACCGCCAACCCGGAGTCGACCGCAGCCGCCCCGCTGAGCACCTACGAACAAACCCTTATTGTGCTGGGCAAAATCCGCGCTTTGGTCGAGGCGGCTGGCGGAGGGGTGCAAAATATTTATAAACTGGTGATTTACGTGACGAGCATCCAGGACAAGGAGGAAGTCGGGCGGGCCCGCAAGGAGTTCTTCCGGTCGCCTTATCCGTGTTCCACGTTGGTCGAGGTGCGTGGCCTCGTCTTCCCCGGGCTGACCGTGGAGATCGACGCCTTCGCGCGGCTCGACATCGCCCTGCGTGCCGACGCATAACCGCTTTTTTTGACCCTTCATGAACAGCAGCTCACTCCTTACGGTTTTGGTTCACACCATTCGCCTTGAAGCGCAGGGCATCGTCAGTGTCGAGTTCCGCTCGCCAACGGGCGAAGACCTTCCCCCCTTCGACGCCGGTTCCCACATCGACCTGCATCTGCCCAATGGCCTGGTGCGCAGCTACTCGCTGTTCAATTCGCCGCAGGAGCGCCATCGCTACGTGGTAGGGGTGCTGAACGACCGTAACAGCCGGGGCGGTTCCCGCTTCGTGCACGAGCAGCTGCGGGTGGGGTCCACGATCAAGATCGCCCCGCCGCGCAACAACTTCGAGCTGGACGAAACCGCCGCCAAGTCGGTGCTGCTTGCCGGCGGCATCGGCGTGACGCCCATCTTCTGCATGTACAACCGGCTGCGCGCCATCGGCAAGCCGGTCGAGCTGATCTATTGCGCGCGGACCAAGAAAGAAGCGGCCTTCGTCGACGAACTGGTGGCCTCGGGAGGCCAGGTCACGACGCGCTTCGACGATGAAGCGGGTTGTCCGCCCAACCTGCGCGAGCTGCTGGGTTCGCAGCCGGCCGATACCCATTTCTATTGCTGTGGCCCCACGCCCATGCTGGATGCCTTCGAGGCCACCTGCAAGGAACTGGGCTACCAGAACGTCCATATCGAGCGCTTCGCGGCCGCCGGCGAGGTCACGGCCTCGCAGGAAGGCAGCTACCAGGTCGAGCTGGCCAAGTCGGGCAAGACCATCGACGTGCCGGCCGGGATGTCGCTGCTCGATGCGCTGCTGGAAGCCGGCGTCGACGCCGACTACAGCTGCCGCGAAGGCGTGTGCGGCGCGTGCGAGACCGCGGTGCTGGAAGGCACGCCCGACCACCGGGACTCGGTGCTGACCGAGCGCGAGCGCGAGTCGAACAAGACCATGATGGTCTGCGTGTCGGGCTGCAAGGGCGCCAAGCTGGTGTTGGACATCTAAGGGCCGGCCGGGAGCGGCAAGGCGGCGTTCGCCGCGGCTGCAACGGGACTGTCACATCGCGCCCGTAGCATCGCGGTTCGTTCCGCCACGGTGGCGGACACCGTCTGTCCACTCCGTCCGTGCATGGTTCCGACCCGTCGCCCGCAAGCATTCCCGTCCGGCTCGTCGTCCGTTGGTGCACGGTTGCCGTCCTGAGCGCCGTGCTGCTGGCCGCCGCCATCGTCCAGCGGGAAGCGCGCGCCGAGGCCGGCGAACCGGCCGATCCCCATGCCGCGCGCTACGATTTCGACATCCCCGCGCTGCCGCTGTACGAAGCCCTGCAGCGGTTCAGCCAGCTCACCGGCCATTCCGTCCTGGTCGAAAGCAGCCTGCTGGAAGGCAAGCTGGGCGCGCCCCTGCAAGGGCGCTACGCCGTTCGGGACGGCCTGACCGCGCTGCTCGCAGGTTCCGGGCTGTCGGCGCGTATCGTGCGGCGTTCCTTCGTGCTGTCGGCTGCAGCAGAACCGCCGGCATCCCCGCCTCCCGTCGATCCCGACGCCATTCGCCGCTATGAAACGCAACTGCGCCAGAAGCTGGCTCAGGCCTTGTGCGCGGCTCCGGCGATCGAGATGGGCCGCCATCGCATGGCCCTCCAGCTCTGGGTCGGCCAGGATGCCCGCATCGGCCCGATCCGCGTCGTGGTGGATGGCCGGCCGGAACTGGAAAACTTGGTGGGCGCATCCCTCGCGGGCCTGCTTGTGGGCGTGCCTCCGGCCGGACTCGAGCAGCCCGCCATCATGGTGCTGCGTCCGGAAGCGGCGCGGCGGGCAGGCGGGTGCGGATCATGAGCGGCAAGGGATTGGCGAAGCTGCGCCAATTGCTGGTGGAGCGCTACGACACGCTGCGCTCGCTGGTCGCGTATCGCCTGGGTACGTCGGGGGAGCTGGCGGGAGACGCGCTGCATGACGCGTATGTGCGCCTGGCCGGACGGGACGACCTGGACTCGGTCCGGCATCCCCAGACCTATCTCGTGAATACTGCCGTCCACGTGGCCATCGACCGGATACGTGCGGATAGCCGGTTGGTGAGCCAGGACGAGATCGATGAGCTTTTCGATCTCGGGGACGCCGCCGCCGATCCCGGCCGCGGCCTGGCCGGACGGCGCAGGATGGAGCAGATGATGCAGGTGCTCGCCGAGCTGCCCGCGCGCCAGAGCGAGTTGCTGATCGAGGCGAGGGTCCATGGGACGCCCCGGCGTGAACTGGCCTTGCGGTGGGGAATATCGGAGGTCCTGGTCGGGCGCGAGATCAAGGCTGCCCACCGCTATTGCGTCAAGGCGATGAAGGCCCTCGGGCACGGCGACGAAGGGTGGCTGGCGGAGGAGGGCGAATGAAGTCTGGCATGTCCGTCCCGCAAGCCATGTCGCGCGAGGAATGGGAGGCGATCGAGGACGAGGCCCATGGCTGGGCGGTGGATCTGGGTACCGGGCGGCCGACCGCGCGCGACGTGGAGGCGTTCAAACGCTGGCTGGCCCGCGGTCCGGCGCACGCGCAAGCCTGGTCCCGCGCGAGCCGCGCCTGGCGCGACATGGACGCGGTGGCGCGGGCCTTCGACGCCCGGCGGCCGCGAGGCCAGTCGCGCCCGCGCGCCGCGGCGGGGCGGCGCCTGTTTCTCGGCGCGGCGATTTCGGCCTGCGGGGCCGCTGCGGTAGCGGCGGTGGCCGGGCCGGCACTGGGCCTGTGGCCATCGCTGGCCGAAATGGGCGCCGACTATCGCACAAGGACCGGCGAGCAGCGGGAGCTCCTGGTGGGCGAGGAACTGCGTCTCCTGATGAACACGCAAACCAGCATTTCGGTGCGGCGTGCGGACGACGGCATGTATCGCGTCGAACTCGTCGCCGGCGAACTTGCCGTGCCGGTGCAGGATCACGCCTGCGAGGTATGGGCGGGAGAACTCCGGGTGCTCGTGGCCGGCAGCGACGTCGAGTTGTCCCGGATCGGCGATGGGCAAGTCCGCGTGGCCTGCAGGAAGGGAGCGGCAACCGTGCGCCATGGGAGCCGGGAAGTCGCGGTGGCCGCCTTCCATGTGCTGACGTACCGGGACGGTGGATGGGGCAAGCCCGTGGCGATCGAGCAAGGGAGCGATGGATGGCGCCAGGGGCGGGTCGTGTTCCACGACCTGCCCCTGGCCGACGTGGTGGCCGAGATCAATCGCTATCGACGCGGCCGGGTCGTGCTGCTGGATGATGGACTGGCGCGGCGCCGCTTCAGCGCGAGCTTTGCCATCGGCGCGCTCGACGACGCCATCGACCAGTTGCAAGCCGTGCATCACGTCCGGGTCCGGCGCGTCGGAGAGGTGGTCTTCCTGGGCTAGGACCGGTTCCGTGGCATGTCACGGAAAATTCATGGGCGGGCTGTTTAGAAATGGCCGGGTCAATCGACTAATCGGCATTCCTGCGCGGCGCCTTCCCGGCCCGTGCGATTCCGACGTGCTTCAGTCCAGGATCTGCTTGACCATGCCCATGCCCGCTTCACGCCATCCCGTCCGTTCTTTCGCGTTCCCCGTGCGGACCCGCTCCGCACATCGACCGCGTACGGCGGTCTTGCCGCGTCTCCATCCGGTATCGGCGGCCGTGGCCTCGCTGGCGCTGGCGGGCAGCCTGGCCGCGCCGGCCCATGCGCAGCAAGCCTTCAGTCCGGCCTGGTTCGCGGCCAAGGGTGCGGCGCAGAGCGCGGCGGCGACCACCGGCAGGCTGCCCAGCGGCCTGCCGGCGTCGGCATTGACCTCGTCCGCGCAGCAATCGGCGGCGGCGCGCCAGAAACTGCAAACCTCGATCGAGAACCTGAGCCTCGCGGCGCAAGCGATCGCGGCGCAGCAGGCGGCGCAGAGGGCGGCGCGGGAGGCCGCGCTCGCCAACGGCGCATCGGTGCCGGACGGCCTGGCCGAGGGTGGCCTGAAGGTCGATACCGGCAGCCTGACGGCCGGCTGGCTCAATGCCAGGGATCCGGTGCAGACCGTCGCCGATGGCAAGACCACGGTAACCATCGAGCAGACGGCCGACAAGGCGATCCTGAACTGGGAGACCTTCAACGTCGGCAAGCAGACGACGGTGGACTTCAAGCAGGACACGAGCTGGGCGGCGCTGAACCGGGTGAACGATCCGCTGGCGCGGCCCAGCCAGATCCAGGGGCGGATCAAGGCCGACGGCACCATCCTGGTCGTGAACCGCAACGGGATCGTGTTCGCGGGGTCCAGCCAGGTGGATGCGCGCAACCTGGCCGCAGCTGCTGCCGCCATCGACGACGCCCAGTTCCGCGAGCGCGGCCTGTACAACGGCGGCAATCCCGTATTCGGCAATGCGGCAGGCGCGGTACGCGTCGAGGCCGGCGCGCAGCTACGCACCGCCACGCCGGCCAATTCCACCACCGGCGGCGGCTATGTGCTGCTGCTGGGCAGGGACGTGGAGAACGCCGGCACCATCGATACCCCGAAGGGGCAGGCCCTGCTGGCGGCGGGCGACACGTTCGCCATCGTGCGCGGCCAGGCCACGGAAGGCGACCGGGCATCCACCACGCGGGGCAACCAGGTCACGGTGGGCGTGGCCGACGGCGGCGATGCCGGCACGGTCGTCAACAAGGGCCTGATCCAGGCCGCCTCGGGCGATGTGACGATGCTGGGCCGGGAGGTGGCCCAGGCCGGCGTGGCGGTGGCGACGACCTCGGTCGACGCGCGCGGTACCGTGCACCTGGGCGCTACCGGAAGCCAGGGCCGGGTCACCCTGGGCAAGGACGGCGTGACGGCCATTCTGCTGGAAGAGGGCGGCTCGACGGCGCTGGACGGCCAGCGCGACAGCCTGCAGGCGCCGTCGGTGGACACGGGCACGGCCGCGATCGTGGAAACCGACCCGTACCGCCGGGATTTGTCGCTGGTGGAAATCACCAGCGGCGGCGGGGTCGATTTCGAGGGCGGCTCGCTCACGCTCGCGACCGGCGGGCAGATCGGCGTGCAGGCGGGCACGCGGGCTTTGGTGCGCGATGGCGCGAAGTTGGATGTCTCGGGCGCGATCGGCGTGAAGGTGGCCATGGAGGCCAACAACCTCCGCGTCAACGTCCAGGGCAACGAGCAGCGCGACGCGCCGGTCAACCGGGACGGCAACAACCTGAACAACAGCGACGTATGGGTGGACCGGCGATCGCTGGTCCGCGTGCCGGCGGGCAACGGCTACGACTCGGATCGCTGGTACACCGCCGGCGGGCTGCTGGAAGTGGGCGGCTACCTGGCCAACGTCGGGCGCGGCGTGGGCGAGTGGATGGCCCAGGGCGGGACCGTGAGTTTCACGGGCGGCGAGGTGGTCACCCAGGCGGGATCCCGCATCAACCTGTCCGGCGGCACGCTGGACGTGCAGAGCGGCTACATCAACCAATCGTGGCTGCGGGGCGCAGACGGCCAGCTGTACGTGGTGGACCGGGCGCCCGGCGACATCCTGTACCAGGGGCTCTACCGTGGCTACGAGGACGCGCACGCGCGCTGGGGCGGCCAGGCGACACAGTACTACCGCAATCCGCTGATCGCGCCCGAGCGCCGCTACGAGAACGGCTATGTCGTGGGCCGGGATGCCGGCGCGCTGGTGATCGGCACCCGCAGCGCCGTGCTGGAGGGCGAGCTCCTGGGCAGCACGTACCAGGGGGAGCGCCAGACCCAGGCCGCGCAGGCGGGCGTGGATGGCTACTATCAGTCGCAGACGGCGGTGGCGCGCGGGGCGGCCTTGATCGTCGGCAGCTACCGGCCTTATTACGACAAGGGCAGCGGGATGCGGCTGCATGCGCTCGGAGCCGATACCGACACGGCGGGGGCCGTGGTGCTGAGCGCCGGGCAGGAGCGTGTCGCGTCCGGGCTCGATCTCGACACGGCATTGGCGGAGGAGCGCAAACGGACGCTGTACCTGGACACCGACATGCTGAGCGGCTTCGGGTTGGGCGCGGTGAAGATCGCAGCCGTCGGCGGCATCACCGTGGACGGCGAACTCGCCGTCGGTCCGGCCGGCGAGATCACGCTGTTCAGCCCCCAGGTGCGTGTCAACGCCAACCTGGTGAGCCGCGGCGGCAGCATCCAGCTCGGCGACGTGCTCAGGCAGGCCACCAACGGCGGACAGATCGCCGACACGACCCTTTATCCCCCGGCCGGCGTGGCGGCCGGGGTCGTGGTGGCGGACGGCGTGACGCTGGATACCCGCGGCCTCTGGAGCAACCTGCTGCGGGATCCCGCGGATATCACTGCCCTGGCGTACCGGGACGGCGGCCGCGTAGCCATCCGCAGCAGCAGCGACATCAAACTGGCCGCGGGCAGCCTGATCGACGTGTCTTCCGGAGCCGCGCTGTCGACAGGCGGGGACATGCAGGCAGGCAAGGGCGGCAGCGTGACGCTGCAGGCCGGCGCCAACGCGGCCCGGAACGGGCGGCTGACGCTGGACGGCGGCGTGCTGGGACTGGGCGTCGCGGGCGGCGGCACGCTTGCGATCGCCACCGGACAGGCGGTGACCATAGGCGAAGCGGCCGAGGGCGCGGACCGCCTCGTGCTGGCCCCGGAGCGGTTCCAGTCGGGCTTTTCGCGCTACGAGGTCAACGGCCTGGGCGGCGTGGACGTTGCCGACGGCACGCAGCTCGACGTGCTCATGCCGGTATACAGGCTGGCGCGGGACGGCAGGCACATGCCGAACTCGGCGGGGACGGAACAGGCGCTGGAACGCTGGCTGCCGCCGCTGCACCAGGACGATCCCGTGCGGGCGGTGCTGACCCGGCGCGCGGGAGCCAGCCTGCTTCTTGCCTCCGGCACGGACGTCCTTCCCGGTGGAACCCTGGCCGTCGGCCGCGGCGCGGTGGTGACGGTGGACCCGGGGCAGAGCATCGAGTTCGGCGGCAAGGGCCAGATCACGATCGACGGCCGGTTGAATGCCTGGGGCGGCCGCATCGCCGTCCGGAAGGTAGAGGAGGCCGGGTACGACCTGAACACCAACACGCGCTCGGTGTGGGTCGGGCCCGAAGCGGTGCTGGACGTGGCCGGCCGCGCGTGGGTGGCCGAGGACGTGCGGGGACGCCGCTACGGCACGGTCCAGGACGGGGGCAGCATCGAGATCGGCGGCGCGCTCGATTGGGAGGACACGCCGCAGAATCCGAACCGTCCTGGCGACCGCTACCTGATCGTGCGGCCAGGGGCGCTCCTGGAAGCGTCCGGCGCCAGTGCGGTTTTCGATGTGGACGACGCCGGGGGGGCGCCGGGGAGCTCTCGGGCGCTCACCGTCGCCGGCGATGGCGGCTCCATCATCCTGCGGTCGGCCAACGGCATGTACCTCGATGGCACGATGCGCGCCGCCGCGGGCGGCGAGGGTGCGTCCGGCGGCACGCTGGGCATCGCCTTCGATGGCGCGTACTGGCTCGTCCAACCGGACGCCGGGGTGCTCGTCCCGCGCCAGTTGACCCTGGTACGCACGCAGGTCGGGAGCGAGCTGGCTCCCGACCTGCGGCCGGGGGAGGCCGGCCCGGGCCTGGCTTATGGCCATGCCCGGCTCGGCGTCGACCGCATCGAGGCGGGCGGCTTCGATCATCTTTCGCTGCTGGCCGGGGTCCGGGCGGAAAGCGACCTGGGCCTTGCGATGCGCGGCAGTCTCCGGCTGTACGGAGACCTTGGCATGGCAGCGGCCGCCGCACCGGGGGCGACGCTGTCGCTGTCCGCGCCCTACATGCGTTTTGCCCAAACCAACTGGTACGACGTCCAGAGCAGCGGGGGAACGATCCTCCCGCGCCCGATCGCGCCGCGTGACCGGGGCGACCGCCTGGTTGCCCGGGCGGAACTGATCGACGTGCGGGACGACGTGGACTTCGCCGGCTTTGCCGACGTCGCGCTGGAGAGCCGCGGCGACATTCGCCTGTTGCCCAATCTCTATACCGCACCGGATACCACGGGCTTGACGAGCCTGCTGGCGCCAGGCCGCCTGAGCTTGACCGCCGCGCAGGTCTACCCCGCCACGGGGGCCAACGCGGCGATCGCAGTCGGCCAGCCGCTCAATCCGGCGGAGGGCGGGTTCAATCCCGACGGGACGCTGATCATCCGCGGCCAGGGCGGCGCCTTGCCCGAGGTGCCGCACAGCGCCTTCGGCAGGCTGTCGCTGCTGGCCAGCCGCATCGAGCAGGGGGGGCGTGGTGCGCGCGCCGCTCGGCATGCTGGCCATGGGCTCGATCCGGGAGCAGGGCAGTTCCCGGATCGAGTTCCTGCCCGGCAGCCTCACGTCCGTCAGTGGGGCCGGGCTGGTGATGCCCTATGGCGGTACGGTCGACGGCCTGACCTATGAATACGCAGGCAAGAAGGTGGTGCTGGACTCCTTCCTGGGGGCGGTCGACAGCCGCGTGGCGCGGGGCATCCAGCTCACCGGCCTGCAGATCGTCGCGCACGAAGGCGCGGTTCTGGACCTGTCCGGCGGCGGCGAGTTGCGGGGCGCCGGCTTCATCAGCGGCCGCGGCGGGTCGGTCGACGTGCTCAGGGCCCCGCTGGCCGTGGCGAACCCCGTGTCCTATGCCGGCATCAGCGCCTCGGGCAACGACGTATACGCCATCCTGCCCGGCTATGGCAATGCTTATGCACCGGTGCAGCCGGACGCGCCGGCCGGCACTTCCGCCTTGGGGCGGCAGGTGACCATTCCCCCAGGCGTGCCGGGCCTGCCCGCGGGGACCTATACGCTCTTGCCGGCCACCTATGCCCTGCTGCCCGGGGCCTTCCGGGTCGAGATCGGCGCCCCGGCGCCGGCGGGAGGGGCCATGGGGGTGGCAACGCTGCGCAGCGGTTCCTATGCGACGGCGGGCACGCTGGGCGTGGCGCACACGGGTGCGCAAGGCGCGCTGCCCTCCAGCCTGATCCTGACTCCCGCGGATGTGGTGCGCGCCCATTCCCAATACAACGAGACCGGCTACGAAGCCTTCGTCCTGGCGGAGGCGCAGCGCCGCGGCGTACAGCGCGCGCTCGTGCCTTCTGACGGCCGCACGCTGGACCTGATGCTGGCCGATGGCGCCGGGCTGCACGGTACGCCGGCCCTGGTGTTCGAAGGCGAGGGGCGTTTCGCCGCGCGGGCCGGCAGCGAGGGCTTCGGCGGCGGGCTGTCGGTGCGGGCCTCGAGCCCGGGGCGGAGCACGCGCATCGAAATACTGGCGGATGGGCAGGCGCCGGTCGGCACGCAGGGCGTGGCGCTCTACGCCTCCGGTCTGAACGCTTTCGAACCCGTGCGCATGTCCATCGGCGGCCTGCCGACCTCGGCCATCAACCACGAGGACAACAACGGACAAGTCCTCTTGTCCGGAACGAACGGCGCGAGCCACATCGTCCTGCGTTCGGGCGCGACGCTGTCCGCGCCCGAAGTTTTCCTGGCGGCTGGCAACGATGTCGTGGACGGGATGGTGCGCGAGCAGGGCTCCATCGTGATCGAGCAGGGCGGGTCCATCAATACCCTGGGGCGCGGGGCGCCGGCGCTGGATGCCGGCAGGCTGGCCTACGTCGCCACGGGCGCCCTGGCCGTTTCCAACGGCTGGGTCAACATGATGATGCCCGCCAGTGCCACGGACACCGTGCGCATCGACGTGGGCAGCTGCGTGTCGGTGTGCGCCGGCCAGACCACGCTCTATTCCGAAGGCACCATTGCCGTCGCCACCAATGGCGCGTTCACCCTGGCCGAGGGGGCGCGCTACGGCGCGCGCAACCTGGTGTTCGGCGTCGCGTCGGTGAACCTGGGATCGACGCAGGCGCTGGCCGCCGCCGCGGCCGCCGGCGCGCTGCCTCCGGGCATGACCCTGAACCAGACGGTATTGGCCGATCTGCTGAGCGGCAATACCTCCATCGGCGTGCCCGCGCTGGAGACGCTGGTGCTCAATGCGCGCGAGTCCGTCAACCTGTTCGGTCCGGTCGAGCTCGACACCCGCGCTGCCGGCGCCTCGTCGGTCAACCGGCTGGTTGTCGGCGCACCCGCCTTCTACGGTTATGGGGCGGCGGGCGACCGCGCCGTCATCTCCACCGGCGAATTCATCTGGACGGGCGCCGTGCCGGCCGGTGCCGATGGCCGGACGGGCGACACGACGCCGGCCGCGCCGGGCGGCGCGATGCGGGATCGCCTGGGCCAAGGCAGCCTGGATATCCTGGCCGATCGCATCGTGTTCGGCCATGGGCCCCAAGCGCGGCCCAGCTCGCTGGTCTCGGCCGACCGGCTGGCGCTGGGCTTCGCCGCCGTCAACCTGAATGCCGGCGAACGTATCACCTCCCAGGGCAAGAGCTCGCTCGCGGTCTATCGAGACCAGGGGGATTACGTCGCCGGCCAAGGCTGGCAGTACAGCGGAGGCGACCTCAACCTGCACGCGCCCCTGATCACCGGCGAGGCCGGTTCGAGCAACCGCCTGACGGCGGGCGGCTCGATCACGCTGGCCGGCACGGGAGCGGCGCCCGGCTCGGCCGATGCGCTGGGCGCCGAGCTGACGCTGACGGCATCCGCGATCACGGTCGACACCGCCGTGGCCTTGCCCTCGGGCAAGCTGACGCTGCGAGCGGACGGAGACATCGTGCTGGGCGACACCGCGCGGCTGGACCTGTCGGGCCGCGCCGTGCCGATGTTCGACGTGACCCGGTACAGCTGGGGCGGCGACCTGGTTCTGGAAAGCCGTGGCGGCAATATTTCCACCGCGGCCGGTTCCATGATCGACCTGTCGGCCGACAACCACCACGGCGGCACGCTCGCCGTGACCGCATTGGACGAAAGCGCGGGCCATGTCGCGCTGTCGGGCGCGATCCTGGGCGGGGCGACGGGGCGCTACGACGCGGGTGGCACCATCGTGCCCTTCGAGGGCGCCGAGTTGACTTTGCGGGCCCAGACGCTGGACGATTTCGCAGGGCTAAATGCGCGCCTGAACGAAGGCGAGGTCTACGGCGCCAGGCGCTTCCAGCTCAAGCAAGGCGACCTGGTGGTGGGAGAGGGCGTGAGGGCGCGCACGGTGCAGATCGTGGCCGACGGGGGCAGCCTGACCGTCGATGGCCGCATCGACGCCAGCGGTTTCCAGGTCGGGACCATCCGGCTCGCGGCGCAAGGCGACCTGGTCGTCAACGGCATGCTGGACGCGCACGGCACGGGCTTGCGGGTGGACAGTCACGGCAAGATCATCGACAGCCCCAATCGCGCCATCGTGGAACTGACCAGCCGTGCCGGCACGCTGGTGCTGGGCGAGGCAGCAGGCGTCGACCTGCGTGCCGGCACCGACGTACCGGCGGGACCGGCCGCCGGCCAGCATGACGGCGCGCCACGCGGCACGCTGTCGCTGAATGCGCGCCGGCTCGGCGGCACGGGCGTGGCAGCGGGTTCGCGCGGCAGCGACGGCGCCGACGACGTGGCGCTTGAAGTCGCGGGTGCTCCGGACGTGCGCGGCGCGCGGCTGATCGCCGTCAATGCGTTCCGCGCCTACGACGACGCGCCGGTGGCCGAGCTGCCGGACGTCTCGGGTTCGCGGCCGCAATTGATCACGCAGCAGTACCTGGACGAGATCGACGCCGACAGCGTGGCGTTCATCGATGCCGCGCTGGCCAACGCGGATCTGGCCGCCCGGCTGGCCAGGCTGGGCAATGCCCGCCTGCGTCCCGGCGTCGAGATCCTCAGCAATGCCGTGGTCAATCCCGAAGGGAATCTGACCGTGTCCGGCGACCTGGACCTGTCGGGCCATCGCTATGGACCGGATGCCGACCGCATCGATGCTTCACGGCGGGGCCATGGCGAGCCCGGCGTGCTCGTGCTGCGCGCAGCGGGCGGCCTCAGCATCCACGGCAGCATCAATGACGGCTTCGCGCCGCCGCCCGACAACCCCGACGAGCAGGACAACGGCTGGGTGCTGACCGAGGGGCGCAATCATCAGGGCCAGGCCAAGACGCCCTATGGCGGCGATATCGTCGTGCCGATCGACGGGGTGACGCTGGAGGCAGGCACCGAATTCCAGGCCGGGGTGACGCTGAACTACGACATTCCGGTACGCGGCGCGACACTGCCTGCCGGCACGGTGCTGCCGGTCCAGGCGACACTGAGCGGCTCGCTGACCCTGCCGGCGGGAATCGTGCTGGAGGCCGACATCACGGCCGCCGACGGCACGGTCTTCAAGGCCGGCACTGTGCTGGGCGAACCCTTGTCGCTGGAGGCGGGCGCGCGCCTGGCGGCGGGGACGCGGCTGCGCGCCGCCGCCGCCGTGCAGCCGCTGGTATGGCCCAAGGGCGTGGCGCTGCCGGCGGTGCTGGCGCTGCGCACCGCGCTGCCGCTGGCGCGCGGCGCCGTGATTCCGGCCATGACCATGGTGGAGCTGCCCGGCGACCAGCCGGTGGACCTGCGGCCGTCGGACGCCGGCGGCCGCGTGAATCGCCGCAACTGGGCGGTGGCGCCCATGCTGCCGGAAGGCGCGACGTCGTGGGACCTGACGCTGGTGGCGGGCGCGGACCTGGCCTCGGCCGACAGGCGCGCGCTGAACGCGGCGGGGCGCGGCGACATCGTGCTGGCCGACACGCATTACGGATTGCGCGGCAAGACCACGATCACCGGAGGAACCATTACCGTTACCCAGCTTGGCGCGGAGCGTGGCCTGGGCGACTACAGCGGCGAACTCGTCGGCAAGACGAAGGAGGAGATCGAGCAGATCGCGGGCGGCCGTTTCGAGGACATCCTGGGCTATTCGTTCGAGGATTTCTGCCTCAACGCCGGATGGTGCGCCACCGCCGGCCCGACGGTTACCCAGCTTGGCGCGGAGCATGGGCTGGGCGACTACAGTGGCGAACTCATCGGCAAGACGAAGGAAGAGATCGAGCAGATCGCGGGTGGCCGTTTCGAGGACATCCTGGGCTATTCGTTCGAGGATTTCTGCCGCAACGCCGGATGGTGCGAGGGCGGCGGAGGCACGCCCACCTACTCCTATTCTCCCGTCTATCCCCTGTACAGTGTGCTGCGCACCGGCGCCGGGGACCTGGAGCTGGTGGCCGGCCGCGATGTGCGCATGGATTCGGTGTTCGGCGTCTACACCGCCGGCGCGCCGACTTCGCTGCCGGGCGGCAGCGCGGTCAACGACGCCTTCAATCTGCCGCGCGGGGTGCGTTTCGGCACCGACTCGGTGCTGGGCACGGTGGATGACAGCACGGACTACAGCGCTTCCCTGGCCGCCTACCAGGCCTGGTATCCCGGCGGCGGCGGCAACGTGAGAGTGGCGGCCGGCCGCGACGTGATCGGCGACACCTGGGGCGCGGGCGCCACCAGCGCGGAACAGCGGGATTACCAGTACGCGAACTATTCCAGCGCGGCTGTCGGCAACTGGCTGTGGCGGCAGGGCAGCGGCGACACCGCCGGCGTGGATCCCATCGCAACCAGCTGGTGGATCAACTTCGGCACCTATGTGAACGTCAGCACCGAACCCCGCTCGATGCCGCGCCTGGTCGGCTTCACCGGCATCGGCGCGCTGGGCGGCGGCAATGTCGTCATCGACGCCGGCCGCCACGCCAGCGTGGTCGACGCGCGCGGCGACGGCGTCCTGAAGCAGGACAGCAACCGTGCCGCGCGGTCCCAGGGCCTGGTGGTGGCGGTGGGTTCCACCGGCCGGGTCGTCGACGGCGAGCTGGTCCTGACAGGCGGCGGCGACCTGGCGGTGAAGACGGGAGGCGCCTTCAATGCCAACCTTAGGGCCACCATGCAGGACCCCGGCACCGATCGTTCGCAGCACCTGGACCTGAATGGCGTGCTGGTCAACCTGCGCGGTTCGCTCGCGCTGTCCAGCGGCGCGATCGGCGGGATCAACGTCGGCTATGGCTCCAACGGCGGCGGCATCCGCCCCGATGATCTCTACGCCGCTTCCGGCGGGCTGGCGCTGGGCGGTCCGGTGCTGGTCCTGGGCGATGCCGTCGCCCGGCTGGAAACGCGCGGCGACCTGGTGCTGGGTGCCGCATCGGATCCGGGCCGCGTGGGCGTGCCCAACACCACGCCCTGGACGTGGAACGGCACGCCCCGGAACGGCCAGGGCGTCAGTTGGTTCTCGCTGTGGACGGATCACACGGCCGTCGACCTGTTTGCAGCGGGGGGGAATCTCACGCCCACACAGTTGCCCATGGCCTACGACGGCGGCAGCAACGCGGGGGCGGATGCGGAGAACCCGGATTATGCGGGCGGCGCGCTGTTCATTTATCCGTCCATCCTGCGCGCGACGGCTGCCGGCGGCGACATTTCGCTGGGCGACGGCATCGTCGCCCTGAATACCGGCCAGAGGCTGCCCAGCCGGCTGATGCTGGCGCCGTCGCCGCGGGGGCAACTGGAGTTGCTGGCCGGTGGCTCGATCTACGGCAAGTCCGGCTCGGGCGAGGGGCACGGCTACTCGATCGGCCTGTCGGGCGCCGACGCGCCCCTGCCCGTGCCCGCGGCCCCTGCGTTCGCCGGCTACACCAACGACTTCGGGCTGGTGCTGGCACAGAACCTGTCCAGCGATGGTTTCCGCGCGCCTGCCGGCCTGACGGGTGTGGCGCCCTTGTTCGCCTTCGGCCCCGGTACGCCGGTCAATCGGGCGCTGCATGCCGGCGATCCGACGCCCGCGCGTTTCTACGCGGTCCAAGGCGACATCGTCCGGCTCGATAGCGGCGGGATGCCTGACATGACCTTCGTGCCTTCCGCGCAGGGCGCGCGCTCCTTCACCACCTGGTACGAGGCGGGCGCGCCCGTCTGGCTGCGCGCGGGAACCGACGTGCTGGGCGCGCGTGTCCTGGCGGCGCACAGCAACAGCACCGACATTTCCCTGGTCGAGGCCGGCCGCGACATCATTTATGCCGATGTCAAGGTCGGCGGCCCCGGAACGCTGGAGGTGAGCGCCGGCCGCCACATCCGGCTGGAGGACCGGGCCAGCGTGCGGTCGATCGGCCCGATGTTCGGCAACGACCGGCGTCCCGGCGCCTCGGTCGCGCTGATGGCCGGCCAGGCCGCGGGGGTGGATTGGGAGGCCGTCGCGGACCGCTATCTCGACCCGCGCAACGTGGCCGATGCCGACCTGCCGCTGGCCGACCAGCCCGGCAAGGTGGCGAAGACCTACGAGCGCGAACTGGCCGGCTGGCTCGCGGACCGGTACGCCACCGACACGGGCCTGCGCTTCGCCGACGACGGCGCGCCGGTCGTGTTCGATCCGGTGACGATGGATGCCGGGGCATTCTTCGCCCGCCTGGCGCCCGAGCAGCAGCGCATTTTCCTGCGCGAGGTCTACTATGCCGAGCTGCGCGCGGGCGGCCGCGAATACAACGACGCCGGGAGCCGCCGCCATGGTTCGTACTTGCGCGGCCGAAACATGATCGCCACGCTGTTCCCGGGACGCGACGCCGACGCCGAGGCGCCGGCGGGCGACATCATCCTGTATGGCGGCTCGGGCGTGCGCACCGACTTCGGCGGCGACATCGAACTGCTGGCGCCGCACGGCCGCATTGTCGTCGGGGTCGAGGGGACGGTGCCGCCGGCCAGCGCGGGCCTGATGACCCAGGGGGCGGGCGATGTCCGGCTGTACAGCCAGGGCAGCGTGCTGCTGGGGCTGTCGCGCGTCATGACGACCTTCGGCGGCGACATCCTCGCCTGGTCGGCGCAAGGGGACATCAACGCCGGGCGCGGCGCGAAGACCACCGTGCTGTACACCCCTCCCCGCCGTGCCTATGACCAGTGGGGCAACGTCATCGTTGCGCCGCAGGTGCCGAGTTCCGGCGCGGGCATCGCTACGCTCGCGCCGATTCCGGAAGTGCCGCCGGGCGACGTGGACCTGATCGCGCCGCTGGGTACGATCGACGCGGGCGAGGCGGGGATCCGGGTATCGGGCAACGTCAACATCGCGGCGCTGCGGGTGGTGAACGCCGAGAACATCCAGGTGCAGGGCAAGGCCACGGGCCTGCCGGTGACGGCGGCCGTGAACGTGGCGGCACTGAGCAACGCCAGCGCGGCCGCCAGCCAGGCGACCGTCGCGGCGCAGGAGGCGATGCAGCGCGAGCGCGCCGCGGCGCGTCAGGCGCTGCCGTCGGTGTTCACGGTGCGGGTGATCGGCTTCGGCAATGAGCCTGGCCCGTCCGGTCCGGAAGGCGGAAACCGCGCCGAACCGGTCAGCCAGGGCATGGGCGAAATGGTGGAGCTGGTGGGGCGGGGCCGCCGCCTTTCCGAGGCCCAGCTATCGGCGTTGTCCGCCGAGGAGCGCAGGCGCTTCGGCCTGTAGCGAGTCGTCCGGCGGCGGGACCCTGGCCGCCGGGACTGCCGTACCCCGCGGTCAGGAGGCGAGCGCGGTGCCGTCCTGCGCCGGCGCGATATTGGTGAACAGATCCGCCGGCAGGTGCTTGACCGCTTCGTACGTCGTGCTGATGTGCTCGGACAGCAGGGCGCCGGCACGGTCGGCGTCGCGGGCCAGGGCGGCCTCCAGGATGTTGCGGTGCTCGTCGTGCACGTCGCGCGGAATAGGCTTGCGCGTGACGACCAGCCGCCGGTAGCGCTCCGCCTGCTGGTACAGGATGCCCAGGAAGTGGTGCATCCAGCGTGACGTACAGGCGCTGATCAGCGCCTGGTGGAACTCGCGGTTGCGGTCTTCCCACTCGTCGAAGCGGTTGACCGGATTCGTGGCAAGGCGTTCCTCGGCCCGGCTCAGGCGATGGAAGGCGGCGATGATGCGGCTTTCCCAGACGTCGTCCCCGGCCTGGATGGCCTGGCGCAGCGCTTCGCACTCCAGCAGGATGCGATTGCGGGTGATGTCGTAGAAATCCTCCATCGAGATCGGCGTCACGTGGAAGCCACGCTGCCCATGGGAGACCACCAGCGCGTCCGACACGAGCAGCGACAAGGCCTCGCGCAGCGTACCTGCGCCTACCCCGTAGGAATCCTTCAGGTGCTCCACGCGCAGCCGGGAACCCGGCGCGAGCTTGCCTTCGATGATGTCGCGCCGCAAGGCGGCGTAGGCCGTGCCCACGAGCGTGGTAGGCGTGGCGGCGTGGGCCAGGGGGGGCAGTTCCAATGGGGTTCCGGGCATACGTTGCGGGCGGCTTGGTGCCCCCTCTCTTCGAACGATGCCCAAATTCTAGTCGATTCTCGACGAAATCCCTGGGTATTAGGGAAATCCATAAAATCTCGATAAAAATATTCTCAACCGATATTTTGTGGCGTATCGTGTCTGCCTACGAAAGATGGCGGGCCTGTCGGGCCCATGCTGGAGACATTGGTGATTCATCTACACGACATCCGCTACGTGCGGCTGGGTACGCCCGACCTGGAAGGGTCCGTGCGCTACGCCACCGAGGTCCTGGGGCTGGAGGTCGCACGCCGCGTAGGCAAGTCGGTCTACATGCGTTCGGACAGCCGTGATCACACCCTCTGCTACTTCGAAGGCGATCCGCGCGACCATACCGCGGCCTTCGAGGTCGACACGCCGGAGGAACTGGATGAGGCCATGGCGCTGCTGGAGAAGGCCGGCCACGTCGCCACCCGCGGCAGCGCCGAGGAAGCCGAGAAGCGCTACGTCCGCGACTTCATCAACTTCAAGGATCCCTCGGGCAACAGCGTCGACCTGATCTACGCGCCGCACCATAGCGGCCGCCGCTATTTCCCGTCGCGCGACGCCGGCATCACGGGCTTCAGCCACATCGGCCTGCGCACCCTGAATCCCCGCCGCGACGAGGCCTTCTGGACGCAGATGCTGAGCGCCAAGGTCAGCGACCGCATCGGCGAAGCGCCCTTGCTCCGCATCGACGAAGTCCACCACAAGATCGCGCTCTTCCCGTCCACGTATCCGGGCGTGCAGCACATCAATCACCAGGTCGAGAGCATCGACGACGTGATGCGCGCCTACTACATTCTCCTGGAAAAGCGCATTCCCATCCGCTTCGGCCCCGGACGCCACCCGACCTCCGGCGCCATGTTCCTGTACTTCGAAGGGCCGGACGGCATGATCTACGAGTACTCCACGGGCGTGCGCCTGATCACCGAGGAGGACGAGAAAACCTACCGGCCCCGCAACTTCCCCGCCGTGCCCTCGTCGTTCTGCATGTGGGGATCCAAACCCGACATCCCGGAGTTCAAGACTTGAGCACGTCCCCCGCAATGCCTACCGCACGCCAGCAGAGCCAGGTGCGGGCGGCCGCGCGCGCCCTGGCGCGCGCCAACCTGGTCCATGCGTACGGCCATTGCAGCCTGCGCCTGGACAAGGACCACTTCCTGGTTTGCGCGGCCAAGCCCATGGGCATGATCGCGCCGCACGAAGCGGGAACGGTGGTGCCGGTCCACGGCGAACTGCCCGAAGGCGTGCTCGGCGAAGTCCGCATCCACCAGCACATCTATCGCCTGCGCGACGACGTCGGCGCGGTGGTGCGCAGCATGCCGCGCGACGTGATGACCCTGTCCAGTGCCCGCATCACGCCCGCCCCGCGCCATGGCATGGGCTCGTACTTCTCGCCCGCGGTGCCGCTCTGGGACGATCCGCAGCTGGTACGCACCGACGACCAGGCCGCCGGCGTGGCCGCCACCCTGGGTGCCGCGCGGGCCGTGGTCATGCGAGGCAACGGCGCCGTCGTTGCCGCGCCCAATATCGAGCAGGCGGTGGTGCTGACCTGGTACCTGGAAGACGCCGCGCGCATCGAGTTGCAATTGCGCGCGGCCGGACTGGCCGACGGCCCGACGCTGTCGCCGGACGAGGCGGCCCGCCGCGCCACCGGCGCAGGCCGCATCTTCGAACGCATGTGGGAATACCTGTGCGACGGCGATCCCGAATTTGCCAACGTCATCTGAGAATACAGCCATGAACGAATTCAAGAATTTCATCAACGGCCAGTGGGTCGCCACCGGCAAGACCTTCGAGAACCGCAACCCCGTCGACAACAGCCTGATCGGTCCCGTGCACGAGGCCGGCCGTGCCGAAGTCGATGCCGCCGTCAAGGCCGCGCGCGCCGCCCTGTCGGGCCCGTGGGCGACCATGAA
>Ga0180216_1001438_pt1 | contig 21346 bp, 14 predicted proteins | sample eDN3rd37CBELigMG_FD_128879 | JGI IMG/M metagenome (GOLD analysis project Ga0180216, IMG submission 128879) | Enriched Miracle-Growth compost microbial communities from Emeryville, California, USA - eDNA 3rd pass 37_C BE-Lig MG (version 2)... ...
CCAGCAAGTGGGAGTACATCTCCGCATTCCGTTGCATCAAGAAAATAAGTACCCGTCAACTCAATAAGGTCACCAGATTCCAGACTTTTTACAGTAATCGAATCAATCCGATCAAAGCTCGTTCGTGCCTGAGCAGGTACAAATTTAGTTAAGATGATAATTTGGCCGCTATGTACGTAGCGAGCAAGCATCCCTTGTAAAACAGCGAGTGCAGCTCTGGGTTCATGGCAAAGCTTGCTAACCCATCCACCACCAGGATTTAATAAGCTATTGCTTCTTGCTTCCTGTGTAAGCGGAAAATGGTCTCTATAATATTGACGAACCTGATTACGGAACTGTCTATACGTTGCCGTACATCCGAATTGCTCAATCCATGGGTGCTCATCAGGTGGAACACCCTGACTCGTTAACTGACCTCCAATCCAATCGGTCTCTTCGGTCATGATGACCTTTTTTCCGCTTTTCGCTGCGGACAACGCTGCAGCACATCCTCCTACACCGCCGCCAATAATTACAATATCCGCATGTAATTCCCGGTTCATCTCCATACCTCCCGGATAAAACTCATATTAGCTTGCGACTACAGTATACGAACGATAGCACTTTAATCACAAGGCAAATCAATTGCTTTTTCCGGTACTTTCATGTTCTAGTTTTTACGATTCACTAGTCTATGAACCACACAATCAAATTACCAGAAAAAGCAATCATTCTACATAGTCAATCTATGAATGTAAATGAGATGATAGAATTGACATATCCGAAAAAAGGATATGTACAAATTTAGATGAGAGGGGTTTAAAAAATGCTAAAAAAGAAAGCTGTTTTTATCATTCTCTCTACGATTCTCGTTCTTTTACTTACTGTCTCCGTAGTATCTGCCGCCGCTTCAGGTGAAGGTGCTGTTCGTGTAGCGACAACTAGTAATTACTACGGAATTCAAGGCACATTCACCGTTCCAAGCAATGTATATGTAGAAAATCATCCAACTGATCCGACGAAACATGGATTTATTGCTTTTTATCTAGGTTTAAGTGAAATTTGTGAAGGTGGTATCTCCTACACACCAAGTGTAGGCTGGAAAAAGTTTTTGAATTGTGGACCTAACACAGCAACAAGAACATCTAACGTATCCGTTCCACTAAGTGTTCAACCTACGCCAGGCACGACCTACACAGTCAAACTAGTGAACAACCTAGATAACACAGCTTCACTCTATATTAATGGAAGTCTTCAATACACACTCACAGCGTCAAGCTCATTAACTTCAGCAACGAATGTGAAAATGGTACACAGCACGTATGATCCTCAGGATGTTAATCGGTATACCAATGCCAAATGGTCCAATGTAACAGTGAAGAACGCGAACGGGTCCTACACGGCTTTCCCATCCAGCATACAATCGAATATTTACCCTTGGGGAAAAGGGGATTACTCCGTTCCCTCGCTTAATCCGTTACAGTCGTCCCTATTAGCAAATTAATCTATAAAAAATAAGGCGGACATCCTGTCCGCCTTATTTCGTAATCTCTCCAGGGGTTACACCCCAATATTTTCGAAACACTTTAGTAAAATAGCTCGGGTCCTTAAAACCTGTCATATTGGCAGCATCATATACCTTACTGCCTTTCAATAGTGCTTGCTTAGCTGCTTCCATCTTTCTTTCCAGTACATAACTGGAGAAAGATTTGCCCGTTTCCTGTTTAAACAATCTACTTAAATAAGAAGAATTTATATACAGCTTGTCCGCAACCATCTGCAGTGTTAATTCCTGGTTCATCTCCTTTTCTATTAAATCTAATATCGTTTTGATGACTTCATGACTAATGCACTTTTTTTGATTCACCATGTATTCAGTATAGTTTTTCGTTATCCGAGTGATCCACTGTTTCGTTTTTTGTTTCGTCGTAAGTGCTTGCAAATTTTGAAAGTAAGAAAAATCATTCCCCATCACTTCCTTGACTGTCCAGCCCTGCTTATGAATAATACGTATATAAAGACTGCTTAGATAGAGTACGAATTCATGTACCTCTTCAAGGAAATCTGCTGTAGCGATCGTCGTATCCCACCACTGCGTTAATATTTGAAGTGCACGCTCCAGGTTTGCGGTTTCTAGCGCAATCTCCAGTTCTTTTTCCATATAAGGCTCGATGCTAATTGATTCATCCTTCATTGTTTTTTCTTGATAAGGAATAACAATATCATGGCCGTAGATTAATCTTTCCTGAAGTGCAGACAGCGCCTGTAAATACATCTTATTGATCTCCTCGACGCCTCCAATACTTCCACTAATACCTGCGCTTGCCGTCAATGAGAGATAGGTCTTCACACTTGAAAGCAGCTTGCTCAATGTTTGATGAATCATAAGCAAGCATTCCTGCATATTATTCTCTAATGGCAACTGAAACAAAATGATCGTATAACCATTCGTATCTGCAACGATCCAGCACGTAGATGAATCCTGCAATATTTCCTTTGTCATACTCGTTAATATAAACTGTAGCAACGCAGCATCATTCGACTGAAACCTCTGCTCAGATTCTGACAATGGATCCATATCTAGCACCGCTACTGAATATTTATTATTGAAAGAGATGTTCAGCTGCAGCTCATTACTTTTTTGAATTATTTTTTCTGGTATTTCCTTACCATTAATCAAATTAAGCAGAAAAACATCCTGCAATCGTGGAAGATGCTCCTCCCACTTTTGCTGAAGCAAGACTGTATTTAAGCGATGCTCTAGCTTTTGTCTTAACAGTGCAGCTGCCGCAACAACCGCCCCTACAATTTCCTCTTCTCCAGCAGGCTTCAGCAAGTATTTGAATATTCCTATTTCCAGTGCAGTCTGTGCGTAGTAAAAGTTATCGTGGCCACTTAAAATAATCATTTGTATATCCTTATTGTTTTGTTGAACCATTCGTGCTAACTCAATACCGTCGATTTCAGGTATTTGAATATCAAGCAAAATAATATCTGGCTTTCTTAATTCAATCAGTCTCAACGCTTCTTTACCGTCTCCGGCTAGCCCCACTACCTCAATGCCGTGTTTATTCCACGGAATATTGTTAGCCAGACTACTTCGTAGACGTACTTCATCTTCTACAATTAGCAAGTTCATCCCGCTTCCCCTCCCGTTGAATCGATGCACTTATCTAGAGGTATTAGAATAGAAGCTAATGTGCCTTCATCCTCGTTACTATCGAGATGAAATTCAGCTTCTTTACCGTAATACATTTTTATTCGTGCAACTACATTTTTTAAGCCGAACAAATCGCCATTGCTTTCCCGATCTATCGTAGAGATCTCAAGCTGTTTTCGAATATAAGCAAGCCGCTCTGGCGTTATGCTTATACCATTATTCCATACTTCTAGGATTAGAATATCCTCTGCAATTCGACTCCCTATTATTAACTTCCCGCCGGACATTTGTTTCTCTAGTCCATGCAACAACGCATTCTCTACTAATGGCTGCAGCAATAATTTCAAAATGGGGAGTGACTCTGTATTCTCTTCAACCTGATACTCTACTTCAAATAAATTGATAAACCTCAGTTGTTGCACACGTATGTAATAATGCAGATGTTCAATAGATTCCTTCAATAATAACAATTCTCTTCCTTTGTTAAGACTCAACCTGAAGAACTTGGACAGGTTTAATACCATCTCACTTATTTCATCTGCATCATAATTTTTTGCCGTCCAATATATAGAATCTAGCGTATTGTATAAAAAATGTGGATTGATTTGAGATTGTAAAAACTGCAGCTCAGTCTTCGATAGTCTTAGCTGCTGCTCATAATAATCTTCAATGAGATGCTTCTGATCAAGTACCATCTGATTGAAGGAATTCGTTACATAGCCTAATTCATCTTTACGACGATTGGGGAGTTGAATTTCAAAATTCCCAATACGTACTTGTTTCATTCCATAGGATAAACGTTCGAGTGGTGTGTAAATTCCTGAGTAAACAACCCAGGAAACCCATAAGGCGAGCAGAATGCTGATTCCTATAATAACAAACGTAAATGTATTAATTTGCTGGGTCTGTTCATACAGCTCTTTCTCTGGCTGAACCATCACAAGCTTCCAATTAGAATAGGATGATCTAATCTCGACCATGAACGTCTCTGGTCGTAATTCAAGTGGACGATTACTATCTGTTGATGCGACGAGTTGGTCATCACTCGTGTACAAATAAAAATGAGCATTAGCAGAAGGGCGAAGCGCTTCCGTTAGATTAAATAATGATTGTTTATTGATATTCATAACGAGAAAGCTGGGCATTTTTTGAGAATTGTAAGGGTCCAGCGTGCGCAAAATTGAAATATTCTCTTTATTAAATACCCCGAATTTGTCTGCATCAGGAAAGTGTAGAATACTAGCTCCGTTGGCATGCAGTGTCTTGGCAACCCATGGCTCGTCTAGAATCCCTGGCATTCGTTTTCCCCCAAAGTTCGTCATTAGCATCATCTCTGAAGGAGAATGTAGAATCGATATGGAGGATATGTTGCGATTAATGACGGTAAAGCCTGTGATTTCATTTAATACACGTGAAAAATTGTATATTTCTTCGGTACTTAGCTGCTCATTCGTTTGACTCATTAATTTGAGGATATTAACGTCAGTTGCAATAATGGTAGACAAGTAATCGACATTCTGTAGTGTAATATCTATATACTCCAGCGCCGTCCTCATGGCACCTTGTGTTCGTTCTATGGCCTGAGCTTCTAGTATTTTTCTAGATTCGACATTAGAAAACAGACTAACGATGACAAGTGGAATGAGGATAAGGAGAAAGTAACAGGTTAACCGTACTTGAATATATTGGGTAAACTTATTATATATCCACGTAAACAGTCTTATCATTGGTAGACTCCTCCTACTATAATGATCACTGGAATATATTTACGATCTAAATATACCATTTACGTTCGATTAAAACGATATGGAACAGCCCTTGGGTACTCCAAGGGCTGTCTATTATCACAATGTTCTATTGATTGTTAGTGTACCACTCATTGACTTCTGCTGTAATCTCATCTCCGCCTTGAGCTTTCCATTCGGCTACGAATTTTTCGAAATCATCAAGAGGGATTGTGCCCATGATCATTTTGGTAAACGTCTCTTCGATTAATTTACTTAAGCTTGCGCCGTGTTTTCCCATCGCAGGTGTCGGCATAGCGAGAAAGTCGCTATAAATTGCTGCTTCCTCAATGCGACGTACGTTGTCATTCAGTCCGAATTCTACGCCTAATGATTCTAGACGCATCATACGTACTTCGAGCGTGTTTACATCAGCCATCTGATGAAGTGTGGAACGATACAGATGCTTATTATGCTCTTCGAAGTTCGTGACAACCACGCCATCCTTCATCTCCCAAATTTCACCTTCAAAGCCCATTTTTAAGTTTTGATAGCCTTCACTCACGACAAAATTGAGAAATTTAATGACTTCTGCAGCGTTATTACTTGTTACTGGCACGACGCTGTAAGATTGTACGCTGCCTAACCCACCTGTGCCCCTTTTTCCGTCAGGACCTATCGGATATTCAATCGGTATCCATTGGGCATTAGGATCATTGTTCATATTCGTCAAGATCGGGCCTCTTGTTTCATACCATGCAGCAGAAAATAATCCAACCGCACCATTAGCTATTTTCTCATCCATATTTGCCTGCTTATTGAGTGCAAATTCTGAATCGATCAAGCCATCACCATACCATTTGTTTAATAGCTCTAACGTTTGCTTCGTTTCTGGCAGCGTCACACTGTTAACAATCTGACCATCCTCTTGTAGATACCATTCGTTCCAATACTTAGATGCTGTACCGATCGATATGCCGTACGCACCGAAGAATGGAGCTGTTCTGTACAACTTCTCCTGAATAATTAAACCGATGGTATCCTTCTTATTGTTACCGTCTGGATCTTGCTCGACGAAAGCTCTCATCACATTTTCATATTCTTCTAACGTTGTAGGTGGATCCAATTCAAGCTTATCCAGCCAGTCCTTTCGTACATACATCAATTCATTTCCTTTGACTTCCGTAACACTTGGAATCGCATAGATATTCCCGTTTACGGTTACGTTAGCCCATGCTTCTTCAGGAATAAGCTTTTTCAAGTCAGGTCCATATTGATCGATGTATTCGTTCAACGGCTGAAGCGCCTTCTGATTAATATACTTAACTACCCAAGTGGCGTCATACGTATGAATTAAATCAGGCAAATCACCAGATGCCATAATAATGTTTAACGTATCTTGATACGTATCACTTGGTGGGAAGTTGAAGTCAAACTCTAACCCCGTATGCTCCTTAACATAATTGATATACGGGTTGTTATTCGGTTCCAGTCCATCCGGGAATGTTCTATTGCTGTTATTCACAACAATTTTAAGTGTAACGGGTACATCATCCTTCTTATTGGACTCTGGTGTGCTTGTAGGGCTGGATGAATTCGATGTGTCTGTAGAAGAATTTGAAGAATTCGATTGATTAGAACATGCAGCAATCAAACTAAACACTAATATCAAAGCAATTGTCATCGTAATTGAACGTTTCCAATGAGTCATGATCTTATCACTCCTTCGTCGTATTGAACCTAACCTTTAACAGAACCAAGCATGATGCCTTTAATAAAGTATTTTTGCAATGCTGGATAAACAAGAAGTATAGGTACCGTTGCAGCAATTAGTGTAGCTGCTTTTAACGATTCATTAGCGATCATTTGTCTCTCTAAATTATCCATCAAACTAGCATTCGTGGAATTGAACTGTATAAGCTCCCTTAGAAAAACCTGAAGAGGGAACAAGTTGCGATTCTGAATATATAATACCGCGTCAAAGAACGCGTTCCAGTGTGCTACAGCATGGAATAATGCCATCGTAGCTATAGCCGGCATAGACAACGGAATGAAAATTCTAAACAGGATCCCAACATTAGAGCAACCATCCATTCGAGCAGAATCCTCTAACTCTTCAGGTACTGCCTGAAAGAAGTTTTTCAACACGATTACTGCAAATGCTCCAACAGCCATCGGTATAATAAAAGCCCAAAATGTATTAATTAGATTTAATGATTTGACAACTAAATAGGTTGGGATAATACCTCCATTGAACATCATCGAAAAGACAATAATAAACATGATTGGTCCCCTGCCTTTAAGATAGGTTCGAGAAAGCGGATATGCGAGCATGCTGGCAAGAGCTACATTTACGAATGTACCTAGCACTGTCCTTAAAACGCTTACATAAAAAGACCTCCAAAATGCGTTGTCTTTCACAACCTCATTGTAGGCTAACAGATTCCACTCAATGGGCCATAATCCTACCTCACCAGAAACAATTGCGCGGTGGCTACTTAAAGATTGTGCTATGACATGTAAGAAGGGCGCCAGTGCCAACAGTGCGACGACAATCAGCAATAGATAATTAACTACATTGAATACCTTTTCTCCATTTGTTTGAAGCATCTGTTGTCACCTCCTCACCATATTCCTTCATGCCCCATTTTTTTCGTAGCACTATTGGCCAGAACTACTAAAATAAGCGCAATAATTGATTTAAATAACCCAACGGCAGTGGTGTAACTGAACTCTCCTTGTGATATCCCTACTCGATAGACATACGTTTCAATTACGTCGCCTACAGAATAAACTAATGAATTGTACAGGATTAGAATTTGCTCGAAACCTACATCGAGAACACTTGATAGATTCAGCAGGAACAAGATGGCAATCGTAGGTAGTAGGGAAGGCAATGTAATGTGCCATACCTGCTTCCAACGATTAGCACCATCCACCGTTGCTGCTTCATACAACTGCGGATTAATACCTGCTAGCGCTGCCAGATAGATAATGGTCCCCCACCCAGCAGATTTCCATATATCACTAATTACAAGAATCGATCTGAACCATCGTTCGTCTCCTAGAAACATAATCGGTTCTATGCCGAAATATTTAAGTATTTCGTTTACAATACCAGTAGAAGGGGACAAGATGTTAATTAATACGCCACCGACAATAACCCAGGATAAAAAGTGTGGCAAATAAACAATCGTTTGAATGGAGCGTTTAAACAACATATGGCGAACTTCATTCAGCATTAGTGCCAATATGATAGGAGCAGGGAATCCCCAGAACAACTTGTATAGACTGATAAGCAACGTATTAATAAACACCTGATAAAATTCTTTGCTGTTAAACATCCTTTCAAAATGCTCAAGACCAACCCATGGGCTATTCCTAATTCCGGCAAAGGGACTATAATCCTGGAAGGCAATTAACGTGCCCCACATCGGAACATACTTAAAGATAACGAAAAACAATAGCCCCGGCACCATGATTAAATATAGATCCCAATAGCGGAAAGCTTCAGGGATACGTCCTTTCCTTGGCAACTCAGGCGCAACCTTTAGATGCGCTGGTCGTTGTGCAGAAACAGTTGTGCCTCTTTTTGCCATAAACTCTTCCCTCCTTTTGAGTGAATTCTGCAGTTAAACCTATTGTAAAAGCAGTGCTTAAACTTAAATAGATAAGAGGGATTACTTTAGCTGGTATTTTGATGACATTCCATTCTAGCTCGTACAGCTTAATAGTGAGTTCCTATGATTCACTTATAGTATTTCGATGTCACAGTCTCGATTACCTCATGATACAGCTAAAAAAATGATTGCAATTTATTAGACTACTAGACGATGACTGACGGACAGCATAAAAAAGCCTTGTTGAAGTTGTGGCGCTAACTTCGACAAGGCTTTTCGGTTTCGATATTTTAGAAGGCGTATAGTGACTTATTTGCTGTCTCTGACCAGATGCGACGCGCTGTACGCAGGAAGAGCAATGACTGCTCCCAACGATCACTTATCTCCTGCCTCCGCTGCCCGTAATCATCAACCGTTATCGCATATGGAGGTGGGCCGAGCTCGACAATGAACGGAAGTACATCTCCATTGCTTGCTGCTTTGCGCCAATGCTTCATACCGCTGCTCCACCAACGTTCAAAATGCTGCAGCATAGGGTGCTCACCTGACGGACCAACATCTACCTGCACCTGCTCACCATTTGAAACCCTTGCATGAATAGCAGAGGTGCGTTCAAGCAGCTCTTGCATCAAGGCCTCCGCCTCATTAGATATGGTGTGCATCTCTCCTGCAACGACGTAGTGTGACATATCAATCGTTAATCGAAGCTGCTCCAGCGCTTCAACATATGAGACCGTTCGGAGTAAATCCTGTGTAATGGTACCGCGATGCGTCTCGATATATGCAGGTATGCCAGCTTTCTCTGATAACTCATGGATTCCTCTCAGCAGTTCAATTGCTCCATTATCAATTAGAAACGGTGTCATTACTTGAACATTAATGTGCTGGATGGCTCCGTATTGCTTGGCTTGCTTAAGCAGTATAGCCATGTCATTACAGGTTTTCGGGTATGCGTTAACACTTAAGCTTAAACGATAGCGCTCAAGCAGCTTGCTCCATCGTTCCGCATCCTTAGGACTAGGTATAAATCCATTGATTCCATCAAATCCAGCTTCCGCTATCATCTCTATCTTCTGTTCTAGAGAATACTCTGCGCTGCGCTCTAGGCCGTTCATCCCCCACCAGGACATATGAACCTCGAGCCTCGGATCGTTGAACGTATTAGTGTGGGTAGAATGGTTCGAATTCAACGCCGCATGGTCCTCCATCTGGATTCGTAACCAGCTCTACCTCGGAGCCGTCAGCTCTGTAAAGTGGGCGATAGTATTCACTAATATGCGTAGCAGATTCATTTGCATAATGGCAAATAAATGATCTACGGAAGCGATCCTTCGTTTTATTGCGGTAGGAGCCATGAATTAGATTTCCGTTGAAGAACAACACATCACCCGCATCCATCACAACAGGCATTGCCTTCTGATCCTTAGGCGGCTTAACATAATGTGTCGTGAACGATTCCTTCGCATCCGAGTATTCAGGACATACGATCTCGTATTCCTGCGTCTTAGGAACGACGAGCAAGCTGCCATTCTCTTCATCTGCGGCATCAACCGCCGTCCACGCAGCAATGCAATTACCTGGCTCGACCTTAAGATAGAAGTTATCCTGATGAAGTGCCTGACCTCTAGCTCCAGGTGGCTTATAGTAATACATGCTTTGCGCAGCAAGTGCCTGCTCCTCATACAAATCCTCGAGCACGCGGAGCACAGGCTGATGAAGCATATATTTTTTGGCTATTTCATTAAAGCGATGTGGATGCATGACTCTCGGATAGCGCTTTAATGGATCGGTTACCGATTCCGATAAGTCTGGCTCAAAAAAGCCTGGTACCGTTGTATGACTAATGGCTTCAAAGGTTTCCTCAATCTCCTTTAGCTGCTCTGCCTTGAACAAGCCCTTAACAATTAGGTAGCCTTCGTTCTCGAATTGCTTTTTCTGTTCTTCACTCAAAAATTTAAGTGTATACACGATACATCCCCCCTCGTTTCATTACTTAAAGTGTAGCTTCTTCACTAATTATAATGTAGTAACAAATCTGCTTTTTTCTCACACAATTCTGCTATTGTATAGAATGCTGCATTGCATTTCGATATAATAGAGCAACAAATAATGATCGAGGGTGGTGAGCACCGTGACACAGTTTGATGAACCTTCTAGCTATGACGGACAGTCGCATGGTCTGTTTATTAGTGGTCACTTTCACGTTAACGACTCGTATAGTACACATCGGCCGGGTGGGATGAATGACTGGCTAATTACGTTTACTTTAAGTGGAGAGGGCTATTTCATTACGCCTGAACGTGAAACAAGATGCTCGCGGGGAGATATTGTACTAATGAGACCCGGCGTGCCACATAAGTATGGAACGGTAAAGGGAGAGGTGTGGAATTTTATATGGGCGCACTTTTCTTCACTATCCGTTGGGGACAGCCTGCTGCCAGCAGAGCCTTTGTACGTTCACACAATCGAGCCATTCTCAATCTATAAGCGAGTGCATCGTGCTTTCCGCAGAATTCTGTCTGATTCAAGAGAACGTCATGAATATTGGCAAGACCTTTGTCTGAACTCGCTGCGCGAAATCTTACTTGTACTTGCTCAGCAGAAGAATCATACGCTCGATCCTCGAGTCGAGGAGGTGCTTCATTATCTCTCTAATCATATGAGGCACTCCGTGGAGATTGAGGAGCTTGCTAGAACGATCGGACTATCAGCCTCACGTATGTCTCATCTGTTCAAAGAGCAAACAGGTCAATCCATCATCGATGCATTAAATCAGATGCGAATACGTCAAGCTGCACTGCTGTTAGAGCATACGAATCGCAGTGCCTCGGAGATTTCATTCGAGGTTGGGTTTCATAACTATAATCATTTTATTCGGCAATTTCGCAAATGGATGGGAACAACGCCTAGCTGCTTCAAGCGGCATAATGATAGATAATAGCTGCATCAAAAACAAAAAAAGCGTCACAGAACGTCAACTTTTATTGACGTTCTGGACACCCATCATTCTTCAAATCTTTAATAAGCAATGACAATATTCCTTCTTGATAACCTGCCATTGCGATTTCGTTCATCGCATGTGCTACCTCTTGCAACTCAGAGTCAAGCAGCGGGGCGAGCTTTGCTATTCTTTCCCCTAGTTCCACTGCAGGGGTCGATGCTTTATAATCAGAACTAGACATTCGCCAAATCCTTGCCTGTTCACGATATCTTTGCTTAAAACGAACAGCCATCGCTAAGCCCTCTGGATCAAAATCACCGCTGTAATATAATGTGTATCCGGATGCTGCAAGCAGATCCATTAGCTGCAAGCCTGCAAGCTTGAACTGCCCATGAGTACAAATCAACGGTGCGTTAGGCACTGCATCCAGCAAGGCAGAGAATATTCCCGAATTTTCAACGACGTACACTTTTGCGGAAGATTTATCAAATGTCTGCTTGGCTACAGTCACCCTATCGACCTTTAATATTTCCCGAATCGGTACATTCAGAACACTCTGTTCATCTACAGCTGACCTCCATACCGGATGTTCTCTCTCTCCTCTATAAGCAATTAGATTAGCTTGGGTTACAAAGTTTTGGATATCGTCTCTTAGCAGGTTATAATGCAGAAGCAGCTCATTCAATGGCTCGGTTTGTGTAGGCAATGCCCCTTTTCTACCCGCCATCACATGCAAAACGTGAATCCACAGCTTCCCCCTCAAACTAGTAATATCAAGAGCATGCGGATCACCTGTAACTCGTTGACTGAAAATCGGATATCGTTCAAATGAGCTCGGCAGGGCTGCATAAGCGAGAGCTAACGTATGGACTTCCTCAGCAAAACTAGGTTCAAGCAGAAGTCTCCAAATCCATTTCGTATCGCTCGTCCTGCCTTCCAAATACACAAACCATAGGGCAAGCTGAGGATATTGCAATTTACAATTGGCTAAGACTTTTCGACGTGCTTCAATTAGCTTATCCCTTTCAGCTTTCTTGGACTGTAAACTCTCTTCAAAATAAGCTTCTAGCAGTTCCTGCAACGTTATCTCTGCAAACTTTGTTTGCATTAATCTCTGTTCAAAATCAGACAGCTTCAACTTTCCTTTTCCCATAAGATGGTGAGGAGACTGCCCCATAAATAAAGCAAGCTCCTCTATGGCATGATCAGATAAAATTGATAAATCGATCGTCCCTCCGAATCTTCCGAACGACTCATATTTTTTGCGAAACAGAATAAAAAGGGAATGCAAACCCTTTTTATTCTTAAAATATTGCAATGCTTCATCAAGCTTCCTGCTCAACTTACTCACCCACTTCATCGACCTTCATGGACAACTTTTGTCCATTCCACGTATAACGAATAACCGTCACATAGTCTGCATTTTTAGGTCTAACAAGCTCACATACAGCCAACGACTGAACCGTTTCGTAATCGCCCCATAGAACTTGGGAGTTCATAATATAATTAAAGTCGAGATGTTCGACGATCTCGAACATCTCGTTGATATTATTTTCATCCACACCGGCAAACGCCTCGTCTAACGATATAATATAAGGAGCACTAGGCGCTGCCTCTTGGTAGCGTGAATAGCAGGCTGTGAAGAGCGGTATATACATCGCCATCGCTTTTTCCCCGCCGCTAAACTTGAAGAATTGATGATTGGTTAGCTCCCGCCTAGGTTCATTTGGACGCTCGTAATATAGAACAAATGAAAACCATTTGCGATAATCGAGTACCATTTTCAAAACCTGAAGCAGGCTTTCCCCCTCGCCTTTTTCCTCAAGCCAAGCTTTCGCTGACTGAATTTTCGATCGAAAATGCCGAGTAATTCGTTCGAGATCATCTTCATTCAATAAATTGGAATCTTGCTTCAACAAAGCGACAAGCTCACTCGTGTCAAGCTCCTGCTCTGAATCGGCCGTTCTTGCTTTCCAGCGTATTGAGAATTTGAGACCTGAAGAAGTATCCCTGCTTTCCATCAACCCTCTCATTTTCTCCGTCCATTGTTCTGCGCGACGAATGCGGGCTCTAAGCTTATGCCCTACTGAATTAAGTAAAATTTCTTCATAGAGCTGCTTGTCCATCTCATCGAGTCTTGTTTCCTGTATCGACAGCTCTCTAGCAACACTTTCGTATAGTGCTGCAGGAGAAATCTTTACTCCGCGTTGGTCAAACTCAATAATATCTCTTGTGTTTTTTGCTTTCCACTGCTCAATAACTGGCTTCCATTCGTCTCGATCGATCTCCTTCATCCAGTCATAAGCATTTGGTGCATCTGTAAATTGAGTAATTTTATGCTCTGTTAAATCAGGCTGTAAGCTAAAGAACAATTTTGATAGTTCTCCCTCTAGGACAGATTTTTCTTTAGCTAGTGGTTTATCTGCGAATTCTTTAAGGTGCTTCTCATCCAACACCTCATTGTCTGAGGCAAAAGTCCCCCGCTTCCATTCCTTTTGCAGAGTTTCCTCCCAGATAACCTTCATTTGACTCCAAAATATATACTCATTTTTCTTCTCAACAAGCTTGTCCTTCTTATTTGATCGCTGGACATCCAAAGTAGGTATTCTGCTAGTTAGTTGACGAAGCTCGGATGTAACCTGCTCTAACTGCATTATTGTTTCACGAATTTCTCGTCTTACATCGTCTGCCCCTTTTAACTGCTGCTGTTGTTTAATATGGTCTATTTCCTGCTGCAGCTTCATAGCTTTTCCATCAAGCACATTCCACTCTCCACGTAGCCTATCAACCTCAAACTGATGTTCATCTAATCTATCTTCTTCTCTTCTAATTTCTTCAAGTAGTCTAACCCAAGACTCATGCTCTCTATGAATATGCTGTAATCGTTTTTCATATTGTCGACTCTGTCCCAATGCTTGCTGATAGCATTCGACCGTTAATTTTCCTAAGGCAAGTCCTTGAGTAAGCTCATTAATCTTTCGCTTGCTGTTTTGGAGCTTTTGCTCTAGGGTAGCCGTCTGATCGGATAACTCCTTAATTATTTTATTGTGATGGGCGAGTCGTCTTTTCGTTTCTTCAAGCTCGTTATTACATGCTTTTACATCTTTACTTGTTGGGAAGTCACTCCAAGCTTCTTTAGAGCGTTCAAACAATTCATCTATTCGATGTCTCTCTTCCTCTAGCAGCGAGATCTGAGCTTGATAGTCCGCTATCTGTTGCTCAAACTCTGCTAACAGCTGCTCTCGATAGCGTCTTCTCGCCTCTCTTCCAATAAAACGAACTTCTTCCAACGGCAACGCATGTCCCTGTAAATTCCCAAAGCGATACCGTCCATCCTCTGTAAAATGTATTGGTGCTTCACCATTCATCTCGATACTTTGCAGTATCGCCTCTATGCGGTCATACGGTATCGTCTTCTGCATGGCATCAGGTTGTAAGTAATCTGCTAACGTCGCTGTGAATAGCTTAGGATCCGCGATGAGCACGCGATCATGCTCATATTCGATCTGCTCTGTCGTCACTAATGCATCAAGTAGGCCTGTTTCACTCAGTGCACTTTCAAGACGCCGCTGTACCTCAAGTGGTATGTCAGGATGAAACTCAACAATTTCATACAATGGTTTATACGCCACCGCTTGCTCATCTAACCGATTGCGTGCCTTTATAGTCGCGACATGACGCTTGGGTTCCGGATCGCGCTGTGCCTGGATTTTCTTCCACTCAACTTGCAATTGCTCCAATTCCTTTTCGCTTTGAGCCTTTTGAGTAAGTATCTCAGCACGACGAATACGAAGTCCATCCTCATAGTTATTAGCGGTGTGCTTGAATAATTCCTTTATATCCTCGTACTCATATTCTGCGAACAACTGCTCCACCATGCGCATCATTCGCTGAATATCTGTATCTATAACCTGATATTGCTGGTTGTTCTCTAGCCAGTTATGAATTTTTCGGATTAAAGACTGTTTTTCTTCGTGTAGAAGAGTTTGCCACTTACGTTCATCGTCCAGTAAGGAATCATACGCTTGCTTCTCCCCGCTGAGCATACGGTGTTTTTCCTCAATTTGCTGAATTATTGAATCTCGATTTCTTAACTCCTGGAGAGCAGCATCTAACTTGGTAGTATGGTCCTCCAGCTCTCTTTTCCAATTATCGAAGTCGAATGACTTCCCTTCATAGCGCTTATAATCGCGTAAGTTTAGCTCATGCTGTGCAAATCCACTTTCTTGAGCTTCAAAATCCAGCTCCTCAATTTCATTGTTCAGCTGCTGCTTCTTCTGATCAATTTTTAGCTCAAGCTCATCTATTCTTTTATGAGTCTCCTTCTCCTTTTTTAATTTTTCATCGACTTGATTTCCTTTCATAATCAAGTCACGCCCCAGCTCTCTCTGCTCGTTTTGTTTCTGCTGTAGCATCTCCTCTAGCTGGAAAACCTCATGCAGCTGAAGTCTTTTTTTATGCTCCTCTAAAGCACCTTCTTCGATCTTCAATTCCTGCTCTCTGGTTATACTATTTTCAAAGTCTGCAGCAAGCTTATCCAGCTCTTTTTCTAAAGCCTCTACTTCACGCATTTCCTTTTCAGATCGGTTTTTCGCCTGGTTCCATTCCTTTACCTGATCTGCGAAAACTCGTTCAGAATAAGCCTCGTAGGCATTTTTAAGCTTCGTTAATGCTTTTACCTCTCTCACGAGTTGCTCCATCTGTTGCTTCGTCTGATCCATCTGTTCAATCGAATCAGACAAGTAACGTAAATCATCATCGGTCAATGGTGGCAGTGCTTCCTCCAATATCTCGTAAATGACCGTTGGTTTGAAATCCTTAGATAGCTTAGGACTTCGCAGCTGTATGAGCAGCTTAATTAGATCATCATATGCCTCAAGCGTTTCAAAACCAAAAACATATCGGTTAACGAGCTTCATATAATCCTGATTAGAGCTTACAACTTCTCCTCCGCTGCCAATGGCCGTTGTTAATTCCGTTTGTGAATACGGAAATTGCTTTTTCTCGCCATTTTGATTAACTAATTTGAAAAGCTCGAAATCATGCCCAATTCGCCTATTATCAGTGATAACAAATCCCCATGATTTCAATGTTTGATTTCGTTTCGCCTGCATCCCCATACCTGTCGTCAAGTATTGGTCGGAGCCTTTCATCTTATATTCTATAAACAGATAACCGGTTCGTTCATCGCGATCGGAAACTTCCTTTTCACCAAGCAAGTAATCGGTCATTCTTCTTGATCTAGAGCCAAATGGATCCAACCGATCTGGAGTTTTTTTACCGTCGAGAAGAACTGGCAGTAAGCTTTGCATCGTTACAGATTTACCAGAACCATTTGTACCTCTAAGCAACAACTTGCCATCTGCAAACTCAAAAATCTCATTATCGTAATACCAAAAGTTAAATAACCCTGCGCGATTCAGCATATATTTTGCAGTCACTAAACACCCTCTCCTTCTATCTCATAATCCTGTGGATAGTAAGCAATCATACGTGCAGCACCCGGTAGGATTGTCAGCATATGTGTTTGTTGCTCATATTTAGCCATATCCCATGACATCCAGAATGCAATTATTTCGTCAGCTAATGCTTCAATTGTCAGATCACGATACTTCTTCGCCCAGCCGTGTCCATAGATTTCTTTCGTTTCATTGACTACAGTTTGGAATCTAACGTATGGCATACGGAGCTCACCAAGTTCATTGATAATAAATTCCTTTAATTGCACTCTAATCATTGCAATCGCATGCAAGACTACATCAGAGATTCCACTAGTGTCAGGAAACAACGTATATCGCTTTTTCGCTTCTGGTAACGTTAGCATGGCTGCATTCTTAAACACCTCTAAGCGAAATGGGCTGTGCTGCTCAATATCTTCGCGCAATCGATTTCTAAAATTCCGAATATATGCAAAATCTTGATCATCCTCACTCTGTCGATAAACAAACGGTGTCATCAACAGCTTGCGATAAACTCGCTTCCTCCGCTGATCCTCTGAATGCCGCCGCCACTCCTGCTCGATGAGCTCTTCAATCGAATCGAATTTGAACAAATCATCTGGATAAGATCTCATGAAATATCGAGAATATACGGTCACTTCGTAAAGAACTTCCTCTTCCTCACTATGTTGAAAAAGCTCTAGATTGCCATCAATCGTTTTTATTAAGCGTAGCTCAATGACCTGCTTCAAAGCTCTTACAAGCGAGCGGCGATGCTGATACAAGGTCCAATCCAGAGGAATATCACCGCTATACAACTCTTGAATTCGCTCTGCCAGATCTGACAGTAAAAACTGCTCATCCACTGCTTTTTGCTCTGTATATGCTAACGCGCAACAAAAAATCGAATAATCCATTTGCTCATCAAAAGCCTGAATACCCATCCAACTGTGTGGCTCGACAGGAATTTTCTCAAGCTTGGCAAAATGCTGATGCACAATTAGATCAAAACCAAACTTTTCCTGGATATATCGCTTAAGTTTAAGTTCACGATCGCGAATCAAACGGTACGCTTCCGGCTCATCATCACGTAGAATCCAAAATTGTTCAAACAATAGAGCTAGCGCTTCTGAGGTTTGCTCGTCAAATACTTCCGCTTGTAAACTCAATTTTTATGCCTTCTCCCTTCCAATGAACAATAAAGTCACCGCTGGCATTTCCAGCTGTCCGTCTTCAGCCGTTAATGTGATCGTTCGACTTCTGTCCAGCTTAACCTTAACGACATCACCATACTCTGTCTTAATCGTACGATCTGCTTTGACCATCGCTTTTCCAATCCATGAAAGCAACAGCTTCCGCACGAAAGGTTGAACAACAGGCAAGCGCTCAATTTCAATCGTATGACCATCCAAATATTGCTCAATTATCTGCTGTTCGTGCTGCCGTCGCTCTAAATAAGCTGCCTTTGTAGATTCTTTCTTATCAGCATGACTTTCTGCCGCATTCGCTCTAAATTTCTCCCGATAAGTCCTAATTCTTGGTACTCTTTCATGAGCCATTGGCGCTTCATCCCACACATCTGTATAAATATCATCCGTTGGGATATGGTCGGAATACAAATGTTTCGTGTGCGACAAGCCGAAAACAATTGCAGATAGCTTATGCGCCTCTTCGATGGAGGGTAAGTTAGAAAACCATCGTGCAAGATGAAGATAGTCGTCCTTCCTGCTACGATGAAGCATGCTGCGTTCACCCAATCGTTGAATAATTCTTGTCATTCTGCGAATGGCTTCATTGGTTTGCTCCAGTACATTTTCGTATTGGCTCTCCCCCATCTCATCACCGATAAACCAAGCCTTCACATTAAACCATGTCGCTTCTAGTTCACCTACATGATCGACTTGTTCACCTAACCGTTCAAAACGGAATACGCTCTCCTCGTGCCGTGAAACCTTTCTTAAAAATTCACGCATCTCCTCACGATGCAATGAAAGCATAATATCCTGAATAGAGGCTGCCGTTCGTTGCAAGTTAATAATAAAATCACGCAAATATCGCGTAAATTGATCTTTATATAAGAAGAACGCTTCAGATTTCATTTGCTCCGAAGCATCTTCACTACGCAAATAAGCAAAATAATCAGATGTATTTTGTGTGATTTTTTTGAAATAGGTTAGCAAGTCATCCCACAACTGAGCGCAACTTTCGGCCGATTTGTCGGAGGAGTGTTTAATACTTTGCAATGTTCGATACATTCGCTCAAAATGAGATTTTTCTAAAGATCCGCCAAATTGTTCCGATTGATGTTCGAATTGAATAAGCATCCGTTCAAATTCGACCGTGTAAGGAGTAATCTGATATCTGAATCTTTTTTTCTTAAATTCATCGATTGTTTTCACTTTTCCACTTTCCTGCTGGGCACGCAGGTTGCGCCACTTCACTAGAGATGCAAGATCACTATGCAATTCTTCCATCTCATACTTTTCAAAATATGGCGACACTTTCAAATGAATATAAACCTCTTCAGGCATTAGGAACTCTCTCAACCGTTCATGCTGAATATAAAAGTAGCGAAGAATCGCTCGGTACTTATCACTCTTATCTGTCGCTAAATAAGTAGCTTCCGTCACACGTTTAAATGGTCCTTCCATTATTCAACACGCTCCTACATTCTCTTATAACTTATAAGTTCTATTCTAATTGAGTTAGGACTATCAGACTACTATAAAAGTATGGATATGGAAATTAAGCAGTCCAAAAACAATGAAAACTCACTTCGCAAGTCTATCCAATATCAATACGCACATGCTATAATCGACCCAGCAATAGAATAGGCTTATGGCTACCTCTCTACAGAAGGGAGGGATGCCTAATGACAGTTTTTGAATCAATGATATTAATGCTTACCTTCGGTACGCTTATCGTGATGATGCTGTCCTCTAACGACAAATAGACTGCCCGTGCAAAGGTAGCAGTCTATTTGTTCTATTTATCCTTGTATTGTGAAGCCTATCGCCCTTAAAAGCGACTATTGCAGTGGGAGTCGTGTTAGCCGCACGGCTCCTTTTTTGCAGTATACACAGAAATATATGTAAATATTCTGTGTTGGCAGTCAAGCCACATTTACATATTGTATAGTTATTTTACCATGCGTGACTTCGTACTTACAAGAGCCAACAACACCCTTAGGTAGAAATTAATGAGTCATCGCTTGCTCTACGGCATAGTCCTCAAGCGGAATATCAACCTGCTGATCCATCGCCAGCTTAGCTAGCTGCTGTCCAAGATAAGGGCCCATCGTTAGCCCAGAAGCGCCTAGCCCATTGGCTACGATCAGTTTATTCCATCCCGCTACTCTGCCTAACACAGGTAAATAATCAGCCGTAAACGGACGGAAGCCTACTCGAATCTCCTTTAAGCTGCATTCTGCCAGACCTGAAGCTGTCTGCAGACCTTTGCTAAGCACCTCATGCATTCCTCCAGCAGTTACAGACGTGTCATAGCCCACGACATCATTTTCATGCGTAGCACCGATGACAATTCGCCCATCAGCAAAGGCAAGCAAATATTGATCCGTAGGAGGCATAACGACCGGCCAATGAGCTGTATAAGCCCGACCTTCTTCATGCTGCAGGTGCATAATTTGTGCCTTCTGATACGAAACCTGCATGTTAATTCCGAGTGGATGCAGCAAAGCATTCGACCAAGCACCTGCGCATACGATGACCTCGTCTGCGGTCCATGTATCCTGACCCACGCTCACCCCCGTAACCGCAGCATGATCGTGCATAAGCACGGCATCTCCCTCTATATAAACCGAACCGTTGCGCTGTGCCGCGCGCAACAGGGCATCCCTTAGCTCACGTCCATCGACTCTAGCTGCACCCGATACATGAAGCGCATAATAGCCCTCAGATAGCAAGGGGAACATCTTCCCCGCTTCCTCTTCTGTCAGCATCGTAAGCTCACCAATCTCAGGTGCTTCAGCTTTGCGCTGCTCCGCTCTTTTTCTCATCGCCTCTAGCTTTGACATATCATGATGGAGACAGACCGCCCCAACCTGCGCATAGCCTGTATTGGCTTCCCCAGCCTCCTGAAGCTCTTGAATAAGAGAAGGATAATAGCCCGCTCCCGCTTTAGCCAGACGATACCATCTCTTATTTCTACGCTGCGATAGCCATGGGCATATAATACCTGCCGCTGCATCCGTTGCTTGTCCCTCATCTTTTCGATCGATAATGATGACTTCAGCCCCGAGCTTGCTTAGCTGATAGGCAGTTGAAGCTCCTAATATTCCTGCACCGATGACGATAACCTTTTTCATCACAAATTCCTTTCTATACTAACCTTCTAGCTTATTCTATTAGCTATATTATAGCTTAAGTAGGCTCGCAATAAAAAACAGACCGACTCTCATTAAGGAGTCGATCTGTAACAGATAGAGTAATCAGTTGTTGTAGCATTTAGACGCGCAGCGTTCCACG
>Ga0180216_1001439_pt1 | contig 21322 bp, 20 predicted proteins | sample eDN3rd37CBELigMG_FD_128879 | JGI IMG/M metagenome (GOLD analysis project Ga0180216, IMG submission 128879) | Enriched Miracle-Growth compost microbial communities from Emeryville, California, USA - eDNA 3rd pass 37_C BE-Lig MG (version 2)... ...
CCTCCTGACTGCCTGCCAGCTAGCCGGTACCAGGCGTGCCAGCCATGGCCGCCGCGGGCATCGTCCGGCGGTGGGCCGCCCTCGGCTGGGCGACCGCCAGGCCGGCCGCCGGGAGCCAGGTGGCCCGGCGGCGGCTCGCGGCGGCGGCCACTACGCCACCCGGTGGTAGCGGCGGCGGCGGCGGCGGCGACGGCCGGCCCACCTCGGCCGGCAGCGCCGACGCCATCTACGCCCGCCGCCTGGCCGACCTGCGGCAGTGGAATGCCCAGGGGTCCGGCGCGTACCCGCACTACACGCCGCCGCCGTCGCTCGTGAGCTACGACGAGCTCCGCCGGACGTGGGGCCCGCGCCTCGCCAACGACGAAAAGATGCCCAGCGAGGCCGTCGCCGTGACCGGTGCGTGCACGGGAGGCGCAGGGCGGCGAGGCCCCGTGGGATCTCTTGCTCAGCCCGAGTGTCGAAGCTCCCTGCCGCGGCTGGGGTTCGCTTGCAGGCCGGATCGTGAACCGGCGGTCGGCGTCGTCCAAGCTCATCTTTTACGACCTGCGCCAGGGCGGCAAGAAGCTCCAGATCGTGTGCTCGGCCACGAGCATGCCGCAACTGGCGGAGGTCCAGGCGCGCCTGGCCCGCGGCGACCTCGTCGGTCCGTGCAGCGGCTACAGTGCCATGCGGCCGCGCCAGTTGGTTGACCGACTGCTTCGTTGGGATGCTGGCCGGAGCGCAACAGAGGTCCGCGGGTTCCCCGGCAAGACGTCCGCTGGCGAGCTGAGCGTGTGGGCGACCAAGGTGTCGCTGCTGGCGCCGTGCCTCCACCCGCTGCCGTTGGACGAAGGCCTGGCGGATCCCGTGCGTTGTTGGGCGATGCAAGGCATGCTAACTGGGCCGGCTGCTAACGCGCGCAGCAACCGAACGGGTGTGTATGTGTGTGTGTGTGCGGGCCGCAGGAGAAGCGGTCACGCGCCCGCCACGTCGACTTGCTGGTGAACCCGCAGTCGGTCGAGACCTTTGTGACGCGCAGCAAGGTCGGCGCGCCCGCCTTAACCCCCCGGGGCTCGCGTAGACGTGGAAATTGACTGGCTCGCTCGTGAAACGTTTGCTGCCGACGCTCGGCCGTGCCAGGTCATTCGCGAGCTGCGGCGGTTCTTGGACAACCGCGGGTTCATGGAGGTCGAGACACCGACGCTGTGGCCCGAGATTGGCGGCGCGGCCGCGCGGCCGTTCGAGACCAAGGCGCACGCGCTCAACCTGGACATGCGCATGCGCATCTCGCCAGAGCTCTTTCTCAAGGTGAGCCGCCGGCCATGCGTCATGGCGCGGGACGTGCCCGGCCAGCGCTGACGGCCGGGAGGCGCCGTGGGTTGTCTGGCGCGGTCCGACGACACAGCGGCTGGTGGTCGGCGGGCTGGACCGCGTGTACGAGGTCGGCAAGCAGTTCCGCAACGAAGGCGCGCGCCCGCGCCCGCGCTCCGCCGGCGCCGGCATCCTGGTTGTGATGCTAACCTTGCTCGGCAGTTGTCCTTCACGCCGCCGGGTGCTCCAGGCATCGACGGAACACACAACCCCGAGTTTACCACCGTGGAGCTGTACCAGGCGTACGCCAACTACCGCACGATGATGCAGCTCACCGAGGACCTCCTCACCGGTAGGCGCTTGTTCAGCGGCGGCAGAACGGGCGTCGCCGCTCTGTAACGTGCCCTGCCGTTTGCGAGCCCCGCGTTTGCCGCGGCAGCGCTGGTGATGGCGGTCCACGGTAACCTGCAGGTGACCGTGCCCGGCGCCACGGACCGGCACAAGCCCACCGCCGTGGACTTTACGCCGCCGTTCCGCGTATGTCGCATTTGTGATCGCGTCGGCATAGATCCGCTTGTTGCTGATCTACTTTGAACCGCACTGCTGCCGTCGCTTTTGACTCCAGGTGATCGATGTGCAGGCGGAGCTGGAGAAGCACATTGGCGCGCCGCTGCCGGATCCGAACCGCGAGGGTGCGCCTTGGCGCGGCAGCGGGTGTTGACGCACGCCATGCTCGCTCACTCGATCCAGCCGCAACATCGCGCCGCGTCCGGGAACGCTCGCCCTAGACTCGGTCGGGCAGCTGCTCAAGATCTGCGAGGCACACCAGGTGCCGGTCTCGCCGCCGTACACGGCCTCGCGCCTCGTGGACAAGCTCGTGGGCCACTTCATCGAGCCGCAGTGCGTCAACCCGACGTTCCTATGCCACCATCCGCTGGCCATGAGCCCCTTGGCCAAGCAGCATCCGTCGCGGGTGCGGCCCGCACGCGCGGTGGCGCGTGTGCGCCCCTCGGGTGGGGCTAACCTTGAGCGAGGCCTGCGCGGCGTCGCGTGGCGCTGGCGCAGCCGGGCGTGGCCGAGCGGTTCGAGCTGCTGGTGGCGGGCAAGGAGCTGGTGAACGCGTACACCGAGCTGAACGACCCGTTCGAGCAGCGCCGGCGGTTCGCGCAGCAAGCGCGGGTATGAGGCGCTCGAACGAGGCTCACGAGATAAGAGCTGCGCTCAGTCTAGGCCACGCAGGCACCCGCTTTTGGCGCTCGTGGTGCGGCTGACAGGAGCGCCAAATGGGCGACGACGAGGCGCAGGAGCTGGACGAGGACTTTTGCCAGGCCCTGGAGTACGGCATGCCGCCGACCGGCGGCTGGGGCCTGGGCGTGGACCGCCTGGTGATGCTGTTGACCGGCCACCGCCACATCCGCGACGTCCTGCTCTTCCCAACGCTGCGGCCGGTCGCCGACAAGCCCGCCCCGGCCCCGGCCCCGGCCCCGGCCACGGCCCCGGCAGGGTCAGCCGAGGCGTCGAAGAAGGGCACGCGGCAGTAGCGATTGTTTGCCAGGCTATGCGCACTGTACAGTATGCTTTACACGTGCATGCTTGAAGCAACGTCCGCCGTGACGATCACGTCCAGCGACCGGGGCAGCAGGTCGATGCCGACCACGGTGACGGTGGTGCCAGCGAAGACGCACCGCACGTCGACGCGGTCCAGCGCGAACCGGAAGCGCTCGTCCTCGCCGCCCTTGGCGGCGGTGTGCTGCCGCCGGCCGATGCTGCGGGGATCCGACCGCAGCACGTCCTCGATGGCCGCCGCGGCGGTGGCCGCATCCGGGAACAGCCGAAAGTCGTCCGGGCCGAGCGCGTGCAGCGCCGCCCGCGCATCGTCGGTCCACCGGACCGTGAGCGGCCTGACGCGCGGGCTGGCGATCCACTCGGGCGTGCGCACCTCCGCCTCTGGGATGCGGCAATGCCAGGGATCGGTCCGAATACGTCAGCCGACTCCCCACACGTTGGCGCGAGCGCCGTTGCAACCTTCGTCCCTACCGGGCACGCTATCCCAGCGAGGCAGGTAAGGCTTGACGTCCAGCACGGGGGTGCCGTGGATGAGGTCGACCGCGCTCAGGTGCAGCGTCGCGCCCTTGACGCGGTCGAGGCGGCACAGCGAGAGGCCGATCGGATTGGGCCGGTGCGGCGACCGCGTCGCAAAGAGGCCCGTCTTCTCGCCGTCGAGCATGGGCGGCTGCACCTTGGCGCGCAGGCCGATGCCGCCGCCGTTGTCGTGGAAGAGGAAGAGCAGCCACACGTGCGAGTAGGCCGCCAGGCCGTCGACGTAGTGGAACGAGTTGGCGCCCACGTCGATGGTCAGCCGCGCGCGTGCGTGCGGGCACGCAAACCCCTGCCGCGGCGTGCCGTTCTTGGTCACAAACACCGAGTCGAGGTACCCGATCGGCGTGAACATCGCAGCTGCTGGGCTCGGCACGCGCTCGGGCCCCGCCGGCAGGTCGCCCTTGCGCAGCAGCTTGGGGATGCGGAGCGCGGGCTCGCCAGCGGCGACCGCGCCAGCGGTTCCGTCGGCGGTCGGGGCCACCGCCGCGGCCGGCGCGTCGTCGACGTCGACGTTGAAGTCAAAGTGCGCCTTGCGGATGGCCCGCTTCACCGCCGACGCGTCCACGCCGGTTTGGACGGCGTCGCGCACGTGCTGGAGCTGCTTCTCGTGCAGCCGGTGGAACTGCCGCTGCTTCGTGGCCATGGCCTTGAGCGCCGCGCGAAGGTGCGCCACCTCGCCTTCCAACGTGCGCAGGCGCGCCGTCACCGCCGCCACGTCCAGCGGCGGCCGTCCGCCGTCCGCCGCCGTCGTGGTCGGGGCGCTCGCGGCGCCATGCTGGTCGTCGCCGCCGTCGTCGCCGCCGCCGTCGGCCAGGCGCAGGTCCGCGAGCCCGGCGACCGCCGTGTCGACCATGGTGTGCCCGCCCGTGTCTGTCCGCCAGACTCCCGATTCCGACGGTTACGTGACCGCAGTGTGCCACGATCCAAAGCAGTCTATGCTTCCTCTTCGCCGTCCTCTGCGTCCTCGTCTGCCTCGTCCTCCGTCGCCGCCGTCGTGGGCCGTCCTCTGCCTCGTCCACGTGGCCAATTATGACGTCATCGGTCGCGTTTTGGCGCGAAAGCTGCTGCCGGCTGCTGCTGCGGCGGCGGTGGCGGCGGCGGTGGCGACGATGGCGGCCGCCGCGGCGCCGTTTGGGGGGCAGACAGGCGCAGACGACCTTACAGGCAACAGCAGCAGCAGCTGTAGCCGAAGCAGTAGCGGCGGCGGTAAGCATAGTGCTCGAAAAGGCGGCGAGGTTGGCAAAGACCTGTCACAGGGAGGTCCCCCGGCAGATGCAGACGCTGGTGTCGCGACGAGCGAGGATGCGAGCTCGAGCGGCACGGACTCGCATGGGGCGAGCTCGGGTGATGGCAGTGGTTCGACCGACGACGAGGACGATTTGCCGTCGCAGGCGGCCCCACCGGCTGCGGGCGGGGCGCTGGCGTCCGCGGCCGCCCGCTTGGCCGCCCTGCGGGAGCGCCGCGCCGACGCGGCAGAAGAGCTCGCCGCGCTCAGCGAGGCGCCCCGAAGGCGGCGGTGCCGGCGGCCACGGCAACGGCCGCAGCGGAACGAGGCAGTCGAAACCGACGTGGCGCCGACCAGCCGATCCTCGCCGACGGAGCAGGAGCTGGCGCCGTACCTGCGCGTGGCCGCCGCCAGAATCCACGAGCGCAACGCCGTGCATCCCTCGCTGCCCAAGGTACGACACTGCGCTCAGCGCGATGTGCCAAGTGAGACGGAGTGGCTAATCTCCGCGGCTCGGTGGCTGGCTGTCGTCCGCCGACGCAGCGCCTGCTCGAGCGTGAGATTGACGTCGCGCTGCGCGAGGGCGAGCTGGAGCGGGCCGCCTTGGTGAGCACCACGATGGCGAACCTGGCGGACGCCGAGGTGGTGGCGCTGGCCACCGCCATGTGGCGGCACGAGCACGCCCGGGCCCAGAAGAAAAGCGCCTCGCGCAAGCGCAAAAAGCTGACGTGGATGTATGTGCGGTCATGCTGTTGCGGTCCACACGGCATGGTAAGCTGAGGCCCACGGCCAATGTGTGATCTTGGGGCCGCGCAAAATACCAGGTTCAATGCCAAGCGGCGATCCGAGACCAAGCTCAAGTGATTGCCGCAAGTTTCGCGACCGACCAAGATCGCGTCAACCTACTGGACCACAGCCGTCGGCTCGTTCATGAAGCCGTGCCGGGCCTTGGAGACCGACCGACCAGCCGACGGCCTTCACGCCGTGCCCCAGCTCCATGGCCTCCGCACCAGGGATTGATTCCCCGGCTAGGTCGCACTCATCAAGCCATCTAGCCGGACCATATCGGCTGCGATGTTCATGGCTCCAATACATGCGCTGTTCCGTTCGGAAAGCACGAGGGTCACCTGAGTCCCCGGCTTAGGGCATGCGATCCCTGGTCCCTTCGTTTATGCACCGTCGTCAGTGCCTTACTGTGGACTACCCGGCGCATCGCTGGCCGGCGCCCACAGAACCTGCTTCGTCGGCGACGGAACAGCGAAAAAGGGCATTGGAAGCAGACGGCGATGAATGGATGGCGCCTCCTCCACTTTTGGGTTCGACGCCTCTGATTCGACGCCGCGGTTACGGTCCACAACGGGGCACGGGAGGCAACGCCCCGAGCGGAGAACACACACACGGAAGCAGCAGCTGCCCCGTGCCAGGCAGAAGCAGGTGCCAGGCAGAAGCAGGTGCCAGGCAGAAGCAGGTGCAGCCGCAGCGCACCGGATCTAGTTGTGGCATCCCATGATGGCGCGGTCGGGGTGGCGCCCCGCGATGGCGGCGGCGGCGGCGGCGGCCGCGGCCGCGGTGGCATGGCTGGCCGCAGGCGTGGCAGGACAGTACGTCGGGGTTGGAGCGTCTTATGCGCGAAGGAGGGCGGCCGCTTACGGGGCCGCGCTCCTGTCGTGGGTGCGGGGCCGCAGGCCGCCGCTCCCGACGGCCTACTACGTGATCTACAACGCCACCGTCCACACCGTGGACGCGGCGCAGCCCAGCGCGACAGCGTTTGCGGTGCAGAACGGCACCTTTGTGGACGTGGGCACGGACGACGCCGTGCGCCAGCGGCACCCAGACGCCGAGGTAGTGCTGCCGCTGCCACTAGCGGGGAGACGGGGCCAGGCTGACGCGAAGAAGCTCGCTGCGGTCGCCTGTGCTCGCACCCAGCACTACAACCTGGACGGCCTGACCGTGGTGCCAGGCCTCATCGACGCCCATGCGGTACGGCGGCGCCGTTCAGACGTGCATGGTGTGCTCGCTCGAGCTCAGGGAGCGTGTGCGCGGCGTACGGCGGCGTCGATATTTTTCAGCACTTGATGGGCCAAGCCGAGCTGATGGTGCAGGTCAGCCTCCTTGCCTTGAACCAACGCGGGCGACAGTGATGGCCCTTCCTCGGCTGCTGACTGGTCGCCCTTGCCTGGCGCCTCCGACCATCCTCCCAGGTGGATCTCGTGGGCAGCCAGTCCGTTGAAGGTGGCGTCGCCTTCATGCGAACCGCCATGTTCTGCGGCGATGCGGACTGACCGCGACCGGGACCACTGCTGCGCCCAGCGCCGCCTGGATCTCCAGAGGTGGTGGCGCGTTTGGTGGCCTTTGTCGAGGACAATCCCGTGCCCGAAGGCAAGTGGCTCGTCGGGTGCGTCACTTTCGCTTGGCGCAACCACGGCTGGTGTGACTGGCTAAAACAAGCTGCCATCAGGAGAATCGCTGCGCTGTGCAACCTAGACGCGGCTGGGATCAGACGCTGTGGGATCCGCCGGTGTGGCCGACCAAGGAGGACCTAGACGGCGCCTTCCCCACCACGCCTGTGTGGCTCAGCCGCATCGACGGCCACGCCGACTGGGCCAACTCGGCCACCCTGCGTGCAGGTTGGCCCCCCCGCTACGCAGGGAGCCGGTCCCCTCTCCCTACTCCGGACGCTGTGCTAAGTGGCGCCTGCCTCCGGCGCTCGATGACGTTGACACAGTGCCGCCGCTGCCCGAGGACGACCCGGAGGGCGGCCAGATTGTGCGGGACGAGAACGGCGAGCCGACGGGCATTTTCATCGGTGCGACATCGAGCGTTCCGGTAATGTTTAGGGGCGCGCGCGAACTAAGCGAGGACGTAAAGCCGCATCCGTCCCGGCGTACCGCGGTAGACAACGCCGCGTGGCTGGTGGAGGAGCACCTGCCCCCACTGAGCGAGGACGAGCTGAACGAGGCCTTGCAGCTGGCGATCACCGAGTGCAATCGGTACACTCGACGTCGGCCTCCCGCGCTGCGCACACCGACCTTGCTCACGAGCGTCTGGACGTGCTCATTCCGTATGAGGCGGTTCCTGCAGGCTGGGCCTGGTGGGCGTGCACGACGCCGGCGTGGACGCTGCCACCATCGCTCGCTACAAAGCGTATGCTATCCATACCGCACAGCCTGCGGAACCGGTCAACCCTGCTGAGCCGCGTTTCCACGCTTTTGACGCACCTGGTCGGGCAGGGCGATCGATCGGGGCGAGTACACGCTGCGCAACTACGGCTACATCTCGTGCGACTTTGGCGCCTACTTTTGCCCGGAGGTCTCGCCGATCACGATCGACTACGGCCGGCGGCTGACCGTGCGCTCTGTGAAGCTCTACATGGACGGCGCCCTCGGCAGCTGGGGCGCCGCGCTGCTGGAGCCGTACTCGGGTGCGGCCCTGCGCTGCTAGCGTGACGGCGTTTTGGCAAGGCCGAATGCGACCTTCCGCGTGACGTGATGTGGTGGGCGAGGCCGTGCAGACAACCCAGAAACGTCGGGCCTGCTGCTGATGGATCCGGACGCGCTGGCGCCCACGGTGCAGCAGTGGATCGAGCAGGTCCGGGCTCACAACGCAGCTTTTGATGACGGCGCGGTTGCGCCGCTTACCGATCCTGTGCCCAGTCCATGGCTTTTCGCACCCACAGGGCTACCAAGTCAACACCCACGCCATCGGCGACCGGGCAAACCGGCTGGTGCTGGATGCCTACAAGAACGCCACGACCTCGCTGTGCCGAGAGCGCCGCCGCTGCCAGGCGAACGGCCTCCGGCTGCAGATTGAGCACGCCCAAGTTTTGGTAGGCGCCGTGCTTCCTCCGAAGGCAGCGCGTCGAGAGCATCGCTTAAGGTGCCACTCCGATGCAGCACGGGCTGGGCGGACTGCAGGCGCCCGAGGATATCGACCGCTTCCAAGCCCTGGGCGTGCTGCCCTCCGTCCAACCGACGCACTGCACGAGCGACATGGTCCGCAATCGGGCAGCGCGCGCCCGCGGAGCGACGCCGTCCCTCACGCACACGCCGCCGCACGTTTCGCGCCTCGCACGGTCCGCAGGGCTTTGCGGAGTCGCGCCTCGGTCCGGAGCGGGTGCGAGGCGCGTACCTCTGGCAGACGTTTGTGGGGCAAAGGTAACAGCATGGCGACGATTGGCCGCGAGTGGCGGGAAGCGCCAACTTGACACGGCGGCGCGTCCCATGCTTGCTGTCCGCCAACAGCGTGGCCTTGCCGATGGGCTCCGACTTTCCGGTGGAGCGCGTCAACCCGTTTTACGGCATCCACGCGGCCGTGACGCGGCAGAACGCCGCCAACGAGCCGCCGGTACGTCCCGTATGCAAGCACGGGATCGCATTGCACCCCGCGCTGACAAAATGCGCCACATTCCCAGGTCGTGAGCGTTGCGCAGGGCGGCTGGTACCCGGACGAGTGCGTGAGCGTGGCGCAGGCGCTGAAAGGGTTCACGCGCGATGCAGCGTATGCGGCCTTCGCCGAAGCATCGGTGCGAAGGCACTGGCGACGCAGTTGGCGTGAACCGTGGGCGGGCTAACCCGGCTCTGGCGGCAGCGGGCGATCAAGGGGCTCTTGCCCTGCAGCTCGGGTCCATCACGCCTGGCAAGTGGGCCGACTTTGTGGTGCTCGACCGGGACATCATGGCGGTGGCGCCCGAGCAGCTGCGCACGACGGGCGTCCTCGCGACGTACCTGGAGGGCGAGGTGGTCTACTGCAGCGACCCGTTCTGCGCCCGCGCACCGGCCGCCACCGCGGAGGCGACGGCGCGGATCGCCGAGCGCCTGGAGACCCTCGCGCGCTGGCGGCAGCGGACGGCCGGGCCGGCGGCGACCGAGGTCCGGCCGGAGCCGCACGCCAAGTGCGGCCGCTCCTCGGCGCGCGAGCGCAAGCACAAGTGATCATCTCCTCAATTCCGAGACATCAATAATTGTAAAGTCCATTTTGTGTCTACTAAATTGTGTGAGGCGAAAAACGACGTAGCAAGGAAAGGGATTGATAAGTGTGTGTGTGTGTGTGTTGGGGGTTCTCTCTTGGAGAGCGTGCGTGCATGCTGCGCCATGCGCATGTATGCGGTGCATCTCCGTAACTGCCTTGGCCGGGGCAGACCAGCGGCAGACCAGTGGCAGACACGGCAGAATTGCCTTTCGATTTGGGCGTTTGTTTAATTGAAACGTTCATAGGAAAAAAGACCCGCACCGGCAGAATTACTTTGCTGAAAAGGGCGCTCTTTTAGTGGAAATTTCATATAAACGAACACCACACGCAACGAAAACGGCAGTTTGGAATGCGTTTTTTTTTTTCGCATCAAGTTCGCGACGGTGTCCCGGGACGATTTGGGACGTCTTTTCCGCGCGATTGTCATTAGGCACCGCGTGCATCTGCTGGCGGAATCGTGTGCGGCGCCACGCGGTTGCATAGACACCGCGAAAAGAAAGCACCCGCAACGGGCGATTCTGGCGCGAAGGTCGCTAGCGCAGGAGCGTCGACGGGCGCGGGCCACCGGCGACCACCGCGGCGGCAGTACGCGGGGCCCAGGGCCCAGGGCCCGTCGGACCCGCACGGAGCTTCGTCGAGGCCGCGGGAGCGGCGCCGGGCGTTCATTGCACAGGCACGGAGGCGTGCTTGTGGTGAGGCCGCGCCGCGTACAGGTAACCGGCGCACGGCCACGGCGCCGGTGCCAAGGCGGAGCCTCTCCCCGTGCCGTGCTGACGTCGACGGGTGGCCGAACCGACGAGCCCGGCAGACGGGCCGACGGGCTGTGAAGGCGAGCGGCTTCCTGCTCGTTCAACTTTAGCGTCCTCTGCACCTCCTCCGCCCGGCACCGCTGTAACGAAAAGGATGGCGGCCAACGGCGGCATTCTCAAGCGGCTCTTCAGCCGGTCCGACGTGCAGAAGGACTCGCTCCGGGGCCACAAGCACGGTGCGGCGGCCTAGCCTTCGCCCCAGCGGGAGGCGCGGGCGCGGACTCACCGCGACGGCGGGGCCTTTGGCGGTTGGCGCGGCCGGGCACGTAGCGCCGCATGTGCCGGAGCGCGTGACGGACCATGAGATCGCCAAGATCAACGCACAGTTGGACGAGCTGGCCGTCAAGGCGCCCAATCCGCTGCTGGGCGCGTTCTCGGACGACGACAGCGACGCGGAGCTGGACGAGGACACGGAGCTGACGCAGAGCCTGCGCGAGTTTACGGTCGCGGACGACGGCAAGAAGATCGACATGCGCAGTACGCGGTCCCGACCCGCGGTAGTGCTGCGTTCTGGCGGCGCGGCGCTGACGGTTTTCCGGTGGCCCCCCTTACGCCGGACGGTGGCCCAGGTCTGCCCCGGCCGTCGGCGCTGGCGCCGCGCACGCTGCAGGACGTGGCCGCGGCCGAGGAGGGCGGCGACAAGAGCGGCGACTGTACGGACGCGACGCCTGCCGCTGCGGTGGCAGCGTCGGTCGCGCGCAAGGGAGCTGACCGCGGATCTGGTCTAGGAGCTTGCCCGCGTCCTTGCAAGCTCTAGCGAACCCGAGCCTGTTCAGTAGCAGCGAGCCGTCGTTCAACACGTTCCGCGAGCCGCGGAACGAGGTGGACCGCGAGACCCTGCTCGAGCTGTACAAGACCCAGCTGGACAAGGTCCGCGCAGCGCGCCTGGGCATTCTGTGGTTGGCGCGGCTGCTCACGCCTCACTGCGCGCTGCGCCGCACCCGCTGCCCGCTGTGCTAGGCCACGAACGCCATCTCGCAGCTGGAGGAGCGCCTGCGGACGCTCGTCGCCGCGCGCGAGGAGCGGCCGCTGGACGAGCGCGTGATTCGGGTGCGACGGCGCGATGTACACCCATCTGACGAAGCATGCTTTGGCAGCTGACGCTGCTCGCTCGAGATCCCACTGGGCGGGCGCGGCCGTGGCGCCAGGAAATGCGCAAGCGCCGCGAAGAGATTCGTGAGCTGGAGCTGCGCCAGTGGAAGATCTCGTCGGCTATGGAGCGGCGTACGCGCGCGTTCCCGGCGCCGGCCTCGCGCCTTCCGCACAGCGCGGTTGACGCGTCCGCGCGCGCGCCCGCGTGGCGGTCTTGGCTGCAGTGACCGTGCTCCAGGACACGGCGGAGATTCTGGAGAACGACGCCGACGGCAAGCCGTACAAGCAGTACGCCGTCCAGGGCGGCAAGAAGCTGCTCACCGGCGCCACGCGCGAGGCGCTGGTCACGATGGTCATGACCGATACCGCCTCGGGTACGGCGAGGGCGCGCTGCCTATGTCGGGCGCTGTCGTGCGCTCACGGCGTAGCAAGGATTCCGCCCATCGCTCCTCGCGCGGGCGACGCCAGACCTGGAGCTGCTGGAGGACTTTTTGATCTGCTACCGCCTCATCATGCCGTCGCGCGACCTGCTCAACATGCTCTTTGTCGTCTACGACCGCTTCGAGACCAAGTCGCTCGTGCTTCCCAAGTAGGCTGCGTGCTGGCGGGCGGGCGACGCATGGAAGGCCGCGCGCTCACTGCACCGTGGACGCCCGTTGCCGCCGCGCCACCAGGCTCATGTCGTTCCTGCGCAAGTGGGTCGAGTGGTGCTGGAACAACGACTTTCAGCTGGAGGACCTGGTGCAGCGGTTCAAGGAGCTGACCCTGTACGCGCTCGCCTTGCTGAACTGGGCGCGCGTGCGCATACGGCGGGCTGCTAATGGCGGCCAACGCGTGGTCGTGGAGGCGCGCGCGTCACAGGCCGCTCACGCCCACGCTGCAGCAGCTGGGCCACGAGTCTGCCGCGGAGGACTTGTCCTTCTTGACGCAGTACCTGACGCAGAGCAACCTGACCGCGCAGCAGCGGTGGGAGGCCATGGTGCGCGCGCGCGCGGCACGTTGGCGGGCGGGGTGCTGCTGCCAGTCACGGGGGCTGACAAGCCGCCGCAGTGCTTGCGGCGCGGGTCCGCTCCAGAAAACCGAGACGGAGGAAGACCGAAAGGTTCGCCGTGGCGCTCTTACCGCCGCTGCGACCCTCGTGTGCCCGGCGCTGACGATGACGCCTGGCCTCGTGTGGCTAAGCGCCGCGCCCACTCAGCGCAAGCAGCTGGCCGGCGGCACGGCCGCGTCCACCGCCACCACGCAAACCTTTATGCAGCTCAGCACCGACATGCAGGTGCGCGGCGCTGCTAGTGAATGCCGCGTAGCCGGTTCCCCGCCTGATCCTCACGCCGCGCGCGCGTGGGACCGCTGGCGCGCGCGACGGGCTGGCACCGCAGACCATGGCGATCGCGTTTGCCGAGTACGAGCTGCGGCTGTACCAGCGCATCCGGCCGGAAGAGTTTGTGGAGAAGGTCGTGAAGCCGGGCTCGCCCGAAGCGCCCAACGTCAAGTGCCGCCACCTGGTCGCCATGATCAACTGGGCCAACAAGGTGGGCGGTGGCTGCTTGCGCGGCGCCACCCCCCCGTGGTGCGGGCAGCCCAGCTCACCGGGCCCTGCTCGTTGGAAACGCGCGGGGCGCCCGCCGTTCAGATTGGCTACTGGATCGCCGTGAGCGTGTGCATCACGCACGACATGAAGCAGCGCATCAAGCTCCTGGCGCGCTTCATCGAGCTGGCCGACGAGTGCCGCCAGCTGGGCTGCTACAACACCGTCTTTGCCATGGTCGCGGGCCTCAGCAACTCGCTCATCACGCGCCTCAAGAAGACGTGGGCGGTATGCTCGGCCGTCGCCGCGCGGCGCCGCGGCCAGTCGACAGCGGTCCCCTGTGCTCACGCCGTGGTCCAGCGCGGTGGTGGCGGCCGTGCGGCGGCCCGCAGAGCCTGCCCAAGAAGACGGCGGCGATCTGGACAGACCTGGAGAACCTGTGCAGCCCGCAGATCAACTACCGCGCGTACCGTGCGATCGAGGCGGAGGCCAAGCCGCCGTTTATCCCGTTCATCGGCATGCACCTGCGCGACATGGTCTTCATGAACGACGGCAACCCGAGCGAGCTCCCGAACGGCCTGATCAAGTACGCCCCGCTGGCCCGCCTCCTCGTGGGCTAACGCGGACCGACGCGTGCTGAGGTCGTGAGGCGCATCGGGGACGGCGTCGCGCGGTCGGCCAGCGTGCCCAAGCTGCGGGCGATGGCGCGCCGCAGTCTGGCCATCATCGCGTTCCAGCACCGGACGATGTACCCGATCCCGGAGGCCGAGAAATACGGCGCGTACGTGGGGGCCGCAGCCGGCGCGGGGGCGGGGTGGGGGTGGGGGGACCCGTCGGCGTCGCCCGCGGCCGCTCATCCGCTGCTCGCTTGACTGGAGTCGCGTGCGCGCGGGGGGCCCGGGCTTCGGTTTGCAGCATCGTCGCCTACTTTGACGCCATCGAAAAGATCCAGATGGTCAGCGACAAGCACCTGCACTCGCTGTCCATTCTGTGCGAGCCCATGGCGCCTAAGAAGGGCGCCAAGCCCGCCGAGCAGCCCGACGGCTTCGCTGCGCTCTAGCTAATCGTGGTTGATGCGAACTTGCTGCTGTAAAATTGCCTTTGTATTGTGCTCGCGCGCACTCTGCGCTGTGTGTCCGTGTACCACTATTGCTGCCGCTGAGCCTGTGCCTGTATTATCATCCTCGTCAACTTGATCACAACCGCGGTCCACGGTCATGCGGCGCTAAGGGCGGAGGCGGGAGGCACAAGCAACAGCGCGGGCGGTCGTTGCCCCGATGCCGCGCACGCGCTCGCCCTTTTCCCGCTGCGGGCAAGTTTGGGTCAAAAGTGGGGCGAAAGTGCCCCGAATGCACACCAAAAGTGGGCGCTCCAGGTTTGTGGTCGTACGCCTGCTGGGACGTCCCCACGGCGAACGCGATCGGGCGCTAGTAAGCCTATAGATCAATGATGCTAAGGGCCCAACTACAATGGAAGAGTGGGGACCTCTGTGAGCAACGACAGAGTAGTGATTAGCGCCACTCGGAATGGGCAATGCACTTTGTCAGGGCGCAGCTGCTAGTCACGTTGCTATCGTCAAGGTCCCAACTGCTCTGTGGAAAGTGGTCTCTTCGATGCTTTATAACCAGCACAAAGAAGACCCAGCCAGTTAGCGCGCATGCATGCAGCGGCGCCGCGAGATGCCAGCGAAAGGATCGGTGTCGGCCAGAGGGATCGGTGTCGGCCAGAGGATCGACGGACCATGGTCTATGTACAGTGCTGAGAATGCGCTCACTGTACACGTGCAGGGGGGCTATTCTATACATTAGGCGGGCCCAGATGCTGAGCTCGGCGATACGACGATGGTCGGCATGGCTGGTGGCGGGATGCTTTCGTCCGCGGCGGCGGCGGCGGCGTCGCCGTCGTGCCCCGGCGCAGGCGCCGCGGCCGGACGCTTGGCCTTCTTGGTCTTCTTCTTGATCGGCTTGGTGCCCAGCACCGTCGACCGCCGAAAGACGCGGCGGTCGAGCGACAGGCCGACATTGTAGTCCATGGCCGGCGCGCCGACGTCCCACGCGCCGACCTCGTCCCAGTCCCAGTGCTCCTCGAGCTTGCGCTCCAGGCGCACCAGCGGCGTCGACTGCAGGCCGAGGCTCATCCCCGTCGCGTCCGCGCTGAAGTGATGGCTGAGCGACGAGTGCATCGTTGTGTTGGACGCGTCGAGCCCGTGGTTGGCGCGGCGCACGGGGACGTCCTTGAGGATCCACCGGTAGTAGTCCGGAATCCAGTTGATCAGGCGCTCCGACGGCGGCGGCGGCGGTGGCGGCGGCGGCACCTCCTCATGGTCGGCCTCGTTCGCCGCCTCTGGCGGCGCGCCCCCGACGTCGGCGTCGGCGTCGGCGTCGGCGTCGGCCTTGCGCGCCCTGCGGCGGCGGCGGGCGCGCGGCATGACCTCGGGCTCCGGCGTCGACATGCCGAAGCGGCGGCGCAGGTAGTGGAGCAGCGCGCGCGCGTTGGCGTAGAAGCGCGGCTCGAACTGGTCGTAGCCGACGACGACCTTTTCGTTGGGCACGCGCACGACCTTGCGGTACCCGAGCAGCTTGTGGCTCTTGCGGTCGAAGAGCTGCTTGATCTGCGGCCAGCTCAGGCGGTCCAGCGCGGCGTGCCACTTGTGGAGGCCGTCGTGGATGGCCACCGGGTCGACGAACATGGACGCGAGCAGCTGCCACTCGCGCTCGGTGCGGCCGGCCTTGGTGCGGCTCTCCCGCGCGAGGAAGAGCTCGTGGTACGCCGTGCTGAAGTAGGCCTGCTCCTGGGGCGGCAGCGAGTCGTGGAGGAAGAAGAAGAGGTGGAACTCGGGCGCCGTGAGGCACATGACGGCCTCGGAGACGCGCCGCGCGACGTGCTCGTTGTAGAGGACGACGTCGGACCACGAGAAGCTCTCGTTGCAGACGATGGCGATCTCGTGCAGCATGCGGAAGCAGACCTTGTACGACGACTGCGCGAGGTTGTGCATCATGTTCTTCTGGCTGTTCAGCGCGTCCAGCCGCCGCTGGTCGACGTCCTGGTTGCGGTAGACGGCGGACGCCGCGCCGGCGGCGAGGCCGAACGCGGCGGTGAAGAAGGTCTGGAGCGCGATGAGCGCCATCTCGGGCACGGGGTCCGCGACGTACGCCCAAATCGACACGCCGCCCACGAAGCCGAGCAGGACGCCGCACGCGGCGTAGATCGCCCCGTTTACGGTCGGCGAGGACGCCATGGCGGCGGCGGCGGGCCGATGCCCCGTCCCGCTAGTGGCATGCCATGCGCAGCAGCTAGCAAGTACACGGCGCGGTGTTGGCTCGGTTGTCCGCCCAAGTACCTGGTAACGTTGTCTCTCTTGACCCCCCACACGACGCCGCGCGACACTATTCCAAAAACAGGCGACCGGCGCGAAAATCGGGTCTGTCTTCAATGAGACGACGGCGACGCCAACGCTGAAAATGCACCCGCGGCCGCCTGTGCTCATGCGTCCACTGCACACAATGCAGCTCTTCGTGCCCCGCTCCCTTGTGCACCTGCACCTCCCTCCATCTCCCTGCATCTGCCCGTGCATCTCCCTCCCTGCCTGCATGCGTCCACATGGCATGGCGGCACGGCAGCTGCACTTGCGGGGCATTTGTAACTGCGGGGCATCTGTTTGGAGGAACCACTTGCGGGGCATTATCACGAGCGCCGTGGATACGCGATTGGCCGGCCGGCCGCCTATGCAACTGACCACACACACACACACGACGGCGGCGGCGGCGGCGGCGGCGGCGGCGGCGGCGGCGGCGGCGACTGCGTGGCCGCGGCTGAGCGGCCGCGGTTGAGGGGCTGTGTCTCTAGACAAGGGCAGGCTATCGCGGCGAGGTGGGCGTAGACATGTAGAGGGAGACAGGCGCGGCGTGAGAGGTGGAACCCGAATCCCGAACCCGACACGTACATGTATGTACACGTATGCCGGGCGGGCGGGCGGGCGGCTCGCCGACGCCGGCAACGGAGACGCGCGCAGCACGGACGGCGGGGCGGTGTGGAGGGCGGCAACGCCACGACGCCACGACGCCACGACGACGTGCAAGCAGCAAAATAGCCCCGGCCGCCTAGCGTAGGAAGAAAGGGTGCGGGCGGGAAGCGTGGTTGAGCCGGCTGGCGATGCGGCGCAGTGTGCACGCCGCCGCAGCGACGCCGCGCGGCGCACCGCGCCGGCCGCCGGTATGGTGATCGTTCGCTTTAACGGAGCAGCGCCGCCGGGCGGCACCGCGGCCGGCACCGGCGGCGGCGCGGACGGACCGCCGCTCAAGGCCGCGCCGCGCGATGGCCCGCTCGATGGGCCGCCGCCCGAGATAGCGGCGTGGGCGCCGGGCGGGGGGGCCAAGCCAAAGCCGCCGCCCGTGGACACGACCGTGGCGGCCACGGCCGCAGCGGATCGCACGCACCGACCACCGGCGTCGGCGCCCGAGCCCTCCTCGCTGCGCCAGCAGGACACGCAGCGGTCGGCGACCGACTCGCCCGCGCCGTGGACGCCGCCGCTGCTCACGCTCGTGTCGCAGCACAACCGGCGGCCAGCGACGCCGGTGCCGTCAGCGGCGGCGGCGGCGGCGCCGACGCGGCCGTCGGCGTGGGCTCCGCCGACGCTGGTCCTGGAGCCGCGCGTCGCGCCGGCGCTGACGTCGTCGGCTTCCCAGCGAGACGCCGCCGCCGTGCTCGTGCCGTTGAGCGACGCGCGCCTGCTGCGGTCGCCGCCCGCCAACACGGCGGTGGAGCCCGACGAACGGTTCCGGCGCATCGACATCGTCCTCCACGCGACCGAATCCGAGGCCACCACGCAGGAGCGGTACGGCGCCGACCAGCACACCCAGCGCCTGAGCGGAAATGCTTGCTGACGCTGTGAAGGGCATCGACGAGCAACCGCGCGGGGGCGGATGTGCCTAGGCTGTACGCGCTCGCGCAGGTGCCCGAGGCGTTGGACGAGGTCGATGCGGCGACGGCGGTCGCCCGCATGCTGCCGGTGCTCGTGAAGCTGGTCGGCGACGACGACTACAGCGTGGCGTCGGCCGCGGCGACGCGGGTGGCCGACCTGGCCGCCGCGGCCGCGCGGGCGCCGCCGGGTCAGATCGCGGCCGCGCACTGGCAAGCCCTTGGCACCGCGGTGGCAGGGCTGTGCAAGGACACGCGGCCCGACCGGCTGGCGACGCTGAGCGCCGTCATGCCCCGGCTCTGCCGGCTCCTGCCGGAGAACGTGCTGCGCACGAACGTCCTGCGCCCGCTCACGCTGACCGCGCAGTTTGGGCTCGACGAGACGCGGCGCGCCGGCGCCCTCGCGGTATGGAACGCGGCCTTTTACGCATCGCGGATGGAAGACGACCGATGCCGAAGGAGGCCTGACGTCCCACCGATGTACCGAATCTCGACGCGGTCGGCGGGATCAGCTCCTGAAAAGCGCCTGCCAGGGCGTGGACGCCACGGTGGTCACCGAGGTGATGCTGCCCGTCGCGTGCGACGCCGCGCGCGACGCCAGCGCGACCGTGGGCCAGGCCGCCGTGGAGCTCTTGTGCGAGGTGGCTCCGCTAGTTCCGACACAGACTTTCCGGCTCGAAGTGGTGCGCGTTCGGGGCGCTGGTTCGGCGCAGTCTCGCCCGCGGCGCCCGCTCTAATGCGTGCCCGCCTGTCCGGCTACCACGCCGCTTGGCGTATGCCGTCGGCGCAGTACCCGCTGTACCTCCGCCTCTGCGTGAGCGCCGAGTGGCCCGTGCGCATGGCGTGCGCCAGCGCCGTCCCGGCCATTGCTGCCCTAGGTACGCTGTTGTAACATGCCTGCTCGGCCTCCATGCCGTTGCGTCCGCTCACCTTGCACCGCCGCGCTTCCATCCGTCCGTGTGCTCCCCCGATAGTTCCACCGGCGGAGCGGCAGCACACGCTGACGGACCTCATGCTGCGCTGGACGAAGGACCCCACCCGCTGGGTGCGCAACGCGGCGTACCGCGAGCTCGGCAAGTTCATTGCCACATTTGTGGCGCGCGACCTGTCGTGGACCGCGTCGCCGTCGTGGACGCCGCGCGGCGGCACGCCGCTGCCGCGCTCGGCGACGGCGACGCTCGCTGCCTCGGCCGAGCTCCCCGTCAGCCCGCTGACCGCCGCGCTCCTGAGCATCTCGCGGAACGGCCACCGCCGTCGCCACGGCGGCCTGAGCCGGCGCGCCAGCTCGTCCCTGGACCCCAAGAAACCTCTGTCGGCCGCGATGCTCCGCTCGCCCTCGGCCGCGACGGTGCCCGGCCGCGTGTCGCCGTCGGTGCTCGCGCAGGTGAAGCACCTGCGCGCACGCTCGGCGTCGGCGGCGCACGGCGGCGCCGGCATGGACAGCAGCGACGACGACGGTGCCGTTGGCCTGGCAGGGCGCTGCGGCGACGAGGACGACGACGACCACGGCGGCCCGGCGAGCCTGAGCAGCCGGCTCCTGGGCAGCGTGGCGGCGGCGCTGCGCACCCTGGACGTGGAGGACAGCAGCGACGACGACCGTCTCGGCCTGGACGCGGCCGGCGGGGAGCGCCGCCCCTCGTCCGTGAGCTCCCTCATTGGCGACGAGCTGTGGCGTGCGGCGCAGCGGAGCGCCGCGGCCAGCGGCCTCCTACGCCGCTCCAGCCGCCGGAGGGACAGCTCGCCGCCGCTGCCGGTGCTCGTGACCGCGGCGTCGCCGTCCAGCACCGAGGGCCTCGGCGGCTCGATGTCCGGCGACTGCGACCACGCTGGGGTGAGCAACGACGACTGCGGCGGCGACACCAGCGATGGCAGCGACGGCAGCGACGGCAGCGACAGCGACGACGCCACCGACACCTCCGCCACGGCCGACGGCGGCGAGTTCTCCGAGTTGGGTGGAGGCGGGGCGGCGCTGCTGGGCCTGCGCCGGCGCGACGGGGCGCAGCCGGTGCCGACCGAGCTCGTCGCGACGTACGTGCGAATGCCGACCGTGGACGACGAGCTCAAGGAGCACTGCGCGTACCATTTTGCCGGTGCGTGCTCGTCAAGGTTGCGTTGTACGCCGTCGTAGCCGTGTGCTGACCAGACGTTGCGACGTTCGATTGCGGTTGCGCGGTCCAGCCGTCGCGCTTGCCCTCGGCCGGCGCCGGTGGAGCGAGGTCGCGCCGCTGCACCGCCAACTATGCCAAGAGCCGGCGGTACGGTCGTCTGAACCACCCTGGTCCACCGAGCATAACCGAGCGCAGCTGACTTCAGCCGCTTGAACGCGTGGTTCGCTTCGCTTTGTTTAGCCGCACCTGCGGTGCACGATGGCGCACTCGATTGCCGCCGTCGCGACCATCATCGGCCCCGCAGCCGCGCACCGCGATCTCTGCCCGACCTTCCGGGCGCTGCTAAGCGATCCCGAGCCGGTGCGTGGCGGGACCGTAGGCGTCCACTGCCGCCCCCGCCTGGCACTATGGGTTAACCCGGAGACACCTGGGTGCTGGCGAGGGGGATGGTCGTACCCCTAGCGCGTGCGGGTGGCAACGGCCGATCGACTGGCCGATTTTGTGTCGGTGCTGGCGCCGTCGGACCAGCAGGCGTTTCTGCCTGTGGTGGTGCAGCTGGCCGACCACGCGGTCACGCCCTGGGCCATTCCGGCGTCCATTGCCAGGTATGGGCGCGAGCCTAGCCCGTGCCGAGGAAAACTACAAGCCATTATCGCTGAGCCCCGCCGCGCGCGCGGCTTGGATGCGGTGCGCGACGCGACAGCCAACTGGAGCCGCTCATGTCGGTGTACCCGGCAGAAGAAGTTGCCCGAACGCTGCTGCCACTGGCGTTTTCCCTCAGCACCCACCCGATCGCCGCTGTGCGCGTCGCCAGCCGCGCATCGGTAACCCTCGTCACCAAAGTGCTATCGCGTTGTTTGCCGAGCATCCCTAACGCAGTGCTTGCGCAAGTCCACAACGGTCTCGGGTTGCCGACGCTACAGTGCGCGGCCGGGCTGGCGCGGGTGGCGCACAGCGACACCGACAAGACGGCGGCGTGCGGTGCCCTGGCGGCATTGGCCAAGTCAAAGGCGCACACGCATAGAATAGAGTACGTTGCGGCCCCCCGCGGAGCGCGGCGTCGAGGGAGCAAGGGGCCGCGTCGGCTGACCGAGCGATGGCGGCCGGTTGTCCTGGTTGTGCGCATCGTCAGGGCCGCCCACATCTGTAACCAAGCTCGCGCGGTGTTGTCCACATCGTGTGACCTGTACCAAGCCATTGACCAGCTGCTGGATCAGCTGGCGCTGGACGCGGTGAGCAACGTGCGCGTTGCAGCTCACGGGGCTGGCCGGCCAGCCAAGTAATA
>Ga0180216_1001440_pt1 | contig 21321 bp, 17 predicted proteins | sample eDN3rd37CBELigMG_FD_128879 | JGI IMG/M metagenome (GOLD analysis project Ga0180216, IMG submission 128879) | Enriched Miracle-Growth compost microbial communities from Emeryville, California, USA - eDNA 3rd pass 37_C BE-Lig MG (version 2)... ...
GCCTTTGGTGCGGGACACCGAGAACGCGACCACAGGCTCCCCGTCCAGATCAGCGTACGTGCGGGGCTCCTCAATGGTATCGATGACCTTGCCCAATTCATCGAGGCGAACATAGCGGCCGCCAGGCAGGGCGATGCTCGTTGCGGCAAGATCCGCAACTGTCTTCTGGCCAGCAAGGGTGCGGATGGCCTGTTCGCGACCGCCGATCTCGCCGCGGCCGCCGGCAAGATCGATATTGGTGGCGCGCAGCTGTTGATTGACATCGCCCGCTGTGATGCCGAGGGAGAGCAGACGGTCCGGGTCCAGCTCGACATGGATCTCGCGGGTGACACCGCCGATGCGATCAATGGCGGAAACGTTGGGAACGCTGCGCAAGGCCCGCGTGACGGTATCATCAACGAACCAGGACAGCTCCTCCGGCGTCATGGCAGGGGCGCGGGCCGAGTAGGTGACAACCGGCAGGCCCTCGACTTCGATGCGCTGGACGATGGGTTCGTCAATGGTTCGGGGAAGATCGGCGCGGATGCGGGCTATTGCATCCTTGACGTCGTTCAGGGCGCGATCGGGATCTATCTCCAGACGGAATTCGATCATCGAGGTCGAGGCGCCCTCGGTAATCGTGGTGGTCTGGTGCTTTACGCCATTGACCCCGGCAATGGCATCCTCAACCCTTTTGCTGACCTGCGTTTCCAGCTCGGAAGGCGCGGAGCCGGCCTGGGTGATCGTTACCTGGATGAGCGGGATGTCGATATTCGGAAAGCGGGTGATCGGCAGCGAAAAGAAGCTCATGGTGCCGACCGTGATCAGCACCATGAACAGCACCAGTGACGGTACTGGCTGGCGAATGGACCAGGCGGAGACGTTGATTCTCATCGCCCTGCCTCGCTGACCTCAGGCGAGGGCGTTATGGGGGTGACGCTATCCCCATCCCGCAAAAATGTACCCGCCTTGGCGACGACGATATCGCCTTCGGAAAGGCCGGATGTGATCTCGACGAGATCCGTCGTGATGGCGCCGATTTCGACCTCAACCGTTTCGACCCTGTTATCTTTCACGCGCTGGACCAGTGCGCGCTGGCCATTCTCACTTGCCTGGTACAGTACGGCGGATTGCGGCACAGCCAGACCGCTGGTGCGCCTGGTCTCAATCGTGCCCCGGGCGAAGGCTCCAACTCGCAGGCTGGGGTTCTGTCCCAGGAAGATGCGCACATGACCGAGCCGGGAAGTCTGGTCGACCTCAGGAGAGATCAGGCGTACGGTCCCGCTCACAGGCCGCCCGCCGGGAGGAGTTACATGCGCAGTCTGGCCCACCTCGACGCGTGCCAGCCTCGCTTCGGGAACCTCGGCATCAAGCTCGATCTCGCCATTGGAGATGAGCAGGAACAAGGGATCCTTGGCCCCTGACACGAGACCGCCGATGCGGGCTGTCCGGCGCGAGATCAATCCATCAGCGGGGGCACGGACTTCTGTCTTCGACAGGCGCCAGTCGAGTTCTCGACCCTGGGCCTCGGACTGGTTCTTCTCGGCTTCGGCCTGTACCAGCCCATGCTGCGCCGCGGTCAGCTGGGCCCGGGCGGTGCGGGCGAGAGCCTGGCGCTGGTCGAACGTGCTCTCGGAAAGATAACCGGAGGAACGCAGGGGCTTGGCACGCTTCAGGTCGGCCTCGGCTTCTTCAAGGCGGGCTTCGGCTTCGGTAATCTGGCTTCGAGCCCGTGCTATGGAGGCTTCGGCACGGGCAATCGACGCGGTAATCTGGGCGCGCTGGGCTTCCAGCGCCTCCCTTTCGAGGGTTGCGAGAAGATCGCCCTTTTTGACGTAGTCGCCCTCGTCAGCGTGCAGCTCCACAATGCGCTGCCCTTCAATCTCGGCAGCGATGTAGATCTGCTCCCGGGGCACAAGGGAGCCTGTCACCATGACGGTTTCAACGAACTGGGCAGGCGCAACCACGGCTACCGACACCGATATGCCCCTGGGTTCGGCACTCTGCGCTGCCGGCTCGTTCCGGCTGGTAGCGTTTTCCGGCGGGTTCTTCGCCAGATCACCATGCACGTAGGCGTATCCACCTGCGATCAGGAGCGCAGCGACTACAATCAAGAGAAGTCCCTTCTTCATGCGTCTCCCTCGAAATCGACAGGTTCGGACGACTTTGCGCCGGTCCGGTGGCTTTCTGGCTTAAGCAGTGTTTCGATCACGTTGATAATCACTGGCAACAAGGCCTTAACGTTGAAATCCGGAGCGACCGCGCGCCGCCACATCAGGCCCTCGCCGATGAGCAGGAGGAGCTCGGAAAGGGTGCGAGAGTCGTAATCGGGGGCAATCCTGCCCTCTTGCCTGGAGCGTTCGACGACCTGTACAAGACTTTGCAACACGAACTGATCGACGGAGTCGAATATTTCCCGGACAGTGTCGTTACGCGTCGCCTCAAGGCCGATCTCGGCGGTCAGGACGCGTTTGAATTGAGGTTCGTCGACGGCGTAGTGCTCGGCTATCTGTGCGAGCGCCGCCGTCAAGTCGGGAGCCTTTATTACATTGGCAAATTGCAGAGCCAGATCGGCACGATCGCGCTCGCTGATGCCTTCGATGAGAGCTTCCTTGGACCGGAAATGCGCGTACAACGCGCCCGCACTGATGCCGGCTTCGGCGCAGATCATCGCCATGGTGCAGCGATGGAACCCGTACTGCGCGAAGCAACGCTCCGCCGCATCGAGAATGTGCTCGCGGCGGGCGTGTAGCGTTTCAGGCCTCAGTCTTGGCATGGGCGGCCGGATCGGTGTGTTGCCAACAAACACAATAAGTGCCCGGCAGTTGAAGCAATTGAACCGCCGGAAAACGAGCCGAACGGATGGTCGTCGAAGCGTGTCCGGACAGGTGATCGGATCCAATCCGGGCAGCAGCGTGTCGCAGCTCGGTAAACATGCTCAACTCATCGCAAACAGAACGGGCATTCTATTTGTTAATGGATTATGGCGCGATCAAGTCTGAGCGAGATGCAACCTAAAAAATTATTTGTGCGCGCCTGTCGGCTCCGGGCAGGCGCTGCTGCGCGGTCTGCGTCCTGTACCGATCGATTAGGCTAATCAATCCTTGCTGCACGGGATGCCGGTGAAATCACAGATGGTTCCAGAGGGTCCCGAGATGCAATGTTCAATGGCGTTCTCTGCTCTTTCCCACTTGGCAAAGGGATCACCGAGATTGGGCAGGGCACGCACTTTCGCACGCCAGTTGGCCTTGGCTTTGGTCTTTGCCAGCCATTGCAGTCTGGAGGCTTCGCCCCGAACCGAGACCGGCTGATTGGAACAGTTTTTTGCGGCGAGAGGTGAGGAAGCCAGAACGAGCATTGCAGTCGCAATAGTCATCGTCGCGGTTGGCGTTCCGATCATGGCTTTCCCCGATTATCTCTTCTGTTTTGCCCGGTGTTCAGGCCAGGCAGCGCTATCAGAACTGAGTGACCCAGTTTAACGTCCCGTAGACATATTGGTCTTGCGTAAAGTCGCCCAGAAAGCCGATACCGGCTGAAATTTCTCCGTCATCCCATGCATAGCGCGCGAAACCACCAAAACGAGCGTAGTCCAGAGGCGTATCACTGACCAGATCATGGTTCTTCAGCCTGACCTCGCCATTCCTGTTCAGGTTGAATGCGGCTTCAATCCCGCCTGACAGGTTGGAGAAAATCCTGTGTCCGATGCGGGTTTTTGCGGATCGCGTCAGATGCGCATCAGACCAGGCAAGGTCGAGGGAGGCATAGGCGTCGGGGCCCAGGTTCAACCAGAATTCAAGCGCACCGCTGAGACCGATCTCGTGCCCGCTGGTGCGATTGAACGAGATCGTCCGGGGCGAAGCGCCCGGCCCCGTCAGATCTGCGGGGATTGTGAACGTGTCTCCCGGCCGGATGTCGTGACTGATCGATGAAACGCCGACGAAGGCCTTCGTGGTGAGTTCTCCAAATTGCCACTGGTAGCCGATGAAAGCCTCGGCGAATTGCACGCTGGCGCGGAAGCTTCTGGTGGGCGTCAGGAGCATCGGCTCATCGCCATAACCTGTGTAGGCCGGGTTCAGCGCCGGGCGCTTGCCGCTGTATGTGTATTCGCCGTAGCCGCCGACGAAGCGCAGTCGGAGCCCGTCCCTGCGGATGTCTCCAAAGGGCGCGAACGTCGCTCCTGAATAAAGGAGCCAGACGTTATCGGAAGCATCGGCGCCGGCCCATGTCTCGAAAGACCTTGCTCTCGGGGGAGGATCCGGTTGCTGGGAAAAGGCCGGAAGAGCGACAGTAGTGTTCAGGGCGAGACCGGCGCAAAAAAGGGCAGAGCGCTTCTGCAGCGCTGCCAATGTCTGCTTGCCTAAGTCGATCACCCAACGCAACATGAAACTACGCAGATGCAACGCTTACGGAACGCTGGTCGTGGCTGCGCAAGATCGATGGCCCGGGTCGAGCCCTAAGTCAATAAAAAACGGTTAATAACCGCTATTATGCTACCCTAGATTTATTGATGATGCCGCCGCATCACGTATAGGTTGCGATCCGGCGTTTGACTGGTTTGTGCGCCGTAGCGCAGACGGTTATTGCGAGGTGCGGACAACTGCACGTGACGATGACGGTTCATTCTTCGATACCCGTTTGGCGGAAGCCGGCTTGAGCCCGATGACAGAGGTGGCAAACTCTTCAGAGAGTCCGGCGGCATCGAGAAACCGCAGATAAGGACCCCAGAGTTCAGCTGCTGCACGTTGTGCCCGTGATCGATCGGGCCGGCGCACGGTCATGTAGCGCGGGGTCAGTGGCTGCGAGCCCAGCCAGGCATAGGTGGCCCGCCAGATTTCCGGGCGGGACTTGCGATTGCGCCGGCCGCGCAACTGCCGAATGGTCGGCATCGAAGGTTCGTTCTCGTGCAGGGAGATTTCCAGATTCGCAACTGTGCGGCCCTTCTTCCTGACAGAGAAGATGCGCGAGGCTCCATCTTCGAGATGGTCGCTGAACTGGTCCAGACAGTTCTCCATCGTCTCGCTATCGCGAATGAAGTCCTCAGGCGTCAGAAGAGGCACAAAATCATACCCGTTGGCAGATCCCTCACGAAGCCAGGGGGGTTCAGGATGGTCATCAAGGGCGATTGCCAGCGCCATGCGCCGACGCCAGATGCCAAGTTCATCGACAGCGCGGCGCAGCCCCATCGTCTCAGTCCAGGGTTTGCGCAGAAGCCGCTGGGAAGGGTGTGTGCCGGGACCTGCGTGCCACGCCCAGGCGGCGAGCAGACGGAAATCCGTTTCGCCCTCGAGCGTCTTCAAGCCCCTGTTGTATTTCGACAGGCATCTGGCTGCCCAAAGCGCAAATTGCCAGTGGCAGCCACGATAGCCGCGCTCGATCGCCCATAGCCACGGTCCCATGCGTTCAGGCTCTGCCGGGACAAGATCAACGATGGAACGCGAAAACTCGGCGTTGTCCGGGAGTGCAGTTATCCTGTGGGTGAAGGCGTGGCCTGGCAGTTTGCGCAGCCACCAGGGGAGGGACAGGGTCGCCGCTGCCCGCTGCAAGGGCGCCCCAAGCTCCACGGCAGCGATGCAGGCGCGGCGCCGGGCTGGCGTGGCATATCCGGTGGCCAAAGCGAACAGGAGGCCGGGAAAGGAGTCCGCCAGATCTTCCAGCGCGGATGAATCCTGCGTCAGACGCGAGATATCGTCCCGGAAGACAGGGTTGAACGCGCGCATCCGCCGGGAACGCCGGTCGTCTTCCGGTTCACCTTTGGGGGCACTTGCGAGCGTAGTGGCCTTCAATGGAAATCTCCTGGCTGGCCCCTTCGCCGGGACCAGCATTCGGATCTATCCTGACGCGATCAAAGTGGCGAAAGGGCGAACCAGTTCGTGCCGATCCGGTGGCCGGCGTGTAAACTTCCCGGGCGCCGGATGGCCCGCCGGACTGGCTTTGCGATGCCTTGACGGACCAAGCTGTTCCAGCAGACGGAAATCTTCCGCATTGCAGTTGCCTGCATGACGGCCGGCGGGCCTGTTGCCATCAAGCAGCAGCGGACATTGTGTCGCTACATCTCATGACCGTGAGCCCGCCGCGCCAAACAAGTTGCCGCATGCAGGAGGGGCCACGGCAGAGACCCTGAGGATGGTTCTGTCTCAACAACAGGCCACAACCTATTGAACCGTCTCCAGAGCCTTGTATGCGTCTGAAAAGCCGATCAGCGAGATCGGGATACCTATCCCGGCCTCTTCGGTCTGGAAAATCACGAAAATGGCCGTGTTTCCAGCCTTCAGTTGCTCGACCAGCTTATCTTCAAGAGTGACCTGCGCGTAGCAGGCGAATGTGTGACAGCGCAAAAAGGGTGCGTTGCCAATGTCGGTGCCATCAATCTTCAGCCCCAAACCCGGAGGCAGGAGGACACCGAGAGGCGCGAAGACGCGCAAAACCTGTGTGCCGTTTGAGAAGCGCTGGAAATAGACCGTCAGCCCGACGTTGTTGCGGTCTTCAGCGGTGACGCTCTGGACGATTGCGCAGACTTCATTGCTGGCGCCCGGAGGTGGCGGCTTGCAAACGATCTGCCAGTCGCCGTGCTGAGATCTTACCTGGCCATCCTGAGGCGCCTCTTGTGCCTGCGAGGAAACGGAGACGAGCAAAAGTGCGCCGGACAGGGCCGCAATCAAGGGCGGCACAGCCGAAACGGATCGCAAGATGCGGGGGACCGTCCGAAGAATTTCACAGATCCGCACGCTGTCGTCTCCTTGGCTGTCAGTACTTCGATGTCGCGATTAGCGTGGCAATCCGCAGGCTTTGAAGGTGGCGTGTCGTCTCGGGAAGGAAAACGGCCAAAATGGGACCTTCTACGGCTTGCGGTTGTGTCGGGAGATGTCTAAACGTTTCGTCGCAGGGGATACGCGAAGATATGACGCATGAAGGTTGACTTGAGCTGTAGGTGTCCAATGTGGTCATGATGGATCTGGAGTATTGCCGGGCAATTTAGACCTCAGTTTGCGGACTAATTTGGTCTACGGAGCAGGGCAAGATTCTTACTCGCCGACCGTGAGGATTCCACCCCGTGGATGCTCGGAGCCGGACGCCGGTAAGAGAACAAATGACAAGGGAAGACTCGGCCTCAGCCGAGCGTAACTTGGGAGCGGAGAATGGTGAAACGATGGTTAGGCATCATGTCACTGATGGTGCTCGCCGGTGTCATCGCTGCTGGGGGGCTTGCAGCTCCGGGAATGGCGGCGACGTACGGGCAGCCGGTGGACATGCAGATCGGCATGCAGCTGCCAGCAAGTGAAGTTGCCAGAGATATTGATAATTTTTACGCACTCGTAAATTTCATCATCATCTGCATTGTTCTCTTCGTTCTCGTTCTCCTAGTTTACGCGATGTATCGCTTCAGCGAGAAGCGAAACCCGACGCCTTCCAGAACCACGCACCACGCCCTGCTGGAAGTCGCTTGGACCGTCGTTCCGATCATTATTCTCGTCGCCATTGCGGTCCCCTCTTTCAAGCTCCTCAACCTGCAGTACGCTTTCCCCAAGCCGGATATTACGATCAAGGCCACCGGCTTCCAGTGGTACTGGTCTCATGAATACCTTGATCACGGGGGCTTCTCCTTCGATTCAGTGATGCTCCAGGACGACGAGCGGCAGGAGCGGATTGATGAAGGTATTCCCTCTCCCCGCAATCTCGCCGTCGACAACGAAGTCATCCTCCCGGTGAACAAGGTCGTGCATGTTCTCGTTACTGCGCAGGACGTTATCCATTCCTGGGCGATGCCTTCCATGGGCGCGAAGGTCGACGCGGTCCCCGGCCGCGTAACGGCGACCTGGTTCAAGCCCGAAGTCGAGGGCGTCTTCTACGGGCAGTGCTCTGAATTGTGCGGCAAGGATCACGCATTCATGCCGATCGCGATCCGTGTGGTGAACGAGGCTACGTTCAACGCCTGGGCGGAAGCAATGCAGGCTAATGACAAGAAAAAGGCCAGGGAGATCATCCGAGAGGTCTCGCTCCAGCAGGCTCAGCAGAACGTAGCGTCGGCTCAGCAGTGAACCCGACGACAGGCCGGCGCGGATCGCGCTTTCAGCCAAGTGGCAAAAGTGCCAATTGAAAGAATCTGAAGGGACGGAACGCAATGAGCAATCAGGCTCAAGCAGGATACAATGAACAGGGCGCGCCGACGAGCTTCGTCAAGCGCTGGCTGTTCTCGACCAACCATAAGGATATCGGCACGCTCTACCTGATCTTCTCGATGGTGGCATCGATTATTGGTGTCTACCTGTCGGTGATGATCCGGATGGAGCTGCAGGAACCAGGTCTGCAGATCTTCCACGATCCACATCTGTTCAACGTGTTCGTGTCCGGCCACGGCCTGATCATGGTGTTCTTCGTGGTCATGCCGGCCATGATCGGCGGCTTCGGCAACTGGTTCGTGCCGTTGATGATCGGTGCGCCGGACATGGCGTTCCCGCGCATGAACAACATCTCGTTCTGGTTGCTGCCGGTGGCCTTTGGGCTGCTGCTCACGTCATTCTTCCTTGAGGGGCCTCCAGGCAGCAACGGTAGTGGAACGGGCTGGACGCTCTATCCGCCGCTTTCGACTTCCGGCCACCCTGGCCCATCCGTCGATTTCGCCATTCTCGCCGTTCACGTCGCGGGTGTGTCGTCGATCCTTGGTGCCATCAACTTCATCACGACGATCTTCAACATGCGCGCGCCCGGCATGACGATGCACAAGATGCCGCTGTTCGCATGGGCCATGCTCGTCACGGCGTTCATGCTGCTGCTGTCCCTGCCGGTTCTGGCGGGCGCCATCACGATGCTTCTGACGGACCGCAACTTCGGGACCGCCTTCTTCGAAGCATCCGGCGGCGGTGACCCGGTGCTCTACCAGCATCTGTTCTGGTTCTTCGGACACCCTGAAGTCTACATCATGATCCTGCCCGGCTTCGGCATGATCAGCCATATCGTGGCTACCTTCTCGAGGAAGCCCGTGTTCGGTTACCTCGGCATGGCCTACGCCATGGTCGCCATCGGTCTGGTCGGCTTCGTCGTGTGGGCACACCACATGTACACGTCAGGTATCAGCGTCGAGACTCAGGCCTACTTTGTGTTCGCAACGATGGTCATCGCGGTGCCGACCGGCGTGAAGGTGTTCTCCTGGATTGCCACGATGTGGGGCGGTTCCATCCAGTTCCGCCTGCCCATGATGTGGGCGCTGGGCTTCGTCTTCCTGTTCACCGTCGGTGGCGTCACGGGCGTCATGCTGGCTAACGCCGGTGTCGACCGTTCCCTGCATGACACCTACTACGTCGTTGCTCACTTCCACTACGTGTTGTCGCTTGGTGCCGTGTTCTCGATCTTTGCGGGCTGGTACTACTGGTTCCCGAAGATGAGCGGCAAGATGTATTCGGAGTTCTGGGGCAAGCTGCATTTCTGGCTGACCTTTATCGGCGCGAACGTCCTGTTCTTCCCGCAGCACTTCCTGGGTGCCGCCGGCATGCCACGCCGCTATGCGGACTATCCTGACGGGTTCGCCACCTGGAACATGGTCTCGTCGATCGGCTCGTACATCACGACCCTTGGTGCACTGTGCTTCTTCATCGGTCTGTTCGTCGCTCTGTCACGGAAGGAGCGCGTCGGTAACAACCCGTGGGGTCCCGGTGCCACGACGCTGGAGTGGACGCTGTCATCGCCACCTCCGTACCACTCGTTCGAGACACTGCCGCGGATCCAGGGTTCCGAACGTCATTGATTGGCCTCGGGGCAGGCCAGTTTGATCAGGCCTGCCCCGGGTCTGCATGGATCACAGACAGAAACCGGAGGGGCAATCGCTCCCCGGCCGGCGCGCGGGGAACGGGTCCGGAGATACGGATAACTCGGGTGACGCTCAGGCCAGGCGGGCAGTCGCATTGCCGCCAGTAGCACACTGGCTCGAGCGCGCCCTCGTGACTTAACACTATCAGTGGTTGGCGTAATGTCGGTGACGTCGGGATTGCAGGCAAACGTGGAACCGGTTCTGAGATCGGAGGCGCCCACCGTTGGCGACTTCGTTACTCTCATGAAGCCGCGTGTCATGTCGCTCGTTGTCTTTACCGGTCTGACCGGAATGGTGGCAGCTCCGGGGCATCTGCATCCCGTGCTGGCAGTAATCGCTATTCTCGCCATTGCGGTTGGCGCTGGCGCTTCGGGCGCGCTCAACATGTGGTACGATGCGGATATCGACCGGCATATGGCGCGGACGGCCGCCAGGCCAATTCCGCGAGGACTGGTCAGTCCCGATGAGGCTCTCGGTTTCGGCGTCGTGCTGTCAGTAGCCTCCGTAATGACGCTGGGTGTCCTGGTCAACTGGACCGCGGGGGGACTGCTGGCGCTGACTATCGGCTACTACATCTTCGTTTACACGATGTGGCTGAAGCGGCGGACGCCGCAGAATATCGTGATAGGAGGCGCAGCCGGCGCTTTCCCGCCCATGGTGGGCTGGGCGGCAGTCACCGGTGACATCTCTCTGGAGAGCATCGTTCTCTTCCTGATCATCTTCATGTGGACGCCGCCGCACTTCTGGGCTCTGGCGCTCTATCGATGCCGGGACTACGAGCGCGTCGGGGTGCCGATGCTGCCCGTCGTTGCGGGCCCCAAGGAGACGCGGCGCCAGATCGTTATCTATTCCCTGCTGCTCGTGCCGCTGGCAGTGGTGCCCTCATTAATCGGCCTCGGCGGCGCTGCCTACGGTGCAACCGCGGTTTCCCTTGGAGCGATTTTCCTGTGGTTTGCGTTCAAGGTGGCGCGGGTGACGGAGGGGCGTGAAGGAGATCAGGCAGCCAGGCAGCTGTTTGGCTTCTCAATCTTCTATCTAACGGCGCTGTTTGCGGTGCTGCTGATCGAGCATCTGGTGTTGGCAGTGACAGGCGGACAGCTGTCCGGGTTAGGACTTCAGTAATGTCGGATCCAGGCAACCATAACGATGACGACTTCAAGAAGCGCCAACGGATGCGATCGATCGCGATCGCTCTGGCGCTGGCGCTTCTCATTATCCTTTTTTACGCCGCGACGCTGGTCAGGCTCGGCGGCAATGTCTTCAATCGGCCGATCTAGGCGGCCGAGGTGGGAGACGGAAGGGTAGCGACGTGACGGATAACAAGGTCATGGAAACGGTCGCGCGATCGCAGTCCGCAAAACCGGGCACACGGCATCGTCGTGTCGGGCTCGTTTGCGTGGCGGCTGCGGTGGCCATGCTGGGCATGTCCTATGCAGCCGTGCCGCTCTACCGCATGTTCTGCCAGGTTACCGGGTTCGCCGGAACAACGCGGGTCGCGAGCGCACCATCGAAGAAGGTGATGGACACAACCATCGCCATGCGCTTCGACGCCAACGTTTCGAAGAATCTGGGATGGGAGTTCAAGCCTGTCCAGCGCACGATGACGGTTAAGCTGGGCGAGACGAATCTCGCCTCCTACCGCGCAACCAACATGTCTGATCATGCCATTACCGGAACGGCTGTTTTCAACGTAACTCCGGAATCGGCAGGACGCTTCTTCAACAAGCTCGAATGCTTCTGCTTCACCGAGCAGAAGCTTGAACCCGGCCAGTCGGTTGATATGCCGGTGAGCTTTTTCGTCGATCCCGAAATCAGCAATGACCCGGATGCCGGGCGGCTCTCGGAGATCACGTTGTCTTACACTTTCTACCCGGTCAGGAACTCCGGTCAGAGTGCGCAGGTCGCGCCCGGCGGAACGAAGGCTGGTGGAGGCTAAAAGGTGCATTGCCCGAGGGGCGCAGGCGCCATGCCGGCGCACGCCAGTAGGGTTGGAATTGGAAGTTGCAACGTGGGCTGGAAAAGCCCCGAGAAAGCTAGCTACCCTGAAGCAATAAGGGGACAACGGGAGAAAACCATGGCTGATTCACTCGCTAAGAACCACGATTACCATCTGTTGGATCCCAGTCCGTGGCCCATTCTGGCCTCGTTGTCGACACTCATCCTGGCCGTGGGCGGCATTGTCTGGATGCGCTCGCACAGTGGCGGCGAAGGCGTGTTCGGTCTGCAGGGGCCCTGGCTCTTCGGGATCGGCGTCATGACGGTTCTCGCCTCGGCGTTCATGTGGTGGCGCGATGTCATCAGAGAAGGCCACAAGGGCGATCACACTCCGGTTGTTCAGCTGCATCTCCGCTATGGCATGATCCTGTTCATCAGCTCGGAGGTGATGTTCTTCGTTGCGTGGTTCTGGGCCTATTTCGACGCGGCGTTGTTTCCGGGTGGCGTCTTCCAGCCTGCCAACATCATCGAGCAGATCGGACTGGTTCAGCGTAACGAGCTGACCGGAGGCACATGGCCGCCGCAGCCGAGTGGCGATGCCTTCCGCGCGACGTTCGATCCCTGGGGCTTGCCGCTCGTCAATACGCTCATCCTGCTGCTGTCGGGCGTGACAGTGACCTGGGCACACCATGCTCTTCTGGAAAACAACCGCCCGCACCTCATCTGGGGCCTGGCGCTGACCGTTCTGCTCGGCATCCTCTTCACGATCTGCCAGGCCTTCGAGTACGGCCATGCTGCCTTCCATTTCTCGTCGCACATTTATGGCGCGACCTTCTTCATGGCGACCGGCTTCCACGGCTTCCACGTTTTCGTCGGAACGGTGTTCCTCGCCGTTTGCCTCCTGCGGGCCATTGGCGGTGACTTCACTCCGAAGCGGCACTTCGGCTTTGAAGCTGCAGCCTGGTACTGGCACTTCGTCGACGTTGTCTGGCTGTTCCTGTTCCTGTCGATATACGTCTGGGGTGCAGGCCCGAATCCGGGCGGCCACTAACGCGGTCGACGGCTGACCGAATACCTGCAATTACTGGTTCAGGGCAGCATAGGCTGCCCTGAACTGTTTCGATCCATGCCCATATTGTGCGCATCGGATTGGCCGGTAGTACCAAATCATTGCGAGCCAAACATGGGTGAGCCGAAAGTATCAGTGCTGAAAGCCGGGATGGGAGGAAAATGCCCCCGTTGCGGTCACGGTCCGCTGTTTCGTGCGGTGCTGAACCTGCGGGAGGCCTGTGAGCACTGTGGTCTGAGCTACCGGTTCATCGATACGGGGGACGGGCCAGCGGTATTCGGGATTTTCATTCTCGGTTTTCTGGGCCTCGGGGGAGTTTTGATCGCAACCCTCAGGTACGACGTGCCACAATGGATGGCACTGCCCGCAGCCATCGTCATTCTGCCGATCGTGGCGCTAGGCCTCTTGCGTGTCCTCAAGGGCACGCTTATCGCGTTGCAGTACAAGTACAGCGCGGAAGAAGGCCGGATATCCGAACATGAACCAGATTGAGCCGAATGGCCGGAGAGACGTTCTCAGGAGGCTGCTCTGGCCGAGCCTGCTGACGTTCGTCGGGCTGGCCATTCTCATCGGGCTCGGTACGTGGCAGATGGGGCGCAAGGCCGAGAAGGATGCCCTGATCGCACGGCTTGAAGCGCGTTCCCGGGCTGCGCCGACAACCCTGGATGACGCCCTTGCCAAATGGCGCGAGGGGGACGCTGAATATTTGCGCGTCACGGTTCGCGGTGTTCTGAATCACAGCAAGGAGCGCCATCTTTACGAACCCCACAAGCGATACGGGGCAGGGTATGACGTGTTTGTGCCACTGCTGGTGGAAGGAGGCGGTCGCCACCTTTGGGTGAACATCGGCTATGTGCCGGAGCGGCTGAAGGATCCGTCCACACGGCCTGCGGGCGCCGGAAGCGAGGAGGTCGAACTGACCGGCATCGTGCGGCTCAGCGCGAAACCCGGTACCTTCACGCCCGAAAATGATGTCGCCGGCAACCAGTGGTACTGGCGCGACCTTGAGGGAATGCATGCTTCGGCCTTTGAGGCGGGGCAGACCGAGTTGATCCCGTTCTTCCTCGAGGTCGAACCGAAGGCAGATTTGATACAGAACAGCGACGAATGGCCGAAGCCCGGCGCCAGCAAGGTTGCGATTACCAATCGACACTTCGAGTATGCCTTGACTTGGTACGGTCTGGCGTTGACGCTGATTGGCGTCTATGTGGCATTTGCAGTGGGTCGCCTGACAAACCGGGATCCGCAATAATCCGACCTGAGCGCATGGTGTCGCGGCAACGAGCCGAAACCCTTGCAGATAGCGTGCTGGCTCTCCTTGTTGTGTCGGGCTCAGCGCATTAGGGTGCAGCGCGGCGGTCGCGCCAATACACATACTTCGTCGAAAATGGAAAAACGAAAGTCTCAAGCGTTGAATTATATCTCAACACGGGGTCAAGCCCCTGCGCTCGGCTTTGAAGATGTTCTGCTCGCCGGACTGGCGCGGGACGGCGGGCTGTATCTGCCAGAGAGCTGGCCACAATTTTCGCAAGAGACCATCAAGGGATTTGCGGGCAAACCTTTTAGCGAGGCCGCTGTTGAGGTCCTTTCGCCCTACGTCGGCGACGGGATCAGCCGGGCTGAGCTGACGGCCATGGCGCGTGATGCCTACGCGACGTTCGGCCATTCGGCCGTGACACCGCTCGTGCAGATCGACACCAACCGGTTCGTGCTCGAGCTGTTCCACGGACCGACGCTCGCGTTCAAGGACGTCGCCATGCAGCTCCTTGCGCGGCTTATGGATCATGTCCTGGAGAAGCGGGGCAGCCGGGCGACCATCGTCGGAGCGACGTCCGGGGACACGGGAGGCGCCGCGATCGAGGCGTTCAGGGGTTCAAAGAACGTCGACGTCTTCATCCTGTTCCCGGAAGGCCGGGTATCGGATGTGCAGCGGCGCATGATGACGACGCCCACCGAAGGGAACGTGCATGCGATCGCCATCCGGGGCACATTTGACGATGCGCAGGCGCTCGTTAAGGCGATGTTCAATCACCACGCGTTCCGCGACCGGGTGCAGCTTTCCGGGGTCAACTCGATCAACTGGGCCCGGATCGTGGCCCAGGTGACCTACTACTTCGTGGCAGCAGCTGCACTTGGCGGCGGCCGGCGGCCGGTCTCGTTCGCTGTGCCCACCGGCAACTTCGGCGACATCTTCGCGGGTTATGTGGCCAAGCGCATGGGGCTTGCCATAGACCGGCTGGTCATCGCCTCGAACGAGAACGATATCCTGCCGCGTACCCTGGAGACCGGCAGCTATGAAATGCGCGGAGTGGTGGCGACGTCTTCACCGTCGATGGATATCCAGATTTCGTCGAATTTCGAACGCTACCTGTTTGAGGCCTGCGGACGTCAGCCGGACATGGTCCGGGCGCAGATGGAGAGCCTTCGGCAGTCGCAGCGATTTGATATCAGCGCCGAGACGATGACGGTTCTGCGCAGCGACTTCTGGGCGGCCAGCGCCAGCGAGGCAGAGGTCGCAGATACGATCAGGCGGGTGAAAGCTCAGACGGGCTATGTACTGGATCCGCACACCGCCTGTGCCGTCAGCGCGGCGGAGCGCGATCCGGGCGCTGATCGCTCGGTGCCACAGGTGGTGTTGTCGACGGCGCACCCGGCGAAGTTTCCGGATGCCATGGAGCAGATCACCGGGTCCCGCCCAGGGTTGCCAGAGCGACTGTCGAACCTGCTCACCGACGAAGAGCGGTATCCGGTTCTCGACAACGATCTTGGTCAGGTTGAAGCCTTCATCGAGAGGCACGCGCGCGCAATCCGGCAGGGGCAAATATGACAACCCAGATCAGCCGCCTCGCGAACGGCCTTCGGGTCGTAACGCATCGCATGGACCATCTGGAGACGCTGTCACTTGGTGTGTGGGTTGGAACCGGCGCGCGGCATGAGCCGGAAGCCTTGCACGGAATTTCGCACTTCCTCGAACATATGGCATTCAAGGGAACGTCGTCGCGTTCCGCACGGAGGATCGCGGAAGAGATCGAGGAGGTTGGCGGGGAGCTCAATGCCGCCACAAGCATCGAGACGACAGCCTATTATGCCCGCGTTCTGAAGGGCGATGACGATACCGCTCTCGAGATTCTGGCCGACATTCTGCAGGATTCGGTGTTCGATGCCGTGGAGCTCGAACGTGAGCGCGACGTCATCCTGCAGGAGATCGCGGCCAGCCAGGACAGTCCCGATGATCTCGTCTACGACCTGGTTCAGGATGCAGCCTACCCGAAGCAGGCGATAGGCCGGACCATCCTCGGAACGCCTGAAAGTGTGCAATCGATCAGGGCGGATGACCTCCGGGCCTATCTGCGCAAGCATTATGCGCCGAACCGGCTGGTGGTGAGTGCCGCAGGCGCCGTCGATCATGATCGTCTCTGCCGGCATGCCGAGACGTTATTCGGTGGCGACGCTCAGACATTGGACGAGAGCGTAGACAAGGCCGTCTTCGCCGGCGGCGTGCGATCCTCGAAGAAGCCATTCGAGCAAAGCCATATCGTCATCGGGCTTGAGGGCGTCGCATACCGCGCCCATGATTTCTTCGCGGCGCAGGTCCTCTCAGGGCTGATGGGAGGCGGGATGTCTTCGCGGCTTTTCCAGGAAGTCAGGGAGAAACGGGGATTGTGCTACTCGATCTACTCCTCTGCCTGGAGCCTGAGCGATACAGGCCTTCTCGCAATCCATGCGGCCACCGGATCCGAGCAGATGACCGAGCTGGTCGATGTTGTCTGCGCAGAGCTGACGCGTCTCGCGCAGGACGGGCCGAATGATGCGGAAATGGGGCGGGCCAAGGCGCAGCTCAAGGCGGGGCTGATGATGGGCCTTGAAAGCTCGTCAGCCCGTGCCGAGCAGATGGCGCGCCACATCATGGCGCATGGTAAACTGATCCCGAAGGAAGAGCTGATTGCCAGGGTTGAAGAGGTCAGCTCCACCCAAGTTCAAGCGCTTATGCAACGCATGATGACGAAAGCTCCGGCGGCAGCCGTGGTTGGAGCGGGTGCGTCGTCACGGGGACATGCACAGCGTGCCAGTGAAGCACTGAGCACATTTCGGTAGCGAGGTGGGCCGTGGCTTTCCTGAAGGTTAGCCTGGGAAACGGTATACCGGTCGCGATACGCGGTCCGCGTGTCTTGCTGCGTCCATTTGTGCCTGCGGATTATGAAATGTGGGCTGCGCTGCGCGAAGTTAGTCGCGAGCATCTGCAACCCTGGGAGCCACAGTGGCCAGCGAACGACCTGACCCGCCCGGCGTTCCGGAACCGGGTACGTCACTACCAACGCGAGGCGCGGGAAGGTACGGGATACGGGTTCGGAATTTTCGACGAAAACGGGGGAGAACTGCGCGGGGGACTGACACTGACCAATATTCGTCGCGGTGTTACGCAAGCTGCTTCGCTAGGATATTGGCTGGGTCTGCCTTATCTCGGACGGGGATTTGCAACCGAGGCAGTGCAAACGGCTGTAACCTTCGGGTTCAACCAGCTGCGATTGCACAGGTTCGAAGCTGCCTCGATGCCGTCCAATACCGCGTCCATAAATGTGCTGCAACGGGTGGGATTCGTGCGCGAGGGGTTCGCGCGGCGGTATCTGAAGATCAATGGCGTCTGGCAGGATCATATCCTGTTCGGGCTGCTGGCTGACGATATCGCCAGGGGGACGGGCAACGAATGAGGCATCTGCATCAGGATTGGACGAACCGGTCAAGCGCCGCAATCCGGAGCTTGGGCCGGGCACTCTGCCTGCGCGTCACGAAGGCGATGGTCGTCCTCGCCTTGTTCAGTGCCGGTTTCGTCTTTGCGTCGCCGGCGCTTGCCTTGAAAGCCATTACGGTCGGGCCCGATCAGGACCGCATAGAAATCACGAATGAGGGAGAGTTCTACGACAATCGCGGCGACAGCCTGCAGGTTGAGACCGCGCCGGGTCTCGATGGTGTTGTCGGACGCATGAGCGTCAAGGCGATGACGCCGGGTTCGAATCCCAACTGGATTGTTTTTGCGCTCACCAACCCGACAAACAGCGAGATGGAAAGATGGCTGACCGCCGACCGCTATACCGTGGTCGGATCGGGCACCATCTGGCCAGACCTTGATGCCAGGCGCATCGAGGCGGTCACGCCGTCAATCGGGTTTGTGCCTGAGCGGGTCGACAGCGATCGCGCCGACGTTTTCCGGATCACGCTGGAGCCGGGCCAGACCATCACATTTGTCGCCGAGCTGTCCTCGGAGCGGTTTTCGCGCATCTTCCTCTGGAAGCCCTTTGCCTATGAGCTGGAAGTACGTGAGCGGCAGCTGTTCAACGGAGCGCTGCTTGGGCTGACCGGACTTCTGGCGATTTTCCTGACGGCCATCTTTGCAGCCAACCACAAGGCCATCTTTCCATCGGCAGCGCTGGTGGCCTGGTGCGTCCTTGTCTACCTGTGCGTGGACTTCGGCTTCTTCCACAAGCTGTTCAACCTGCGGCCGGAGGACAACGCCGTCTACCGGGCTGCGGGCGAAGCATCAATTGCGGCCAGTCTCGTGGTATTCCTGCACACCTTCCTGCGGCTGGGTTTGAGCCACGGGCTGGTGCGCATGCTGTTCGGGGTCTGGATACTGGCCCAGCTGGCCCTGATTGCGGTGGCTGTGGTTGATCCCCGCCTTGCCTCGACCTTTGCCCGGCTGTCTTTTGCCGCCCTTGGTCTCGTGGGGGCGCTGCTCATCCTGTTCCTTGCCTTCCGCGGGCAGGATCGGGCGCTGTCGATCATCCCGACGTGGATCATCTTCCTCGTCTGGATCTTCGGTACGGCGGTCACCCTTTCGGGCCGCATGTCGGGCGACGTCATCGAGGCGGGACTGGCAGCCGGCCTTGTGCTCATCGTCATCATGATCGGTTTTACCGTCACACAGTTCGCGTTCCGCTCGCTGGAGCCAGCCTATGGAACTTCCCCGTCCCAGCAGCAGAAGCAGGCGCTGGCGGTCGTAGGCGCGGGTGCTGCGACGTGGGAATGGAATGCGCGACGCGATGAGGTGAAGGTCAGCCCGGTGGTGGAAGCGGCGCTGGGGCTGAACGGTGGTGAACTGACGTGCAAGGTCGACGATTTCCTGCCGCATCTCCACTCCGCCGACCGCGAGAAATTCCGTCTCATGCTGTGGTCTGTGCAGGAGCGGGCCGGTGGCAAGATCCGGATCGATTTCCGCCTGCGGCACAGCGACAACTCTTACCGTTGGTATGAACTCGATGCGGCAAGTGTCGAGACCGCCGACCGGCGAGACGTCAGATGTTTGGGGCTGATGCGCGACATCACCGAGAGCAAGCGCGCCCAGGAGCGGCTCCTGCACAATGCGGTGCATTGCGGGCTGACGAACCTGCCGCAGCGCGAGCTTTTTATCGACCGGCTCGCTACCGCCTGCCTTCGAGCACAAACCGAACCTGCCATCCGGCCCACGGTGATCTGCATTGATCTCGACAAGTTCCGGAACGTGAACACCTCGCTCGGGCTTGTGGTGGGTGACAGCCTGTTGCTGACGGTGGCGCGGCGTTTAAGCCGGCATCTCGGACCGCAGGATACGCTATCCCGGATCGAAGGAGATCAATTCGCGATCCTGCTTCTGCAGGAGCAGAGCGCCCGCGATCTGGCCAGCCTTGCTGAACGCATCCGGCGTTCGCTCAGATCGCCGATCAAGATTGCGGGCAAGGAGATCGTGCTGACGGGCTCGCTGGGCATTTCAGTGTACGACGGCGAGGAAAGCGATCCTGGCGACATTCTGAGGGAAGCGGAGATTGCGATGTACCGGGCGAAGCGCACCGGTGCGGACCGCATCGAGATCTTCCGCCCGGAAATGCGGCTGGGCCGCGATGATCCGGCGACGCTGGAAAACGATCTGCGGAAGGCGATCGAGAAGGACCAGATCAAGATTCTGTTCCAACCCATCGTGTACCTGCCTACCGAGGATCTGGCCGGGTTTGAAGCGGTTGTCCGCTGGGAGCATCCGCGAGAAGGAGTGCTATCGGCTGCGAGGCTCATGCCGCTGCTGGCTCAGTCGGACCTCGCCATCAGATTGAACACGCACGTACTGACCAAGGCGGCGAAGACTGCTGCCGGCTGGCAGAAGATTCTGCCGCGGCACGATTCGCCGGTGTTTGTTTCTGTCAATATTTCCTGCAGGAAGCTGTTCAAACAGGAGTTCATCCAGGAACTGCGGCATGTCATCGGGCAAAGAATTGTTCCGGAGAATTGCCTGCGGTTCGAGGTCAGAGAGCCGCTGGTGATGGAAAATCCCGAGCAGGCTACCGAGATGCTCGACGTACTGCGGGGAACCGGGGTCGAAATCTCGCTGGATGAGTTCGGCACGGGGTATTCGTCGCTCGCCTACCTGCAACGGCTTCCGGTGGATACCATCAAGATCGATCGCGGTTTGATGCAGCAGAGTGGTGCGGGCGAAGGCAAGGGCAGCTCGCTCGTACGTTCCATCGTCGCCTTGTCGCACGAGCTCGGCAAGAAGGTGGTGGTTGAGGGTATAGAGGAGCCTGACGACGTCGTGTTCCTGCGGTCGATCGGTTGTGAGTATGGCCAGGGATACTACTACGGCGACCCCATGCCCGCCGATGAAGTCGTCGAACTGCTGAGCATTATTGCCAAGTCCGAGCGCAAGATCGAAGCGCGCAGCCTGTTCAAGCCGAAAACCAAGAGTAGGAAGGAGCGCAAGAAGAACGCTGCCAACACTGACCGGAACGAGCAGGCACCCAGTGGCGTGCCGCAGCCGGCAGGGGTGATCGCCAACGGTCATGCGGACTCTCGGACGCAAGGGGAAGAAGGCTCGGCATCGCGGGAGGTACCGGCGCTGAACGAGGGCAAACCGGCTCCGGCGAATTCACGGCCGAAAGGGAGGAACCGTCAGCACGCGCCGGTTGATCAGTCGGCACCAGCTCCGGATAACTCGCGGCAGGGTGCCAGCTTGCGGACCATGCCGCCATCGGCTCCCGTACCATCAGCTCCGGTGCCGCCTGCATCTCTCCCTCCCTTGCCGCTGGCGCAGACGCCGGCAAACGCCCAGCATGGTCAACGGCCCTTGCCACCGCCTGCGCCAGCACCGCATGACAGGGGGGCACCCAAGTCACTGCCGAATACCGCCGGGGTGCCTGTGCCGCCGATCCCAAACCCACACAACCCGACTACTGCGCCGCCGAGGATCAGTGGTGGTGGAGCGGCTGCGAGTGCGCCGCCACGTGCTCCACAGCATCTGCCCGGGTATCAGACGCATCACCAGGGCCCTCCCTCCGGCTTCAGTAACGGGCGTCAAGATTCTGCGGGGGCCAAAGGGCGGCCATTGCCCCCGGTTAGCCCCGCTCCGCCAGCAGGATATCATCGTGGAGCAACGCCATCGACGCAGCCACATCCATCCGTAAACGTGCGTCATGCAGGTGGCCCCGTAGCGCCGCCATCATCGCAGCACTCGGGTAGCAATGGTCATTCGCGCCCATCCGAGACGACGGGGATGCCCGCACCGGCACACGTAGCC
>Ga0180216_1001441_pt1 | contig 21314 bp, 10 predicted proteins | sample eDN3rd37CBELigMG_FD_128879 | JGI IMG/M metagenome (GOLD analysis project Ga0180216, IMG submission 128879) | Enriched Miracle-Growth compost microbial communities from Emeryville, California, USA - eDNA 3rd pass 37_C BE-Lig MG (version 2)... ...
TAGCGATAATGAGTATAATGCAATACCCGAAGTTTTAAAGGATCATAATTATTACTCTGCGACGTTCCATGCAAACAATGCGAGCTTTTGGAACAGAGATATTATGTATGATTCCTTTGAAGTAGATCAATTTTATGATATCAAAAGCTATGAGGTAACACGTGAAAATTCAGTAGGATGGGGCTTAAAGGATGGAGAGTTTTTTGAACAATCAGTTGATCTTATGCAGGAATTGCCTCAGCCATTTTATAGCTACTTTATTACGTTAACAAATCATTTTCCTTTTGAGCTGGAGGAAGAGGATAAATTAATTGATGAATTTGATTCATATAGCGGGACATTAAATCAATATATTCCGACTGTTCGTTATCAGGATGAAGCATTAAAACGATTTATTAAAAAATTAAAAGAATCTGGTCTCTATGAAAATTCTATTATCGTATTAATGGGCGATCATTATGGTATTTCAGAAAATCATAATAAAGCAATGGCGAAGTTTTTAGGTAAGGACGAAATTACACCATATGATACGATACAGCTTCAACGCGTCCCATTTTTAATCCATATACCTGGTATTACCAATCACCATCCTAAATTGATTTCAGACATTTCAGGACAAATAGATGTAATGCCAACCCTATTACATCTATTAGGTATTGATACAACTGACATGATTCACTTTGGCGAGGATTTATTTTCACCTGAACGCACGCCATTCGCTGTGTTAAGAAATGGAAGCTTTATCACAGAGGAGTTTATCTCTGTTTCAGATGTGTGCTATGATCGCCAAACAGGTGAACAGCTCGATCGTGAGGGAACATGTGATGTATATGAGGACAAGGCACATGATGAGCTAAGCTTTTCAGATAAAATCATCTACGGAGATTTATTGAGATTTTATAATAGAGAAAAGGAAAGTGTGGAGGAGTAACTTCCACGCTTTTTATTTGTTTTATTCCTTCTTGATTCCTAGGAGGTATTGTATCAAAAGTAATGTAATTTTCGTTGAATAGACACTTAAGTCCCTTCTGATATCCTGAGTGTTTTATCGTTATAGTTCCCTGTACCTCCATTTTTTACGAAAAAGGACGGGAATATTTAACTAAATTTTACATAGTTATACATATATTTACATAGAGTTAATAAATTGTTAAAAAACGGTTGCTATAATTAGAAAATGTAGGAACAAATTAGCGAAATGTGTTGGATTATGTTTGTTATTGAAGAACTATAAAAAAGAAGTTTCTATAGAGATTCTAGGTTTTATGTAGTGTGAAGTAAAAGAAACGATCCTTTTTTTGGTTAATTAGTCATAAATAAATAAGAGAATTAGACTATGTTGAGCTATTGTTGAAGAGAAATGGATTTTGTATGGGTAATTTAGATTTGACAATCAGATGTTGATTAACTCAATAGTAAAGGTTGAAACACAGATGGAGATCTATGCTGTTAATATTCATGATCCAATACCAAATCAAAAAAATTTTGAACATCTCATCAAAGCCCTTTTCCCTCATAAAGAGAATGAGATTAGGAAGTATAAAAAAGTGGGGGATCAAAGGAGAAAGCTTTATGGTGAATTATTATTAAAATATATTCTTAGTAAAAAAGTAAATATTAAAATGAATAAGATATTATTTTCAAAAAATGATTATGGAAAGCCTTTATATAAGGAAAACAAAGGTATCCATTTTAATTTATCTCATTCTGGTGATTGGTGTGTTTGTGCTTTTAGTCAATTTCCAATAGGAATAGATATTGAACAGATGGAACCGCTGGATATACAGTGGACTGAACATTTTTTTCATCCGGATGAGATACAAAGGCTGAAACAATTACCAGAACATCAGCAAAGAGAATACTTCTATAAACTATGGACCATGAAAGAAAGCTATTTAAAAGCAATTGGTTGTGGGCTTTCTCAATGGAGTAAGGAGCTAACTGAAACATATATTGGTGAACAAACAAGTTCTTATCAACACTTTATTTTCAACGAAAATTATATGATTTCGATTTGTGAATTATAAAATGAGGTGTCATAAATGAAAAATATATATAGTGAAATGTTGAATATCAGGGAAGATAATTTTTTTGAGGGAACAAATATAATTAAAGGACTTGCAAAATACCGAAAAGCTGATGTAGATGTTGAAAGGTATATCCATTCAGCAAAAAAAGTTGTTCTGAATAACGATGTTTTTAAAAGCTATGTCGATTTATCAAATCATGATGTAAGGATCTACTCTGATAGATTAAGTGAAGAAGATTTAGTAGAGGTCATTTATTTAAAAAGTGAAAGACATGTCATTGATTTTGTTGATAGGTTCAATACAAAAGCTGAATTTGAAAAAAATAATCATAGAATCATATCATTGAAAATTATCATAACAGATGAATGGTTGTTTCTCTGCTGTATAGGACATCATTCTGTTAGTGATGGCAGGTCAATGTACATCATTATTAATGAAATTAGTGAAGTCTATACAAATGAAAGCTATTATGCTCAAGATAATATAAAAAAAATTAATCAAAAGGAAATGATCGAGCAGCAACAGCTATACCTACATTCGAAAAGGTTTAATCGCGATTATGAGTATTGGCAGAATAAGTTAGGGTCCATTGACAACTCTGCTTCGTTTCCAAAACTCGAACAGGCAAATCGATACATACATCATTTACCTGCTTTATTAAAGGAAAAATTATTTGCACTTTCTGAAAAGGAAAAGGTAGATATATTAAGTTTATTGTTAGTTACAATCGCAAATATTGAACCAGTGTTACTTAATCAAAATGAACCAAATCAGGTAATTGGTTTTGTTACAGATACTCGGAAAAGAGCAGAATATTCGACTATGAATATGTATGTAAATAATATCAGCCTGGTTTTTCATAACCTCCATGAAAAAAGGATAGTTGATGCGTTGTCAGATGCTGGAAAAGAAGTTATGTCCAGTTTAAGGGCTTCAAAGTTTCCTGTCGCAAAATATATGGATACAAAGTATAATATCCTAATTTCTTATCATAAAACTCCTATGACCACACACAAGCTTCAACCCCTTAGTGAATATTGGACAGGCCCTGATAAAATATCAGTGCCTATGGTTGTGACCTTTAAACAAAGAGGAAATGACCTTTATATTGAGTGCGATTATAAAACGTCAAAGTTTGATCAAGAGCTAATCAAGCGCTTTTTTGAAATGTTTGTGTCAGTTCTTGCTCATATAATCTCCAGTATAAGTTCGGGTCAGCATGAAGAGTTGGAACTTAAAGATATCCCGCTTATAAATAGTGAAAAACAAAAAATCTACCCAAATGAAACAATCACAAATCATAACCATTTACAAGAAGCCATTTATGAACATTTAGTCTCTTTACAAAAAGAAGCAATCATATGCGGCAGTGAGTCTATTACATACAAAGAATTAAACACCCAATCTAATAAGGTTGCCAATTTTTTAGTTGAAAAAGGGGTAACAAAGGCAGGAATTTGGGGTGAGAAAAATATCCATTACGTCATTGGTATTTTAGGAGCAATTAAGGCTGGGGTCACCTATATACCTCTAAGTCCTAAAACACCAAAAAATCATATTGAGTTTATTCAAAAAGAACATGATCTCCTTTTATTGAATTCGAATTCTGAGGAAAAAGCAGGTTACCAAGCCATTAGTTCAATTCTCAGTGAATATTCACAAATAGCTGAGAAAGCTTGGGATGTTTCAAACAAAGAAATTTGTATTATTTATACGTCAGGAACAACAGGTAAACCAAAAGGAATCCCAATTAAGAATACTTCAATCGATCATGTGGTGAGACAACAACCGCAATTAAAAGTAGAAGCTTCTGATCACTTATTATTGATCGCGGATACAACATTCGATATTTCTTTATTCTCCATCTATGGAAGCTTAGCGAATGGGGCAAAACTGATTCTGATTCATCATGAAAACTTGTTTGAAGAAGGCTATTTAAAATCGATTTTAACCAAGTATTCAAATGCAATTACTTGTATTACACCTGCCTTAATTAGGGCATTGCCGATTGATACATGGGATCATATGAAATTTCTAACATGCGGCGGGGAAAAATTGGATAAGACACTTGCCGAAGAATTGTTACAAGTAAAGGAAACAACTATTTATAATGCATATGGACCAACCGAAGCGACTATTTTGTGTACGCTATTTAAACTTGATCATCGATTAAAGCATCTTTCAACCGTCCCAATCGGTAACCCAATAAACTCGATGAATATGGTCATTGTCGATTCATTAGGTAGAATTTTACCGGATTATTTTGAAGGTGAATTACTAATTAACGGAGCAGGTGTTATGGATGGTTACTATCATTCTGATAAGGATCCATTTGTCTTAATAGAAGGAGAAAAATACTATCGGTCAGGTGATATTTGCAAGAGAACTGAAGAAGGGATTTATTTTATTAACCGAATCGATAACCAAATTAAAATAAACGGTTATCGAATTGAACTGGATGCGATTGAGTCTGGGTTAAGAGATGTTTTACCAGGGACTGAATTCGTGATAGATGTTTTTCGAAATTCTATTAATGTATATACAACACAGTCGATTGATACGAAGCAAATAAATAATCGATTAAAAGAGGCACTTCCAGAATATATGATTCCAAAAGTATATATGACAGTTCCAGAAATACCATTAACGAAAAATCATAAAGTGGACTACAAGCAATTAAGAAAAAGGATGAATCACGATACTAGTGTTGAGATGAATAAGGAAGAAAAAGCCAAAGTCTTAATGGATGAGATGTCACGTGTCTTGAACATCAAGGAGTTTGATCTCGAGGAATCCTTTTTCTCGTACGGTGGAAATTCATTAAAAGCGATGGAACTAGCTGCCAGAATAAATGAAACCTATGAAACAACTTTAACAAGTATCGATATTCTTAAATACAAATATGTAGATGAAATTGCTGAACATATCATGATGTATGAAAAACGTACAATTCCAACAAACAGTAATGAATCTTTAAGTCCGTTGGGAACACCTTTGTCCCATATGCAGCAAATGATCGTGTTTGATTATTTATTAGATCCAACTTCAACAAAATATGTAATGTGCAAAGTATTTAAGGCACATTCAATTAAACATGCTAAACAATTTATGCAAGCTATTGAAAAGGTTATTAGCCAACATTCTATTTTTAAAATAAATGTTGAACAGCAAAATGGACATTTTGTCCAGAAGGTGAATCAAGCATTTCAAATTCAAAAACAAATGAAGCCGCTTATTACGATACCTAATTGGTCAGAGCTTGTGAAGCCTTTTGATTTGTTTACAGATTCACTTGTGAGATTGTCCTTATACCCTATTAAGCAAGCATTTTATATCATGATCGAGATCCATCATCTTTGTGCAGATGCTACGACCATTCTTCAATTGTTAAAAGAAGTACAAGAGGTTTGTGAAGGCGGTGAGCCGGAGTCATTACCATTTGATTATGCCAGTTATGTTGCATATGAAAAGCAACAAGTAACAAGAGCAGATTTTTCTCAACAGAAAGATCAGATTGTTGAGAAGTTTCGTAATGTAAAGAAGCTGACTTTTCCAACATTATCAAATTCAAATCAGTCCGGGCAGCTCCAGCATAAAGTCAGAAACGATGTGTATAAGCGTTTAAAGAACATACAAAAAGAATTAAATGTTTCCATACAAACAGTTGTATTATCAGCTCTTGGCTTTGTAGGTTCTAAGATGAATGACGAAGATGAGTTTATGTTAGGTATACCTGTAAGCCTAAGGGATCAAATGAATTTATCGTCAGTGTTAGGGCCGATTATTAATACTGTTCCTTGCAAAATTTCAGTAAATCAAGAGGAAACGGTGTTTTCGTATATTAACGAGGTACAGAATGAAATTTTAGAGGCATTAGGTCGTAAACATATTCCATTAAGTGAGATTTTAAAGGAGTTACCTGAGCAACCTTCTATGTTTGATGTTGTGGCTTTGGTACAGGAATTTGTTGATACAAATAAAATCGATGGGATTTCTGAGATTGAAACACCTGTAATAGATGAGAAGTTTAAGATGACCTATCAATTATTCGAAAAAAATGGGGAATTCTTTCTTGATTTATCTTTTAAGGGTTATCAAACAGTTGAGATCGCTAGAATCATAAAGGCATTTGAAGAAACAATCGTTTTATTTGATACAAATTTAGATGAAAAGATATCAAATGTGAATTTTACTCATGATTTATCCATTGTTGAACCGGAAAGGAAGGGTATTGATACAACGATTTGGGATCATGTTCTTCAGTCAGCTAAAAATACGCCTACTCAGCTCGCTCTTTTCCGATCAAAGCGTACCTATGAACAAATGATTGAAGATATTAACCGAATTACATCCAGATTACAAGACTTAGGGATTACAAGAGGGGATATTGTTGCTCATTCTTATGAAAGAAGTGATGAAGGGATTTTACTTCAATTAGCTATTTCACGATTAGGAGCTGCCTATTTACCTGTAAATAGTGAATTAACTGATCTTCAAATTGATGAAATATTACATTCAGCAGGAGTCGTACTCATGATTGGAGAAAAACAGCGTTTTATCAAGACGGTCTCCTATCAATATTTAATGGAATCGATAACAGCAGTCGACACCATGTTTAATATAGCAAAGCCTACTGACCTTCTTTATATCATGTTTTCTTCTGGAACAACAGGTAAACCAAAAGGGATAAAAATTTCCCATACGAATGTCATTGCCTTTATTATGCATGGGGATTTTTACAAAGCCAATCCAGGTGATCGTGTTGCACAAATATCAAATAATGGGTTTGATGGTTCAACCTTTGATATTTATCGAGCTTTATGCAATTCAGGTGAATTACATGTCTTGTCAACAGAAGAGGTAAAAAACCCGATTTCTTTATTCAATTATATAAAAAGCCATCAGATTATGACGTTTTTTATGCCGGCAAGCTACTTTAATTTACTCGTTGATGCATTTGATTTGTCTGAGTGGAACGCGATGACACAAATGTATATTGGCGGGGAAAGACTTTCTAAAAAGCATGTGGAAAAAGGATTGTCAATGATGAAAGGTCAAATCACAAATGGCTATGGACCAACAGAAACCACAGTATTTGTGAGTACAGAATGCCTATCAAGAGAGGAAATTAACCCAGTGATACCGATTGGCAAGCCATTAGCCCATCATAAAATTTATGTGCTTGACGATCAATTAAATCCTGTTCCGAAAGGGTTTATTGGAGAATTATATGTTGGCGGTCCTAGTATTTGTCATGGATTTCTGAATGCTAATGAAGCGGAACAATTTATTTGGAATCATGACATGTCAGAGAAACTGTATAAAACCGGTGACTTTGTCCTAATGGATGAATCCGAAAAGCTGTATTTTATCGGACGAAAGGACGATCAGATTAAACATAGCGGATATAGAGTTAATCTCTCTGAAATTGAAAAGAAAATAGAGACCATACCATCTGTAGAAAAAGCGACCGTTCTATATATTCATAATGAAATCATTGCTTATATCAAACTAAAACAAGGCGGCCATTTGACTCAGGTTCAAGAAGTTATCACAACAAGATTTGCTAAATACATGCAGCCGAATAAAGTTATTCAAGTAGAATCATTTCATTTAAATTCGAATGGGAAAATCGATAAACAGAAATTAAAAGAAAAAACACAATAAGGGAGAATGAAAGGAATGCATAAAGTAGATCTCGATGACTTACAAGAGCTATGGAAAGAAAGTTTAAAGCTAAACTACATAGATCCGAAATTAAACTACTTTCAAAGCGGTGGAGCATCATTAGAAATCATGAGTTTAATTGCAAAAGTAAATAGTCGGTATAATTGTCAAATTGATATTAAAAGGTTTTTTCAAAACCCGACTTTTCCTCTTTTAGAGATATTAGTAACAGAAGCCATTCAAACATCCTTGAATGGAAGAGTCATTGAATTGGAACAACAGTCTTATACAAATAGAGAGAAAAGATCTCATAAAGACTTTTTTTATCCTCCTTCACCTGCTCAGGAATTAATTTATTTAGATTTGATTCGTGATCCTAATACGACTAAATACAACATTACTAAAGTATTTCAAGTAAATGGGGATTTGGATATTAAAAGATTTGAACGAGCTATAAGAACAATAATAAAAGAGCATGATGTTTTATCTAGTCAATTTAAACGATCTGAAGGCAAGATAGTTTCATATAAGAGTGAGAAGGAATTTGTCATAGAAATAACAGAAGAGGATATTCGCTCGATTCAACATAGCAAGGCTTTTGATTTAGAAAATGATTTGCTCCTGAGAGTCGTATTTGTGAAAAATCAAGATAAAAACTATCTAATTTTTGATTCTCACCATCTGATTTTAGATGGAGCATCAGTAGCTATTCTATTACATTTTATCCAAAACACAGTTGTTTTCGGGGAAGACTTTCTGTTCGCGAATGATACAGAGTCATATAAAACATATGTAGATTGGTATAACAACTACCGCAATTCACCTGATTATCAGCAAAAATTAATAAATACTTGTCATAAATTAATTGGCTATGAACCAACTGTGTTGCCACAGTATAAGATGAAAAATAATGAATCCATTAGTTTTCTAAATAAAAAGTTAAAGCAAGAGAGCTTAGAAGCTTTGGATAAGCTTACAGGAGCTTATGGAAAGAGTGAATTCGTTACCTTATTATCTGCGTTTTATCTTACTCTTTATGCATTTACTGGTGAGGAAAACCTATTAATAGGTACACCGACTGCGGTTCGTCCGGGGCCTGAGTTTGAGAAAATGATTGGCATGTTTGTGAACTCAATCCCATTGAGTATAACCCTGTCAATGAATCAAACGATCAATGATTATATACAGCAAGTGTCAGAAGTAGTAGCAGAAGGATTAAGTAATCAGGAAGTGACAAATCAAGACTGTTTACATTATCTAAAGGAGCACCAGCATTTAGAACAATCAAGTTTATTTTCTACCTTGTTTCTAGTAGAAAACAGTTTAGACAGCATTGAATTTGATGAATTTTCGCTGCAAGCAAGAGAAGATTTTGATGTCGTATCTGCAGATCAAGTGATGACTTTCAGAATTAGAAAATCAGAGGAATATATAATGGATGTGAATTTTGATCCTAGCCTCTACAATACCGAGATCATCAATTCCTTTTTCGATACATTTGAAAGAGTATTAATTCACTTAGCAGACGATCGTGTGAAAACAGTAGAAGAGATCAAATTTATTTCTGCAGAAACAGAAAAAACGATTTTTGATCATATCGAAAAGGTTGTCACAAAAGAAATTGACCCGATTGTAAGCTATAGCTTATTTGAACAATTCGTATCGACACGAGCAGATGAAATATGTATTGAAGGGTTAAGGGAGAAGATCACCTGGAAAGAAACAGATCAACAAGTATCCAAAGTGGTCAATTATCTTACACAATTTGATGATATACTAGACCGCCCAATTGGTTTGGCGTTTGATCGTAATCATCATATGTTTGTAGCTATTTTATCTGTGCTGAAAATCGGTGGATGTTTTGTTGCGCTAGATAAAAAATACAGCCAACAACGTAAGCAGGAAATTATGGAAGAAACAGGGATGTTATACATATTAGCTGATGAGGATATGGATTTTTCTTCAGAACAACAAACGGTTATTAATATTACCAAACTGCCAATAATCCAAATCACGAACACAGATTTTACTCCAGCAGATATTTTATCAGATCCTGATAAAAATATGACAATTGTATTTAGCTCGGGTACAACAGGACGGCCAAAGGGAGTTCAGATGTCTTACAGGAATTTTTCTCATCTCCATAAAAATATCGATTTTTTAGAAGTATCACAGGAATCTAGAGTATTAAGCATCACTAATTTTACATTCGATGTATTCCTGACATCACTCTCTTTTATGCTTTATAACGGTGCTACCACTGTTTTAGTAGATGATCAAACGATGTTAGATTCAAGTCGCTTAGCTCAATTTACGAATCAAAAGGGCATTACACATATATGCTGTCCAACAAGTATTTATCATAACTTCAAAGAAGCGGATGTCCCTTACCTAAAAAATACAAAGTTGTTAGTTGCTGGAGAAAGAATGGGTTATGGGCAATCCAAAGCATTTTTCGGGCAAGGACATAAACATATCTACAATGGCTATGGACCTGCAGAATCATGTGTATATAGCTCTTACCACTTAATTTCCGAGCAAGACTTTGAATCTGATTTTAATGAGATTTTAATTGGAAAACAATTAAAGGAAAATATCATAGTTTTAGTAGATCAATATAATAGAGTGTTACCAAAGTACGCCAGAGGAGAAATAGTTATTTTCGGAAACACGTTAACAGCAGGCTACTTGAATCAGAAGGAGTTAACAGAAGAGCGGTTTACTTACGAGATTATTCCCGGTCATAGAGGTTTTAAGACAAGAGATATTGCTGCTAGGGTAGCAGATGACCAATATATCTATATTGATCGAATTGATACGGAGATTAAAATTCGTGGCTATAGAGTGAACACAAAGGATGTCATTAATGAAATTGAAAAGCATGTAACAACGAATAAGATGGCCATTTTTTCAGAAAATAATATGTTAATGTGCTTTATTGAAAGTGATATGGATGTGGAGGTAAATGGGTTACTTGCTAGATTAAGAGAACGATTACCTTCCTACATGATTCCTTCAGTTATCCAACAGGTAAAAGCTATTCCGCTAAACCATAATGGAAAAGTTGATAAGAAGAGATTACTAGAGCTCGCTGCAAATGAATCAAATAAATCTGATAACGATCCCATTTCTTTTCAAGATAGCACCGAAAAGGACTTATACCATATTTGGAAAAAGGTTTTGGGGAATTATGCTTCGATAACTAGAGAAAGTAACTTTTTCTCGGTTGGAGGTCATTCGTTAAAAGTGATGGAGCTCCAATATGAAATAGAAAAAACATTTCATGTGAGGGTTCCAATCAATATTCTCTTTGAAAAAATGGTGTTAAAAGAACAAGCGGCTGAGATCCATCAGCATCATGCTGAATTTGAAATCTTAAAAAATGAGATTACACATGGCAAAAGATTTCCACTTACACCATTTCAGGAATCGTTGTATACGCTCTATCTTCAAGATCCAAAAAGTACAAGGAACAATATTGTTCTGTTAAGTAAAATTCAGAATACAACCAATATCAATGATTTAAAAAGAAGAATTGAACAAGAGGTTGAGCAACAAAGTATCTTTAAAACAACGTTTGTCCATGAAAATGGAAAACTGTTACAAATGTTAGATGAGCGTCTATCATTTTCTATAGAAGAGGAATTTATCCGGAATAAAGACCAAATCAAATCATCCATTCGTCCATTTGATCTCCACAATGACATGTTGATCAATGTAAAGATTGTTCATTTACCAACTGAAACCTTCTTGTTAGTCAATATTCACCACATAATATTTGATGGTGAATCGGCCAAGATCTTTGTTGAAAATCTATTGAAACGAAACCATTTAGAGCCTGTCAGAGAATCTGATTATCATTTCTTTGATTATGCAACATATATTGACCGTTATCGACAATCTGATCAATATACAGAGGATGCAAACTATTGGAAGCATCTTGAAGGGATCAAAAATGTTACATGGCCATATGACTTTGAAGAAGAGGTAAGTAGAGAGAAGGAAGAAGTGGCATCTGTTTCTGAATTGGTTTCAAAAGAAATGCATCATCAAATCAATACGATCGCACACCGGATAAATGTGCCTAAAATATCAGTGTTAATGTCAGCCTTCCATTTAGCGATTGGTAAAGTAAGCAGTGAAAGCTCCTTTGCGATTGGGACATCGATTGGATTAAGAATGGATAATGAATTTAAACAAACCATCGGTCCATTTGTTAACACTTTACCGATTTATGCAGAGATTAATCAGAATACAGCCGTAAGTTCATTTGTTAAACAACTGAATCAACGATATTTAGATGGGATTAAACATATCCATATTGGCTTTCCTGAAATGGTGACGATATCCAAAGTAGAACGAGATAAAAATAGCAACCCTTTATTTAATGTGATGTTCATTTATCAACCAGAATATCTATCTAGTCATAATGAAATCGAGGAACTAGGTTTAACAGATGGGGAGCTATTAAATGTCTCGGAAAAATTTGATCTGACAATGAATTTCTTAGATTGTGGAGATCATTCCAAAATCCTTGTGACATTTGATGCAAACAAATATCGTTTACAAACCATGAATATCTTAATTGACAAAATGATGAAAATCTTATCGGAAATTCATAAGAATCAAGAAATTCTTATCCAGGACATTCATTATCAAACCGAACGAGAAAAGGAAATTTTAAATTCGTTTCCAGACTATTTTGACGAAAATCCAGCTAATGAAACAATTTTAAGCTACTGGAATACGCATGTACGAGAATGTCCTGAAAAAATATGTATAGAAAAAGAAGAGGTTAGCTATACATTTTTAGAAATCGATCAAATGGCAAATTATTTAGTGTCTGAAATGCAAAATAGAGGAGTTAATCAATTTGACCGTGTCGGATTTTTATTTGACCGAAGTATTGAAATGTATGTTTCACTTATTTCGATTTTAAAGGTCGGTGCGTGTTACGTTCCACTTGAAATTGAAGCTGAGGATATGTACCTGCAAGGGTTAATAAACGATGCTGGTATCAAACTGCTATTAACTGAAAACAAGTTTAAGGAACGGCTAACAGCTGAACAACATATTGTTGTTTCCTTGGATCAATGTTTAGAGATAGATATAAATGAATCATATGATAGTACTGCAACGTTAGGGCTGCTGTACACATCAGGTACAACTGGAAAACCAAAAGGGATTTTAATAAGCCATGATAATATGATTAATTTATCAAATGCTGAACCTGGAAATAAGATTACTCGTCAAGACACACTCATACAAATTGCAAATTATACATTTGATATATCATCCGTTACATTTTTCAATTCTATCATTAGAGGCGCCAAACTCCTTTTATGTGAAAAAAGTTATATCTATGAAATTGATAAGCTAACAACGTATATGAAGGAGAAAAATGTCACATATGTTTTCCTGCCAACTGCAATTTTCCATTTGTTTGAAAAGGAGAGGCTGAAACAGCTAAATGGAGTCACCTTTATTGCAGGTGGTGAAGTGATGTCAAAACATAAATTAAAAGATTTCTTAGAAATTGAACACATTAATATTTACAACATGTACGGTCCAACTGAAACATCAGTATATAGTACGATTCATCATGTTGAGAAATTGGACAAAGGGCCGATTCCTATAGGGAAACCAGTTGAAAATACAGTTGTAAAGGTAATCAATGATGCCAATACAATTTGTGAAGTAGGAGAAATTGGAGAGTTTTATATAGGAGGAAGAGGTGTTTCAAAGGGCTATTTAAATCTTGAGGAAGAAACAGCGAAACGCTTTGTCAAGTTGGATGGAAGGACCTTTTACAGAACAGGTGATTTTGTCCGAATTACCTCCCATGGACAGATTGAATTTTTGGGTAGAAGAGATAAACAAGTAAAAATAAATGGAGTTCGAATCGAGCTGCATGAAATAGAAAATGCCATTAAGAAAGAGTTTATGCTCAATAAGATGACGATTATTTATCATAAAAATCAATTACTAGCATTTATTGAGGATGAATTCGACAAAGTGACTTTGCAAAATAATGTGAAGAAAATTTTATCATCCTATAAATGCCCGTCAGATTACATCAAAGTAGGTGAAATTCCATTAACGGTAAGAGGGAAAATCGACGAAAGAAAATTAATTCGCCTATATGAAGAGTCAGTGGTTCAAAAGGAATTTTCACATAATGAGATCGAATTAAATCCTGCTGAAATAGAGTTAAGGGAGCTGTGGTCTAAGGTACTAAAACTGCCATCCGAAGCAATTGGTAAACATGATAATTTCTTTGAAATTGGCGGATCTTCGATTCAAGCAATTTCACTTGTTTCTCAAATGAGAAAGGCAGGCATGCTTGTTGAGTTTGAGGATTTAATCACATTTCAAACAATTAATGAAATGAGCATTTACCTGAATTCCAAAGGGGAAATGGATAAGCAGGAATCCGTTCCGAACAGCTTTGATGATGTTGTTATTGTGTTTCCAGCCTACATGGAAGAAACCATATATAAAGAAATATCAAAGCAATTAATGAGCCATCTCAAAGATAAAACAGTGTATATTTTAGATTTTTATTATGAAAAGGATTATATCGAGCATTACACAAATAAAGTCATAGACATTATTGAGGCTCATGGCGGAAACATCTATTTGTTCGGTTATTCATTTGGCGGTGTCCTTGCACATGAGGTTTCCATTAATTTAAAACTAGCAAATTATCGTATTAATGGGATTGTGATGCTTGATTCATATTTCGCAAAATGGAAAGATTTTTATAAAAAAATGCTAAGAGGAACATTTTTAAGTAAAAACTTAGCTGCTTATCAATTGGAAAAAGCATATCCGCAATTTAAAGAAATAGATAAAGATCTTAAGTTTGAGCTTATTGAAAAATTTGAACGTTTTTATAAATTAACAAATACGATTAAAACAACAAATCTTTATGCGGAAGTTCCCCTTTACTTTGTTAAATCTCAATCTTCTATGAAGAATATTGAAGACACTAGAGGCGAGTGGAAAAACATCTATACAAATCAATATTTTGAATACAACACACCTGTTTCGCATACAAACATGATGAAATTTGAAGAGTTAGAGGTCATGTCAGAAATAGTAAAAGCGATATTTGAAAAGGAATTACAAGGTGAGAGAGTTGAGGTAGGATCCTATGGCAACTAATCTAATGCTGGTTCCTTGTGCAGGATGCAGTGTCATCAACTTTAGTGAATTAATTAAAAAATTAACGGATGAAGACATTGTGGTCAGTCTAATAAAGTTATCAGTTGACTATGCAGAAGCAATTCAATTAGATGAGATCATAGCTGAAATGGTTGATATCATTAGGCATTCCTCTGAAAAAATCGTTTTATTTGGTCACAGTATGGGGGGCATTCTAATACTTAAGCTATTAGAATGCCTGTCTCCAAATGAGTTAAATCAGATAAGTGGAATCGTTTTTTCCTCATCTGTTCCCCCCCATACAGTGGAGACATTGCAGAGGAAGATACCGAATGTTAATAGTGATTCATTTCAAGAATATTTAATAGAGTTAGGGAACCTGAACAAAGCGCATTTTGAAGATGAATTTTTTAAAGAGTATCTATTTGAAAGGATAAAACGGGATTTTTCTATTTTAAAAGAGTTAGAGTTACAGGCAGATATTGATTACAACGAAATTTTTAAGAAAATCCCAACTCTTGTTATAAAAGGGGAAGAGGAGCCTATGCATGAAGAATTTTTATTACAGTGGCTGGACTACGAAAATATAGACATGAAAACACTTAGTGGAGATCATTTTCACTACAAGCAAAATACAGAGAAAATTGCGTTAGAAATAAAGAAAAGGGGTGTTCTCATTGATTAGTTTAAAGAATGTGACAAAATCTTTTGGCGAGAAATCAGCTAAATTTCAAGTGATTAAAGGAATAGATCTTGACATAAATGACCATGAATTTGTTGTTTTATTAGGACCTAGCGGAAGTGGAAAGACAACATTACTAAATATGATTAGCGGATTAGAGGTTGTAGATGATGGAAGTATTAACTATGACTCTACTGATATCACAAGTTTATCAAATTCAAAAAGCATTAAGTTTCGCAGAGAAAATATTGGTTACATATTTCAACAATACCATCTGTTGCCGAACCTGACTGTGAAGGAAAATATTGAGCTGGGTGCAAGTGATAAACAACAATACAAAGAAATTGATCAAATGTTGGAAAAGGTAGGGCTTGAGAATCATCGTGATAAATTACCTTCTGAATTATCAGGAGGACAGCAACAAAGAACGTCAATCTTGAGGGCATTGATAAAAAAACCAAAAGTACTAATTTGTGATGAACCAACAGGTGCATTGGATCAAAAATCCGGGATAGCCGTTTTAGAACTGATTCAAAAATTTTATGAAGAAAGTGATATGACAGTGATTATGGTCACCCATAATGATAAAATTGCTCATTTAGCAAATAAGGTTATTTACATAAAAGATGGTGTAATTGAAAGAACGGAAGAAAATACACCGAAAAAAATTAATGAAATTGAGTGGTGAAAATGAAACAAATAAATAAAGAAATCAGAAGATTTACACTTAAAAGAAAACTGGAGCTGCTTGCTTTAAGTATTTTTATCTTGTTAATTACCGCATTATTTAATTATTTATGGAGCGGAGTTAATCAGATAGAGGCGAATTACAAGGAAATCATGAAAATATCGAATGTGGAAGAATTTCGCCTTTTACCTGAATTTGAATTTGAGGAATATGCAGAAGAAATAGCAGATGATTATTCGATCTCTGCCGATGATCTGGCAAATCTTTCGCCAGCAGAATTAATGGATAAGTACCATATTAGTACAGCTGATTATGAGCGTGAAAGTATAGAAGCCTTGGAGGATAAATATCATTTTCAGTCTGAATTATATGAAGAAGCTATTCTAAAAGAAGATAAGATCACTTATTTTATCACTCCTTACAATGGTGAAATTGACAAAATAAGCTATTCAGAAGGGGAAAGACCTGAAAGTGGAGAAGTAGCCATCTCATTGCAGTATGCAAATAGTCAAAATATTAAAGTGGGGGATGTCCTTTCACTTGATGGGAAAGAGTATAAGGTCTCAGGGTTAACATTTAGCCCTCTTCAACTATTACTATTTTCAAATGAGTTTTCTGAAGATATGTTTAGCCGCTCAAATGCAGGTATTATCATGAGCGAAAATGACTTCCGTGATCTAGATGTATCAAGGAACCATGTATACTTGGCTCAATTTGATGAATCTGTAGAGGCTAAAGATCATGAGATTGATAGGATGCAGGAGGATGATCTAGTTGCTTCTGTTTCTACACCAGATCAAGTTCCTACATTAAACACGATTCAAACAGATATTAATACAAATTATTATTTGAGTTTAGTTTCTGTTATTACTCTATTCATCATTACTGTGTTTTTAATCGTGATTATTCTTAATAATCAATTAGCTAAATTAAACCATGAATTTGGTATTATGCTTGCAATTGGGATCAAAAAATTCCAAATTCTAAATGCATTTCTTGTTTACTCTTTTATCTTCGTTCCTTCGATCCTTTTAGGGACCGTTCTCGGAATCATGATGCAAGGAGGTATTTTTGCTCAATTCAGTGCCATCTATAATCTGAATTTTTTACTAGAAAATAATTATGTTGATTCGATCATTTTTGGACTTTCACTTGCAGCATTTTTGGTGCTACTTGTGATCATGCTTGTATTACTTAAATTAAGAATCCCTGCCTTAGCTTTAATAAAAGGTGATTCTAAAACGAAAACGAGCATCTTTTTTAAATCATTAAAAAAGGCTTTTCGATGGCTTCCGCATAAAATGCAAATTAAAAGTTCATTTGCCTTTTATAAAGTCTCATACCTTTTAACGATGATGATGACGATTCTGATTGTCTTTAATATCTTTTTAATTGGGTTTAACCTGGTTTCTTCCAATCAAAATGACTTTGAATCATATGCAAGCAATCTAAATTATTCCGAATATGGAGTATTTGAAACAACAGAGACAAGTGATGAAGAAAATATAGGTATTCAGGCGGCTTATGAATTAATAAATGTTCATTCTCGTCAGCTGGAGAACGAAAATTTATCAGTTTTAGGATTGAAGTCAGATGGAACAGGATTTGAGCAAATTCACGAGTTATTAGATGATCCTGACAGTATCGTGATTACAAAAAAATTAGCGTATCAGTATGATCTAGATGCGGGTGATACCATTACATTGGAAATCGATCATCAGCCTGTTGAATATACAGTAAGTGCCATTAATCCGCTAAATTTTGATTCGAATAATTATGTAACGATTCAATCCTTATGGGAACATGATCCAACATTTGATTCTAGAGAATTTAATATCTATTTTGCTGACAATGAGAATGATGATCTGCTGGATGAGGCGGATTATACCGTTAGTAAAACAGATGAAGTGAACCAAGTTAGAACAAGCTTAAACCAAATGAGTACGTTGTTAACATTACTATTTATTGCAACATCTATTATTTCAATCGTCTTGCTCGTTCTGATTGGGAACTTAAGTGTGAAGGAAAACCAAAAGGCCATTAAAATTTTAAATTTACTAGGTTATAGCAGGTTTCAAACCTTTCAATTATCAACAGATGTTTATAAGATCCCTATTATTATTTTCAGTTTAATCGCTATGCTAATTAGTCCATACATTTTAAGTGCGTTTGAATCCTTGATAAATGATAATGAGTCAAGTATCTATATTGCTCTTGAGAATAGTCCGGTAACGGCGATGATCGTAGTTGTTATGCTTCTGGTTATTTATTATTTAGTGTTTTTGTTTACATATTTAATAGATACTCGAAAAAATAAGTAGATTGTCATTTAGATACTGGAAAATGGAGGATTTTATGAAAAAATTAACAAAATCAGAACTCATTTCAGAGTTCATTACACACATAGGAGACATGCTTTTTTATCCAGCTTTAATTGCCTATGCATTATATTTTGAAAAGAGTCCGATGTTTTTAGCCCTAATTGCAGCTTCAGAACATTTGCCATCTATTATGGCACCAGTATATGGCTATCTAGTTGATAAGGTTGATAAAAAAGTTAGATCCCTGTTTATTATTGCTGTCATCCAGGCGATCCTCTATCTTATCGTCGCATTCATCATTAATGATGTAAGCGAGCTGGTATTTACACTGTTAATTTTGATTAATTTTATTTCTGGTAGTCTTAACCGGTCATACAATGCTACGTCAATTACTTTGGTTATCAATGAACTAAAGGGCGAGGAAGAGATAAAGCAATATCGATCAATGTCGATTAGTATTCGCACAGTTGTCATGATTATCGGACAGTTGCTTGGTGCTGCTTTACTTTTATATATTAGTGCTCAATCCCTTGCGATCATTAACTTAATCAGTTTTGTTCTGCCAATATTACTTGTATTAAAGTTCCTAAAATATTACCGGAAATCTGAAGAGTCTTTAAGAATAAAAAGAGCTAGTATGCAAACTCAGACACCGCTAGATATTTTCAAAGAAGTTATCGGAAAAAAGGAACTAACCCAATTACTTTTCTTTGTAGGGATGATAAATTTTGTTGTCATACCGCTATCTACAGTTTTTATTCCGGAAACATTAAAAAGCATTAATATTGAGGAAACGGTCATTCCTCTTTATTACGCCATAACGGTTGCAGCATTTGGAATTGCGACCATTTTTGGTGTTATGCTTTCACAAAAAATGAAGATTCGTAATCAACATATTTTTTCCATATTAGTAAATTTAATTTTTCTAATATGTATCTATTATGTTCTTACATCTTTTGTACAATCCTATTATCAATTAGTGCTTTTAGCGATTATGTATGGGTTAACCATTGGCGTATTTAATGTATATTCAGAAACATTCTTTTATTCTAGTATTCCAGTAGAGAAAACAGCAACATATAACGGGGTTATGCAGTCAGTTACGTTAGGTGCCGGGGTTATATCCAGTCTATTGTCAGGAATCTTAATTGGAACGATTGGTGTTCAATATACCTTTTTATTGTATGGATTTTTATTGTTACTACTTGGATTTATAGGAAAACAGATGAAAGCAGGTCCTAAAATAGAAGATAAAAACGAGCGTTTAGCATAGTGTATGTCTTCTTTTACAGGCTTTAAAATTGAATAAATAGTGGAAGGGATACAAAATGGTTGTATTAGGGGTAATCGGTACTAGCGTCAGTTTACTAATTATGTGGTTTTTATATGTTAGATATTTTCCAGTTCTAGATGTAAAGGAAATAGAAGCATTACATCAAATTGATGAGAACCTTAGTATTGTTGATGTCCGTGAATTTAATGAGGTGTCGAAAAATAATCCAGAATTAAATACAACACATATCCCGCTTAGTTATATTCAACGATACTACACGGATTTTCACTCGAAGGAGATTGTTCTCATTGTTTCAGACAACCTTGGGAAAAATATAGGCATACGATTTTTAAGAAGGAAAGGGTTTAAAGTTAGAGGCTATATCAATGGAGCTATGAAATGAGTATAAAACGTTACTCGTTTAAGGGAGATTGATGAAATATGAAAAGAACTGCTATGTTGAAGAATTTATCAGAATCTATCTTTGAATCTAGTAACATTAAAGACAAGCATTTTCATTCGAACAACCAATGCGATACATTATTTAAAAATACCAAAATTGAAAATGTGGAGTGGAAATATACCAATATGACTCACTCTAGATTTGAAAATAGTTCCCTTAATGAGACAATTTTTGATCATTGTAATCTTGAACACATCTTATTCGAAAATATTGATTTTAGTAAGACAATGTTTTTCCATGTTAATCTAAGAGCAGCTGTATTCAAAAACTGTACGATTAAGCAATCTGCATTCTTTCATTGCCATTTTGAAAAAGCAACATTTGTTGAATGCAAAGTGGATCTATTTACTTATGATTCATTAGGAAAATGTGTGGATGATGCAGATCATATAACACTCATTGATTAATGTCATTCTAACGAACCAAAAAATGAATATATACCTATTAAGTAGTGTTTAGAGCTTTACGGAGAAACAAGAAGGTGTAATGGAAAGGACTTCACTCATTCCTGCTTAACTGCTAGAAGTCATCCAATTTAAATGGATGACTTCTAGTCATTTTGGTCAGTTCTTGTTCGTGCATGCTCATGTAGGCGAGGAATTTATATTCAATTCACACTTAAATAACTAAATATTTATTTAATGCTTGCTGCAGTGTTCCAAGCGTTTCTGTCCTATGATCAAATGAGACCCCGAGGCGGACCATTTTTCGAACCACTTCTGTTCTAAGTCCCGTAATAACTAAATCACATCCCATCATGGAGGCACCTTTGATGATCTTTAATAGCTGGTCGATAACTTCAGCTTCCATATCTGCAATTCCTGATAAATCAATAATCAATGTCTGAATACGAGATACTCCGATTTCCGTTAGAACCTTTTCCTCGAGAATATGTGCTCTGAATTCATCGATTTTTCCAATCAATGGAAGGATACAAACCTCAGAATTAATGGGAATGATCGGAACAGATAAGTTCTCCACCATTTTTCTATGGGCTTTAATTAAAGAATCTTTGTATGTAGA
>Ga0180216_1001442_pt1 | contig 21306 bp, 17 predicted proteins | sample eDN3rd37CBELigMG_FD_128879 | JGI IMG/M metagenome (GOLD analysis project Ga0180216, IMG submission 128879) | Enriched Miracle-Growth compost microbial communities from Emeryville, California, USA - eDNA 3rd pass 37_C BE-Lig MG (version 2)... ...
ACATCGCGATCGGCGCGGGCGCCGAAAACATGAGCCGCGCGCCCTATGCGTCGACGGCCCACCGCTGGGGCGCGCGCATGGGCGACGACCGCCTGGTCGACATGATGGTGGGCGCGCTGTCCGATCCCTTCGAGCGCCACCACATGGGGGTGACCGCCGAGAACGTCGCCCGCAAGTACGGCATCAGCCGCGAGGACCAGGACGCCCTCGCGGTGGTGTCGCACCAGCGCGCGGCGCGCGCGCTGGCCGAGGGCCGCTTCGCCGAGCAGATCGTGCCGGTGGTCCGGCAGACGCGCAAGGGCGAGGTGGTGTTCGACCAGGACGAGCACGTGCGCACGGACGTCTCGGCCGAGGGCTTCGCCAAGCTCAAGCCGGTCTTCGCCAAGGAGAACGGCACGGTCACGGCGGGGAACGCGTCCGGGATCAACGACGGCGCGGCCGCGGTGCTGCTGGCGACCGCCGACGCGGCGCGGGAACGCGGCCTGGCGCCCCTGGCGCGGCTCGTGTCCTACGCCCATGCGGGGGTCGATCCGCAGTACATGGGCATCGGCCCCGTGCCGGCCACGCGCAGCGCCCTGGCGCGGGCGGGCCTGTCGCTGGACCAGATCGACGTGATCGAGGCCAACGAGGCCTTCGCCGCCCAGGCCTGCGCGGTTTCGCGCGAGCTGGGCCTGGATCCGGAAAAGACCAATCCCAACGGCAGCGGCATCAGCCTCGGCCATCCGATCGGCGCCACCGGGGCCATCCTCACCGTCAAGGCCGTGCACGAGCTGCGGCGCACCCAGGGGCGCTATGCGCTGGTGACCATGTGCATCGGCGGCGGGCAGGGGATCGCGGCCATCTTCGAACGCCTCTGATCGTGGCGCGGCGATCGGCGGGGCGTGGGGCGGCGCTGCCGGACATCCCCACGCTTTCCGAGGAATCGGGAATCCGCTACCTGCACTTCGGCTCGGAATGGATCCAGGGGGCGATGCGCATCGGGCGCCCCACCGAGCTGGTGCTGGCCTATACCCAGCAGATGATGGCGTGGCTGATGTTCCTCGCCCCGCGCGCGCAGGACGAGGTGGGGATCCTCGGCCTGGGCGCGGGCTCGCTGCTGCGCTTCACGCTCGCGCACACGCCCGCGCGCGTGCGCACGGTCGAGCGCAATCCCCTGGTGACGGCGATGTGCCGCGCGTTCTTTCGCCTGCCGGGCGCCGCGCGTTCCGCAATCGACCACGAGGATGCGCTGAGCTGGATCGCCAGCCCCGGCCAGGCCGACCGCTACCTCGCCCTGATGGTCGATCTGTACGACGCGCAGGCCCAGGGCCCGGTGTGCGACAGCCTGTCCTTCTACCAGGATTGCCATCGGGTGCTGGCCGGGACGGGGATCATGGCCGTGAATCTCTTCGGCCGCCACGAGAGCTATGCGCGCAACATGCGGCACATCTCCGAGGCCTTCGGCGGGCGCGTGCTGCGCCTGCCCGAGGTCGACGAGGGCAACGTCGTGGTCCTCGCCTTCAAGGGCCCGGCGCTGGAGGTGAGCTGCCAGGCGCTGCTGGACCGGGCCGCCGAGCTCGAGCAGGCCTGCGGCCTGCCGTGCACGCGATGGGTGCGGGTCCTGCTCTCGGACGAGGGCTGGAACGCGGCCGGGCACGTTAGAATATGAGTCCGGATCCATCGACAGGAGCTTCCCCATGACGTTGAACCTTTCCATCCGCAGGTTCGCCGGCCTGGCCGCGATCGCGGGCATGCTGGCCGCGCCGACCGTCTTCGCCCAATCGGTGGCGGTCACCTCGATCGTCGAGCATCCGGCGCTCGACTCGATCAAGGACGGCGTCCATGAGGCGCTTGCGGCGGCGGGCTATACCGAGGCCAAGGGCCTCAAGTGGCAGTTCCAGACCGCGCAGGGCAATACCGCGATCGCCGCCCAGATCGCCCGCAAGTTCGTCGGCGACAAGCCCGACGTGATCGTGGCGATCGCCACGCCCTCGGCGCAGGCGGTGGTGGCGGCGACCAAGACCATCCCCGTGGTGTATTCGGCGGTGACCGATCCGGTGGCCGCCCAGCTCGTGAGCTCGATGGATCCCTCGGGCACCAACGTCACCGGCGTGTCCGATGCGCTGTCCCTGGAAAAGCAGGTCGAGCTCATACAAAAGGTCGTGCCCAACGCCAAGAAGATCGGCATGGTCTACAACCCCGGCGAGGCCAACTCGGTCGTGGTGGTCAAGCGCATGCGCGAGTTGTTGCCCAAGGCCGGGATGACGCTGGTCGAGGCCTCGGCCGCTCGCACGGTCGACGTCGGGGCGGCCGCGCGCAGCCTGGTGGGCAAGGTGGACGCCATCTACACCAACACCGACAACAACGTCGTGTCGGCCTACGAGTCCCTCGTCAAGGTGGGCGACTCCGCCAAGATCCCGCTCATCGCCTCGGACACCGACAGCGTCAAGCGGGGCGCGATCGCCGCGCTGGGCGTCAACTACCACGACCTGGGCCTGCAGACCGGCAAGGTCGTGATCCGCATCCTCAAGGGCGACAAGCCCGGCGACATCGCCTCCCAGACCAGCGACAAGCTCGAGCTCTACGTCAATCCCGGCGCCGCCAAGCGACAGGGCGTGACGCTGCCGGACGCGCTGATCAAGTCCGCGACCAAGGTCGTCGAGTAACCGCCCCCGCAGGGCCTCTCGGGGCGGACCGCCCGGCGGGCGGCCCGCCCGCTTTCAACCTCCCCCGGCCGACATGTCCATCTATTCCGTATGGGGCGCCCTCGAAATCGGACTGATCTTCGGTCTGGTGGCCCTGGGCGTGCTGATCTCGTTCCGCATCCTCAATTTTCCCGACCTGACCGTCGACGGCAGCTTTCCGCTGGGCGGCGCGACCGCCGCCATCCTGATCCACCACGGCATGGATCCCTTCCTCGCCACGGCCTGCGCCACGCTCGCCGCCGGTCTCGCCGGCATGGTCACGGGATGGCTGAACGTCAGCCTCAGGATCATGGACCTGCTCGCCAGCATCCTGATGATGATCGCGCTGTACTCGATCAACCTGCGCGTGATGGACGCGCCCAACGTGCCCCTGATCAACGATCCGACGGTCTTCACGGTACTGCAGCCCGAGGGACTCGATGACTATGTCGCCCGGCCGCTCATCCTCCTTGCCCTGGTGGTGGCGGTCAAGCTGCTGCTGGACTGGTTCTTCGCCACCCAGATCGGGCTGGCGATGCGGGCGACCGGCTCGAATCCGCGCATGGCGCGCTCGCAGGGCATCGCGACGGGGGGCATGATCCTCCTGGGCATGGCGATCTCCAACGCCCTCTGCGGCCTGGCCGGCGCGCTGTTCGCGCAGTCGCAGGGCGGCGCCGACATCTCCATGGGCATCGGCACCATCGTCATCGGCCTGGCTGCGGTGATCGTCGGCGAGAGCATCATGCCCTCGCGCCGGCTGGTGGTGGCGACCCTGGCGGTCGTCGTGGGCGCGGTCATCTACCGCTTCTTCATCGCGCTGGCGCTGAACGCCGATTTCATCGGTCTGAAGGCCCAGGACCTGAACCTGGTCACCGCCGTGCTGGTGACGGTGGCCCTGGTGATCCCGCTGCTCAAGCAGCGCCTGCGCAGGAAGGGGGCCTGAGGCCATGCTGAGCGCACGCAATCTGCACGTCACCTTCAACGCCGGCACGCCCATCGAGACCCGCGCCCTGCGCGGCATGTCGCTGGACATCCCGGCCGGCCAGTTCGTCACCGTGATCGGCTCCAACGGCGCCGGGAAATCGACCTTCCTCAACGCGATCTCGGGCGAGCAGGGGGTGGACGAGGGCGCCATCCTGCTCGACGGCGAGGACGTCACGCGCCAGCCGGTCTGGACGCGGGCCCGCAAGGTCGCGCGGGTGTTCCAGGATCCCATGGCCGGCACCTGTGAAAACCTCACCATCGAGGAAAACATGTCGCTCGCCTTCGGCCGCGGCCAGTTCCGCAGCCTGCGCAGCGCCGTGCGCGCCGAGATGCGGGACCTCTTTCGCGAGCGGCTGGCCATGCTGGGCCTGGGCCTCGAGGGCCGCCTCACCGACCGCATCGGGCTGCTGTCGGGTGGCCAGCGCCAGGCGGTCAGCCTGCTGATGGCCGCGCTGCGGCCCTCGCGCATCCTGCTGCTCGACGAGCACACCGCCGCGCTCGACCCCCGCACCGCGCAGTTCGTGCTCGAGCTCACGGCCCGCGTGGTGTCCGAGCACCGGCTGACCACCATGATGGTGACCCACAGCATGCGCCAGGCCCTCGACGTGGGCGACCGGACCGTCATGCTGCACCAGGGGCGGGTGGTGCTGGACGTGCAGGGCGAGGCGCGGCGCGGGCTGGACGTGCCCGATCTGCTGGCCATGTTCGAGCGCGTGCGCGGCGAGACCATCACGGACGACACGTTGCTGCTGGGGTGAGCGGACCCGGCCCGGGCTGCGTGTCCGGCCCGGGGCCGGGTTGCTTGCCTGCCGCGGGAAAGGCTGGATTTCCTCATTGACAAAAAATGTTTCAATTGTCAAAATGGCTTTTTTGTCCACCCATCCTCCATGTCGGCCAAGCTCAGCAAGGATGCCGCCGCCGCCCGAGACACCCAGATTCTCGAGGCCGCGCGCTGGTGTTTCCTGAATTTCGGGTTCTCGAAGACCTCTCTCGAGGACATCGCTCGCCGGGCGGGGATCTCGCGCAGCCTGCTGTACCGCTCCTTCAAGGACAAAGAGCATATCTTCGTCCGCGTCTTCGAGGACCTGCTGATGTCGGGCCTGCCCGAGGCCCGGCGCGCGGCCGAGGCCCCGGGCTCGCGGGCCGAGCGGCTGTCGGGGGTGTGCCAGGCGGTCCTGCTCAGGCCCTGGGTCGAGATGGCCGCCGCTCCGATGGCGAGCGAGTTCCAGGACGTGTGCTCGCGCCTCAGCCCCGACGTGGCCGCGCAGCAGCGGGCCGACGTCCTGCGGTGCATCGATGCGATCCTCGGGGACGCCCTCGCGTCCCGGGTCTTTCTGATGGCGCTCGAGGGACAGTTGGGCGACCGGCCCCCGGCCGACGAGCTGCGCAAGCGCGTGGCCGTGCTGGTCGAGCGCTTCGCGGGGCCTCTCGCGGCGGACGGCCACCCATGACGGCGCGCGGCACCATCGTCTTTTGGCTGAAAGCGTTTGACCTTATACTCTTTGCTTGCCTTGCCGGGCGGCGGGCCTTGCGCCCGGCGGCTCTCCGGCCGGTGTCTGCTTTCCTCCTTTCCTTCGTCCATTCCTCGCGGAACACTTAACCTCAGGAGCTTCTTCAATGGCCTTTTTGCAATCGCGCCCGGGACGGGTTTCATGGCCGGTTCTGTTCGCGCTGGCCCTCGCCCTTACGGCATGCGGTGAAAAGCCCCAGGAAGGCATGCAAGGCATGAAGGTCCCGGTCAGCACCATCCAGGTGCAGCCGGCGCCGACCACCGTATATACAGAGCTTCCCGGCCGGGTGCAGGCGATCGAGGATGCCGAGATCCGCGCCCGCGTCACCGGGATCGTCCAGGACATCGAATTCGAGCAGGGCTCCAGGGTCAAGGCGGGGCAGTTGCTGTTCACCATCGATCCGGCGCCCTACAAGGCGGCGCGCGACCGGGCCTCCGCCCAGCTCCAGAGCGCCGAGGCCACGGCCAAGACCGCCAGGCTGCTGGCCCAGCGCTATGCCCGCCTGATCAAGGAACACGCGATCAGCCAGCAGGACTACGACAACGCGGTGGCGCAGGCGGACCAGTCCGCCGCCGCCGTCGCCGCCGCCAAGGCGGCCCTCGAATCGGCCGAGATCGACCTCGGCTACACCCGCGTGACCTCGCCCATCGACGGCACCATCGGCAAGTCGCTGGTGACGGTCGGCGCGCTGGTGAGCGCCTCCTCGGCCACGCACATGGCCACGGTGCAGCGCCTCGACCAGGTCTACGTCGACATCACGCAGTCCACGACCGAGCTCTCCGACATGCGGCGGCGGATCGCCGAGGGCGCGCTCAAGCCCGACGCCAACGGCGACGCGCCCGCCCAGGTGCTGCTCGAGGACGGCAGCCTCTACAAGCAGGACGGCAAGCTGCTGTTCTCCGGCGTCACGGTCGATCCCGGCACCAGCCAGGTCAACCTGCGCGCGCTGTTCCCCAACCCCGAGCAGATCCTGCTGCCGGGGATGTACGTGCGCGTGCGCCTGACCCAGGGCGTCGACGAGCGGGCCCTGGTGGTGCCGGCGCAGGCGATCCAGCGGGGCGGCGACGGCAACAGCAACCTGGTGCTGGTCAAGGACGGCAAGGCGGTGTTCGTGCCGGTGTCGGTAGGCCCGCGCTTCAACGGCGGCTACATCATCTACCGCGGCCTGTCGGCGGGCGACCAGGTGGTGGTCGAGGGCTTCCAGAAGATCCGCCCGGGCGCGCCGGTGCTGGCCATGCCCTGGAAGGGCCAGGGATCCGGAGCGGGCGCCGAAGGTCCGGCCGGAGGCCAGGGCGGGCAGGGCGTGGCACCGGGGCAGCCGGGCGCCGAAGGCCAGGGCCAGCCCGCAGCGGGCCAGGGTTCCGCGGCGGGTGGACAAGGCCAGCCGCCGGCCGCAGGCCAGGGCCAGCCGGCCGCGGCGGGGCAGGGCGAGGGCAAGGCGGGTTGACGGCCACGCTGACGCATGCGCGACACCAACCTGGATTCTTAGCGAGTTCTCATGCCACAGTTTTTCATTGATCGACCGATCTTCGCCTGGGTGGTTGCGCTGGGCATCGCGCTCGCCGGCATACTGGCGATCCCCAACATGCCGGTTTCCCAGTACCCCGAGGTGGCTCCTCCGACCATATCCGTGCAGGCCACCTATCCGGGCGCCTCGGCGAGCGAGGTCGCCACCACGGTGGCGAGCGTGATCGAAAACGAGCTCAACGGCGCCAAGGGCCTGCTCTACTATGAATCGGTCAGCGATTCGAACGGCTCGTCCGAGATCAGCGTGACCTTCGAGCCGGGCACCGACCCCGACATGGCGCAGGTCGACGTCCAGAACCGCATCTCGAACGTCACCGCCAAGCTGCCCGCCGCGGTGATGCAGCAGGGCCTCAAGGTCAGCCAGTCGAATTCCGGCTTCCTGCTGGTGGTCACGGTGTCGTCCAAGGACGGCTCGATGTCTGACGTCGAGCTCGCCGACTACATCACGCGCAACCTGCAGAATCCGGTCTCCCGGGTCAAGGGCGTGGGCAAGTTCCAGCTCTTTGCTTCCGCGCGCGCGATGCGCGTCTGGGTGGATCCGCAAAAGCTGGTCGGCTACAAGATCAGCATGGCCGACCTGAGCGCCGCGATCTCGCGCCAGAACCTGGTCATCTCGGGCGGCATGCTGGGCGCGCCGCCCAATCCCGGCGACCAGCGGGTCACCGCGCCGCTGGTCGTCAACGGCGAGCTCTCGACGCCCGAGGAGTTCGGCGCCATCGTGCTGCGCGCCAATCCGGACGGCTCGACCGTGCGCATCCGGGACGTGGCGCGCGTCGAGCTGGGCTCGGACAGCTACCAGTTCGGGGCCCGCCTGAACGGCAAGCCGACCGCCGCCTTCGCCATCTCGCTCACGCCGACCGCCAACGCGCTCGAGACCGCGAAACTGGTCAAGGCCAAGCTCTCCGAGCTCTCGGCATTCTTCCCCGACAACATCACCTACGCCATTCCCTACGACACCTCGCCCTACGTCGAGATCTCGATCGAGCAGGTGGTCCACACGCTGTTCGAGGCGATGGTCCTGGTGTTCATCGTGATGTTCCTGTTCCTGCAGAACGTGCGCTACACCCTGATCCCGGCCCTGGTGGTGCCGGTCGCCATCATGGGCGCGTTCGCCGTGATGCTGGGGCTGGGCTTCTCGATCAACGTGCTGACGATGTTCGCCATGGTCCTGGCCATCGGGATCCTGGTGGACGACGCCATCGTGGTGGTCGAGAACGTCGAGCGCATCATGGTCGAGGAGGGCCTGCCGCCTCGCGAGGCCACCAAGAAGGCCATGCCGCAGATCAGCGGCGCCATCGTCGGCATCACGCTGGTGCTCACCACGGTGTTCCTGCCGCTTGCCTTCATGTCGGGCTCCGTGGGCATCATCTATCGCCAGTTCGCGGTCGCCATGGCGGTGTCCATCCTGTTCTCGGCCCTGCTGGCGCTCACCTTCACCCCGGCCCTGTGCGCGACCATCCTCAAGCCCATTCCCAAGGGCAGCCACGAGGCCAAGGGGGGCTTCTTCGGCTGGTTCAACCGCTCGTTCGACCGCACGACCCGGGGCTACACCGGCTGGGTCGGCCGCAGCCTCAAGCGCGGGCTGCGCATGATGCTCGTCTTCGCCGTCCTGGCCGGCGTCATGGCGTGGATGTACATGCGCCTGCCGACTTCCTTCCTGCCCGAGGAGGACCAGGGCTACGTGATCGCCAACATCGAGCTGCCGGCCGGCTCGACGGCCAACCGGACGATCGAGGTCATCCAGCAGGTCGAGGGGTATTTCCAGAAGCTGCCCCAGGTGGCCAACATCGTGACCGTGCAGGGCTTCAGCTTCAATGGCAACGGCCTGAACTCCGCCATCGCCTTCGTGCCGCTCAAGGATTTCTCCGAGCGCAAGGGGCCGGGCGATTCGGCGCAGGCGATCTCGGGCGCCGCCATGGGCAGGCTGCTCTTCGGCATCCCCGACGCCATGGTGTTCTCCATCGTCCCGCCGGCGATCTCGTCGCTGGGCAACGCCTCGGGCTTCGACCTGCGGCTGGAGGATCGCGGCGGCGTCGGGCACGATGCCCTGATGGCCGCCACGCAGCAGTTGCTGCAGCTCGCCTCCCAGAGCTCGATCGTGACCGGCGCCCGGGTCACCGGCCTGGGCGAGGGCCCGCAGCTCAGGATCACCATCGACCGCGACAAGGCGGCGGCGCTGGGCGTGGACTTCTCGGAGGCCGCGCAGGTCCTGTCCACCGCCCTGGGCTCGGCCTACGTGGGCAAGTTCACCAATACGGGCTGGGTGCAGAACATCTGGGTGCAGGCCGACGCCGAGGGGCGCATGAACCCCGACGACATCCTCAAGCTCAACGCCCGCAACAACCAGGGCGACATGGTGCCGCTGTCCTCCTTCGTGTCGATGGAATGGTCGCGGGGCCCGGTCCAGGTGGTCCGCTACAACGGCTACGAATCCGTGCGGATCGGGGGCTCGGCCGCGCCGGGCTACTCCACGGGCGAGGCCATGGCCGAGATGGAGCGCCTGATCACCCAGCTACCCCCGGGCCTGGGCTATGAATGGACGGGCCTGTCCTATCAGGAAATCCAGGCGGGCAACCAGACCGCGATCCTGCTGGGCCTGTCGGTCCTCGTGGTGTTCATGGTGCTGGCCGCGCTCTACGAGAGCTGGGCCATCCCCCTGTCGGTCATGCTGGCGGTGCCGCTGGGGATGCTGGGCGCCGTGCTGCTCAGCAGCCTGATGGGCAAGGCCAACGACGTGTATTTCCAGGTGGGAATGGTGACGGTGATCGGCCTGTCGGCCAAGAACGCGATCCTGATCGTCGAATTCGCCAAGGACCTGTACGCGAGCGGCGCGGGCCTCATGGAGTCCGCCATCGAGGCGGCCCGCCTGCGTTTCCGGCCCATCCTGATGACCTCCTTCGCCTTCATCCTGGGGGTGTTGCCCCTGGTGCTCGCCAATGGCGCGGGTGCCGCGAGCCAGAACGCCGTGGGCCTCGGCGTGCTGGGCGGCATGCTCGCGGCGACGCCGCTGGCCGTGATTTTCGTGCCGACCTTCTTTGTGGTGATTCTGAAAGTGTTCAAGACCAAGCCTAAGCTTCTGGGCCACCAGGCCCCGCACATTCCATCGCACGCGGAAGACAAGGCGCAGGACGCCCGCCGGGGAGAATCGTCATGAGCGGCCCTCTCCAAGAAGCCGCCGCGAGCGGCATCCGCCGCGCCACGGCGGACGGCCCGCGCGCCACAGTGGACGGCCGCCATGCCGCCGCGAACGGCCCCCGCCACGCGGCCGTGCCTCGCCCTGCGCGCCTGCTGCTGGCCGCAGGGCTGAGCCTGGCGCTCGGGGCCTGCTCGCTCGCGCCGACCTACGAGCGTCCCGCCGCGCCGGTGCCCGGGCACTTTCCGGGTGCCGACGCGCAGACCAGCGCTCCGATGCCGCCGGACTGGCAGACATTCTTCCAGGACGAGCGGCTGCGCGCCCTGATCCGGCTCGCCCTGGACAACAATCGCGACCTGCGCATCGCCGTCGATCGCATCGAGGAGGCGAGGGCGCAGTACGGCATCACCTCCAGCGACCGGCTGCCGACCATCGGCCTGCTGGGCTCGGGCCAGAGCACGCGCAATCCGCCCGACATGCGCAACGGCGGCGCGGATTCGCCCTCGGTCAGCCGCGGCTATATCGCCGGCATCGGCATGACCGCGTTCGAGCTGGATTTCTTTGGCCGGGTGCGCAACCTCAGCGAGGCGGCCTACGAGCAGTACCTGTCGACCGAGCAGGCGCGGCGCACGGTGCAGATCAACCTCATCGCCCAGACCGCCGAGGCCTATTTCCGGCTGCGCGCGGCCGACGAGCTGCACGCCCTGATGGAAAAGACCCTCCAGGCCCGCGAAGGCTCGCTGCGGCTGGTGCAGGCGCGCTTCGACCTGGGCGTGGCCTCCGAGCTCGACCTCTCGCAAGCCCGCGGGCAGCGCGACACGGTCAGGGCGGACCTGATCGCCACCGAGCGCCAGGCGGCGCAGGCCGTCAATGCCCTGCAGCTCATCCTGGGCGCGCCGATCCCGGCCGACCTCCCGCCGGCGGCCGTCTTCGGGCGCGACCAGTTGCTCGCCTCCGTCCCCGCGGGTCTGCCTTCGCAGTTGCTGGACCGGCGCCCCGACATCATCGGCGCCGAGCACGCGCTCAGGGCCGCCAACGCCCAGATCGGCGCCGCTCGCGCGGCGTTCTTCCCCAACATCACCATCACCGGCCTGCTGGGCTTTGCCAGCCCCGAGCTCGGCGCGCTGTTCGGCGGCAGCCACCGGTATTGGCAATTCTCGCCGCAGATCCAGATGCCCCTGTTCGCGGGCGGCGTGAAGGGCAACCTGGACCTGGCCGAGGCGCGCAAGAACATCGCCGTCTCGACTTACGAAAAGACCATCCAGACGGCGTTCCGCGAGGTGGCCGACGCGCTGGCGGGCGAGGCCACGTACGCCCGGCAGCTCGACGCCCTGCGCGAGACCGAGGCTTCGGCGATCAAGACGCTGGACCTCTCGAAGCTGCGCTACGAGACCGGCGTCGACAGCTTCCTGCAGGTCCAGACCGCCGAGGTCAACCTCTACGGCATCCAGCAGGCCTTCATCCAGCTCGGCACCGACGCGCTGTTCAACCGCGTCGAGCTCTACAAGGCGCTGGGCGGCGGCTGGCAGGAGACGCCGGCCCAGGCCCAGGCCCAGGGCCAGACGCCGGCCCGGAGCCAGGCCCAATCGCGGGCCGAGGCCCCATCCCAGGGTCGGGCCCCAGCCGTGGGCCAGGGCGAGACCGGGGTGCGGGGCGAGGCCGGAGTCCAGGGCGGGACCGCGCCCAGCCCGGGGAGGGCCTCATGATGGAACTGGGCGTCAACATCGATCACGTCGCCACCCTGCGCCAGCAGCGCATGACGCGCTATCCGGATCCCGTGGAGGCGGCCCTGCGCGCTGAGGATGCGGGCGCCGACCTCATCACCCTGCACCTGCGCGAGGATCGCCGCCACATCCAGGACGCCGACGTCTGGGCGATACGCCCGGTGCTGCGCACGCGCATGAACCTCGAATGCGCGATCACGCCCGAGATGCTGGACATCGCATGCCGCGTGCGCCCCGACGACGTCTGCCTGGTGCCCGAGAACCGCCACGAGCTCACGACCGAGGGCGGGCTGGACGTGCTGGGGCATTTCGAGGCGGTACGCGCCGCGGTCGACCGGCTGGCCGAGGCGGGGATCCGCGTGTCGCTGTTCATCGACCCCGAGGCCGCGCAGATCGACGCCGCCGCGCGCGCGGGCGCGCGCATCGTCGAGCTGCATACGGGGGCCTATGCCGATGCCCCCGAGGGCGCCGAGCGCGAGGCGCAGTTCCAGCGCTTGCGGGCCGCCATCGCCGAGGGCCTGCGCCAGGGCCTGCGGATCAATGCCGGCCATGGCCTGCATTACGACAACGTCGTCCCCATCGCGGCCCTGCCCGGCATTTCCGAACTCAACATCGGCCATGCGATCGTCGCCCAGGCGGTGTTCGATGGCTGGGAACCCGCCATACGCCGGATGAAGGCGCTGATGGTGACCGCCGCCCGCGCGTGAGCGCGGCATCCCACCGAACGAGGACCGATTCATGATCCCCGATACCCTGAAGACCCTGCTGTCGCGCCATTCCATCAAGTTCGTTCAGGCGCCCGGCCCGACGGACGAGCAGCTCGACCTGATCCTGCGCGCCGCCATGTGCGCCCCCGACCACGGCGCGGTGCGGCCCTGGCGCTTCGCCCTGGTGCGCGGCGCCGACGTGCCGGCGCTGGTCGACCTCGCGGTGCGGGCGGGCGAGGCCGCGGGCACGCCGCTGCCCGAGCCGAAGGTGGCCAACGCCAGGAAATGGCTGTCGCGCGCGCCGCTGGTCGTCGCCATCGCCTGCGCCCTGGACACCGACGGGCGCATTCCCGACCACGAACGGATGCTGGCGACCGGCACGGCGGTGGGCAATATGCTCAATGCCGCGCACGCCCTGGGCCTGGGCGCGTTCTGGAGCACCGGCGTGGGCACCTACATCGACGGCGTGGGCGAGGCCCTCGGCTTCGACGCGCTGGACTACCGCTTCATGGGCTACCTGTCGATCGGCACGCCCATCGACCCCGCCGAGCCCGCCGAGCGCCCGGATTACCGCGATTTCGTCTCGGAGTGGCACGCCGCCTGAGATTCGACACTCGACTGGGTTCCGATTCCGGCCTGGGTCTTGACGTTCGCCTGGGTCTCGATCCCTGCCCGAGTCCCGATCTCCGCCTGAGTCTCGATGCCCTCGAGGATGGGGCAATCGGGGCGCGAGTCGCCGTGGCAGTGGCGGGCGAGGGTCTTCAAGGTGTCGGCCATGCGCTGCAGCGTGGCCGCCTTGCGCTCGAGCGCGTCGATGTGATCCAGCGCGAGGCGCTTGACCTCGGCGCTGGAGCGGTCCTTGTCGCGCCACAGGGCGGTCAGCTCGGCGATCTGCTCGAGGGAAAAGCCCAGGTCGCGCGCGCTGCGGATGAAGCGCAGGGCGTGCAGGTCGCGCTCGTCGTACTGGCGATAGCCGGCGGCGCTGCGCCCGCTCGGGGCGAACAGGCCCAGGCTCTCGTAGTAGCGGATCATCTTGGGCGTCAGCCCGCTGCGCTCGGCGGCTTGTCCGATCGTGTGCATGTCATCGGCTCCGGGAGGGGGTGGCGGGCAGCCGCAGCCATTTCAGGCGCAGGGCGTTGGTGACCACGAACACGCTGGAGAGCGCCATCGCGGCCGCGCCCAGCATGGGCGAGAGCTGCACCCCGAGGGCGGGGTACAGCGCCCCGGCGGCCACCGGGATGAGGGCGACGTTGTAGGCGAAGGCCCAGAACAGGTTCTGGGCGATGTTCCGCATGGCCGCATGGGACAGGGCGGCCGCCCGCGCGACGGTGCCCAGGTCGTCGTTCATCAGCACCACGGCGGCGGATTCGATGGCGACGTCGGTGCCCTGGCCGATCGCCAGGCCGACGTCGGCGGCCGCCAGGGCCGGCGCGTCGTTGATGCCGTCGCCGACGAAGGCCACGGGGCCGTGCGCCTGGCGCAGGGCTTCGAGCCGCTCGACCTTGTGGCCGGGCAGGGTCTGGGCATGGACCTCGTCGATGCCCAGCTCGGACGCCACCGCGCGGGCGGTCAGCGCATCGTCGCCGGTGATCATCGCGGTCTTCAGCCCCATGGCCCGCAGCGCGTCCAGCGCCGCCTTGGCCGAGGGCTTGATCTCGTCGGCCACGGCGAACACGCCGATGGTCGCGCCGTCGCGCCCGATGTGCACGGGGGTCTTGCCCGCGCGCGCAAAGGCCTCGGCATCGGCCGAGTGCGCGGGGTCGACGGCGAAGCCCAGTTCGGCCATCAGGCGGGCGGCGCCCAGCACGTAGTCGTGGCCCGAGACGCGGGCGCGCACGCCCGCGCCCGAGATCGCCTCGAAGGCCTCGGCGGGCGGGATCTCGAGGCCCTGCGCCCGGGTGGCCTGGACGACGGCGTGCGCGATGGGGTGCTCGGAGCCGGCTTGCACGGCCGCCAGGTCGGCCAGGACGCGCGCGCGCTCGAGCGGGGCGTCCACCAGCAGGTCGGTCAGCGTGGGCCTGCCCAGGGTGAGGGTGCCGGTCTTGTCGAACGCGACCACGCGGGCGTTGCGCAGGCGCTGCAGGGCCTCGCCCTGGCGGAAGATGATCCCGAGGTCGGCGGCCCGGCCCGTGGCCACCATGATCGAGATGGGCGTGGCCAGCCCCATGGCGCACGGGCAGGCGATGATCAGGACGGCGACCGCGCCGACCAGGGCGTGGGCCAGGCGCGGCTCGGGCCCCAGGGCGTACCAGGCCGCGAAGGTGGCGGCGGCCAGCAGCATGACCATGGGCACGAACCAGCCCGTGACGCGGTCCACCAGGCTCTGGATCGGCAGCTTGTCGCCCTGGGCCTCGCGGACCATGCGGATGATGTTCGCCAGCACCGTGTCCTGGCCGACCTGGGTCGCCCGCAGGACCAGGCTGCCCCGGGTGTTCAGCGTGCCGCCGACCACCGGATCGCCGGTGCCGCGGGTGGCGGGCATCGGCTCGCCCGTGATCGTGGACTCGTCGACCCAGGATTCGCCCTCGGTCACGATGCCGTCGACCGGGATCTTTTCGCCGGGGCGCACCCGGACGGCGTCGCCCGCGGCCAGGGCTTCGATGGGCAGCTCGACCCATTGGCCGTCGCGCAGGACCTGGGCGGTGCGCGGGCTCAGGTCCAGGAGCCGCCGGATCGCCGACCCGGCCCGGCCCTTGGCGCGCGCCTCGAGCCAGCGCCCCAGCAGGATCAGGGTGGCGACCACGGCCGCCGCCTCGAAATACAGGTTGCGGGAGCCTTCCGGCAGCCAGTGCGGCGCGACCGTGACCACCACCGAATACAGCCAGGCGCTGCCCGCGCCGAGCGCGACCAGGGTGTTCATCTCGGGCCCCAGATGCCACAGGGCGCGCAGGCCCCGGACGAAGAACTGGCGCCCCGGCCAGGCCAGTACCGCCGTGGTCAGCGCGAACTCGAACCAGGCCAGGGCGCGCGCGTCGATCGCTGAGGCGATCGCATGGTGCAGGGCCGGCACCAGGTGGCCGCCCATCTCGAGCAGGAATACGGGCAGCGTCAGCACCAGGGCGGCGATGAAGGCGCGCCGCGCCTCGTGGATCTCGGCCTCGGCCGCCTCGGGATCCTCGGCCGCGCTCGGGGCGATGGCGCGCGCCTCGTAGCCGCGCTTGCGCACGGCCTGGATCAGGGCGTCCCGCGCGGTGGCGGGGTCGGCGAGCCGGACGTGCGCCCGGCGGGTGGCGAGGTTGACCTGGGCCGAGCCCACGCCGGGCACCGCGGCGAGCGCCGTCTCGACGCGACGCACGCAGGACGCGCAGGTCATGCCCTCGATGGCCAGGTCGATTTCGGTGGACGCCAGGGTCGCCTTCATGGTGGAAGCTCCGGATGATGAGACGATTGTATGATGGAGCTTGACCTTATGGTAAGGTCAAGCGGTGGGATCGGACGTGCGGACGGCGCACTGCCGGGCGTCCGGGCGGCACGCCGGCGAGTGTGCCGAACGCTGGACCTTGCCATGGTGTCAAGGGGTATGATGCCGGCATCGTCGGGAGCCGCGCCGGCCTCCCGGAAACCGGAGCCCGCATTCCATGAAAGCCGAATTCATCGTATCCGACATGAGCTGCAACCATTGCGTCCAGACCATCACCCGCGCGGTGCAGGAACGTTCGCCGGGCGCGGAGGTCCGCGCCGACCTGGCCGCCCATCGGGTGACCGTCGAGGGCGAGGGCGACGCCGCGGCGATCGAGGCCGCCATCCGCGAGGCCGGCTACGAGGTGCGCGCGGCCTGAGGTTCAGTGCCGCGCCCCGCCGACGGCGGGCGGCGCGGCATTGCCCGCGGGGGCCGCATGGCGCCATCCTCGGGCGGCCACGCATTCGCGGGGTTTCGCAAGCGCAGGCGGGGCCCTGGTAGGGCCCTGGCTGCTAGCGCAGCAAGGGCTGCAAGGCGGCGAGCAGCTCGTCCTGGGATTCGCTGTCCGAGGCCAGCCAGCGCGCTCGGCCCTGCTGGTCGAAGCAGTAGATGCCGCGGCTGTGCGAGACCTCGTACTGGCCCGGCGACGAGGGGGAGGGTTTCTCGATCTGGTAGGCCACGCGATAGCGGCGCGCGAGGTCGGCGATGGCCGATTCGCTGCCGGTCAGGCCGATGGCGTGGGGGTCGAACTGGTCGACATAGGCCTGGAGGATGTCGGGCGTGTCCCGGTGCGGGTCGACGCTGACAAAGAGGATCCGGACCTGGTCGGCCTGCGGCCCGAGGGCCTCGGTCACCTGGGCCAGTTGGGCCATGGTGGTGGGACAGATGTCGGGGCAGCTCGCGTAGCCAAAGTACATCAACACGACCTTGCCGGAAAAATCGTCCTGCGTGATGGTCGCCCCGCCCGCGCCTTGCAGCGTGAACTGGAGGTCGGGCAGGAAGCCGCGCACCGGGTGGACCGCGGCCGCCGCCGTGGCCAGCCCCGCGATCGACAGGCAGAGCGCGGCGGCGCAGCGGGCCAGCAGGCGATGGATGGCCGGTCTCATGCCGTCACCAGGCCGCTGTGGCGCAGCAGCGCGTCGATGGTGGGCGGGCGGCCGCGGAAGGCCTCGAAGGACTCGGCCGCGGGCCGCGATCCGCCCACGGCGATGATCTCGTCGAGATAGCGCCGGCAGGTCGCCGGATCGAACACGTCGCGCTGCCCGTCCGGGCCCGGGGCCGCGGCCTCCTCGAAGGCCGCGAAGGCGTCGGCCGACAGGACCTCGGCCCATTTGTAGCTGTAGTAGCCGGCGCCGTAGCCGCCGGCGAACAGGTGCGAGAACGCATGCGGGAAACGCTGCCAGGCCGGCGGGATCAGCAGGGCCACCTCGCGGCGCACGGCGTCCAGCGTGTCGAGCACGCCGGTGATCGACAGGCCCTCGGCCCGGGTGTGGATCAGCATGTCGAACAGGGCGAACTCGACCTGCCGCAAGGTTTGCAGACCGCTCTGGAAATTGCGCGCCGCGAGCATCTTGTCGAACAGCTCGCGCGGCAGGGGCTCGCCGGTCTCGGCGTGCCGCGTCAGCGAGCGCAGCACGCCCCATTCCCAGCAGAAATTTTCCATGAATTGCGAGGGCAGCTCGATGGCGTCCCATTCCACGGCGGCGAAGGCCGAGGCGGCGGGCTCGTCCACGCGCGAGAGCAGCGTGTGCATCGCGTGGCCGCTCTCGTGAAAGAGGGTGATCACGTCGTCATGGCTCAGCAGCGCCTCGCGCCCACCTTGCGGCGGCGCGAAATTGCAGGTCAGCCAGGCCAGCGGAACGTGCAGGCTCGCGCCGCGGCGCCGCCGGTCGCGTTCGCTGTCGACCCAGGCGCCGCCCTGCTTGCCCGGCCGCGCGTAGAGGTCCACGCCGAGGCGGCCCAGCTCGTGGTCCTGGGCGTCGCGCACGCTGTAGACGCGGGCGTCGGGGTGCCAGACCGGCGCCTCGCAGGGGACCAGGCGCACGCCGAAGATCGAATGGAGGACGCCGAACAGGCCCTCGAGGACGCGGGACTCGGTGAAGTACCGGCGCACCTCGTCGTCGGAATAGGCATAGCGCCGCTCGCGCAGGCGCTCGGAGGCGTAGGCGATGTCCCAGGGCTCGAGTTCGGGCAGGCCGAGCTCGTCGCGGGCGAAGGCGCGCAGCTCGTCCAGGTCGCGCACGGCGCTGGGCCGCGCGCGGGCGGCGAGGTCGCGCAGGAAGGCGAGCACCTGGGGCGCATCGTCGGCCATGCGCGTTTCCAGGCGCAGGCTGGCGAAATCCGGATATCCGAGCAGGCGGGCCTCCTCGGCGCGCAGGGCCAGCAGGGACTCGATCTGCTCGGAGTTGTCGTAGTGGACGTCGCCCTGGTCGGAGGCGCGCGTGGCGTGGGCGCGGTACAGCTCGCGCCGCAGCTCGCGGTCGCGCGCGTGCTGCATGACGGGCAGGTAGCAGGGCATGTGCAGCACGAGCTTCCAGCCCTCGGCGCCGTCGGCCTGCGCGGCCTCGCGGGCCGCGGCGCGCACGTCGGCGGGGATCCCGTCCAGGCGCGCCTCGTCGGCGACCAGCAGGGACCACTGGTCGGTGGCGTCCATGACGTTTTCGGAGAATTTCTGCGATACCTGGGCCTGCAGCTCGGCATTGCGGGCGTAGGTCTCGCGCGCCTCGCCCTGGAGCTCGACGCCGCTCAGGCGGAAATCCCGCAAGGCCAGGTCGACGATCCGGCGCCGCGTCGGGCTCATGGCGCCGTAGGCGGGGCTGGCCGCGAGCGCCTTGTACCGCTGGTACAGCCCGGCGTGCAGGCCGACCCAGGTGGAGAATTCGCTCATGAGCGGCAGGACCGCGTTGAAGGCCTCGCGCAGCTCGGGCGTGTTGACCACGCTGTTGAGGTGGCCGGCGATCGCCCAGGCGCGGTGCAGCCGCTCGGACGGATCCTCGATGGCCTCGACCAGGTTTTCCCAGGTGGCGGGCTCGGGGCTCGCGGCGGCCGCCTCGATCGCCTCCCGGGCCGCGCCGATCAGCTCGCGCATGGCGGGTTCGATGTGGGCGGGCCGTACGGCCGCGTAGTCCACGATGGCATCGGCCGGGACGAGCAGGGGATTTCCGGCTGGGGCTGCGGTATTCATGAGGATCACGATGGGGGCGAAGCCCCCGATTTCAAGTGGCGGCGCTGCGCTCGGCCGCCTCGACGGTGTTGACCAGCAGCATGGCGATGGTCATCGGCCCGACTCCGCCGGGCACCGGCGTGATCGCCGAGGCGACGCGGCGGGCGGATTCGAAGTCGACGTCGCCCGCGAGCGAGCCATCCTCGAGGCGGTTGATGCCGACGTCGATCACGATGGCGCCCGGCTTGACCATGTCGCCGGTGACGATGCCGGGCTTGCCGGTGGCGACCACCAGGACGTCGGCGCGGCGCGTCTGGGCGCCCAGGTCGCGGGTCTTGGAGTTGCACAGCGTGACCGTGGCGCCGGCGGCCAGCAGTAGCATGGCCATGGGCTTGCCGACGATGTTGCTCGCGCCCACCACCACCGCCTCGGCGCCGCGCAGGGCGACGCCCTCGGATTCGAGCATCTTCATGACGCCGTAGGGGGTGCAGGGACGGAACAGCGGCCGCCCCGTCATCAGCAGGCCGGCATTGCTGATGTGGAAGCCGTCGACGTCCTTGCTCGCGGAGATGGTCTCGATGACCAGGCCGGTATCGATGTGGCCGGGCAGGGGGAGCTGCACCAGAATGCCATGAATGGCGGGGTCGGCGTTCAGGCCCTCCACCACGTCGAGGAGCTCCTCCTCGGGGGTGTCCGCGGCCATGCGGATCACGCGCGAGGTCATGCCCGCCGCCTCGCAGGCCGCCGCCTTGTTGCGGACGTAGACCTGGGAGGCGGGATCCTCGCCCACCAGCACCACGGCAAGGCCCGGCTTGACGCCCTTGGCCGCCAGGGCCCGGACGCGCTCGCTCACTTGCTCCCGGACCCGCGCCGAGAGCGCCTTGCCGTCGATGATGCGTGCATTCATGTCTTTCAGTCCTCCTCGGCCTTGGCCAGAGCTATTTTCATCAGGTCGGCCACGGTCGTGACCTCCAGTTTTTCCATGATGTTGGCGCGGTGCGCCTCGACGGTCTTGATGCTGATGTTCAGGTCGCCGGCGATCTGCTTGTTCAGCCGCCCGGCGACGATGCGCTCGAGCACCTGCTGCTCGCGCGCGGTGAGGCGGTTGAGCACCGCCTGCTGGTTGCGGTGCGCCTGGGCCTCGCGCACCCGTTCGGTCGCCTGGGCGAGCATGTTCGCCACGATGTTGCGCAGGTCGGCCTCGTTGAAGGGTTTCTCGAGGAAGTCGACCGCGCCTTTCTTCATGGTCGAGACGGCCATCGGCACGTCGCCGTGGCCCGTGATGAACACGATGGGCAGCGGCGCCTTGCGCGCGATCAGGGCCTCTTGCAGCTCGAGGCCGCTCATGCCGGGCATGCGCACGTCGGCGATCAGCACGCCGACCTGGTCGGGATCGTAGGCCTCGAGGAATTCCTCGGCCCCGGCGAAGCTGCGGACCTGGTAGCCATTGGCCTCGAGCAGCCCGCGCAGGGAATCCCGGACGGCTTCGTCGTCATCGACAATGAAAATGGTGCTGGGCGCTTGGGCTTGGGTCATGCGTACTGCTCCTCTGTGGTTTCGTCTGTTTCCGGCCTTGGCGGCGCCTTGGGCAGAGTGAAGCGGAAGATCGTCCCGCCCTCCGGATTGGCGCTGGCCCACAGGCGGCCGTGGTGCGATTCTATGATGGTGCGGCAGATGTTCAGGCCCATCCCCAGCCCCTCGGATTTGGTGCTGTAGAACGGCTCGAACAGCCGTTCGGGATTGCGCAGGCCGTGGCCGCGGTCGATCACCGCGATCTCGACCTGCGGGTCCTGGTCCGTGACCGTCAGGTGCAGGGTACGATACTCGCTTTGCTCCATGGCTTCCACACCGTTCTTCAGCAGATTGAGCAGGACCTGCTCGATCAGGATCGGATCGGCGAGCACGTCGGGCAGCGGATCGGGCAGGTTCTGGGCGATGTCGATCCGCCGCTTGCGGGCGTCGATGTCGGCAAAGCTCACCGCGTTCTCGAGGATGCGCCCGAGCGCCACCGCCTGCCGCCGGGGCTCGCTGCGTTTGACGAATTCCCGGATGCGGCTGATGATCTTGCCGGCGCGCTCGGCCTGGGCCGCGGCCTTTTCCAGGGCCTCGAGCAGCACCTCGGGCTGGGCCTTGCCGGATCTCAGCATGGCCGCCGCCGCCATATTGTAGTTATTGATCGCGGTCAGCGGCTGGTTGAGCTCGTGGGCGAGCGAGGAGGCCATTTCGCCCATGGTGGTCAGGCGGCTGGTGAGCTGGGCCTTTTCCTGCTGCGCGCGCAGGGCCTCCTCGTGCTTGCGCCGCTCGGTGATGTCGCGCGCCACCTGCAGGCGCACGCGGCGCGAATCGGTCCAGGCCAGCATGCGGTGGTGGACCTCGAACCAGCGCTGGGCCGATTGCGAGAACAATTCCATGGTCTCGTCGGTGAAGCGCCCCAGGCGCCCGCCCAGCAGCTCGGCGTGGCCGCTGGCCTGGGCGCCGAACAGCCGGCGGTAGG
>Ga0180216_1001443_pt1 | contig 21288 bp, 15 predicted proteins | sample eDN3rd37CBELigMG_FD_128879 | JGI IMG/M metagenome (GOLD analysis project Ga0180216, IMG submission 128879) | Enriched Miracle-Growth compost microbial communities from Emeryville, California, USA - eDNA 3rd pass 37_C BE-Lig MG (version 2)... ...
AAAATTTTTTAAAAATTGGTGGGTCTAGTTTGCTATACCCTTTTTTTGATTCGAAAGGCATGTTTTCCTTTTCTTTTTCCAACTTCATAAATTCAACTACTTGACATTACACCGCTGGGCTTTGTTAGTTCAGTCGGAAGCATGATGACTATAACAGCCCCTCCCGTTACTCCATCATTATTAAATTGAATCAAAGCATCTTCTTGATAAAGAAGTCTTAAACGTCGTTGCACATTCCAAATTCCAATATGCTCTCCCTGTTCATTCTCAACACTTTTCCCAGACTGCATCTTGTGAAGTATGTCTTCCGGAAATCCCTTCCCCGTATCTTCAATGCGAATGATGATTTTAGATCCACTCTCGTCCGCATAACCAATGTGAACCGCAATCTTGACTGATCCATCCATCGTCATGGCATGCTTTATCGTGTTTTCAATAAAAGACTGGATTATAAGTGGTGGCACTGGTACTTCAGTCAAGTAGTCTGGAGCGTCGATAGTCCATGTCAGCTTCCCTGGAAATCGGAGATGCTGTATACTCAAGTAATTTCTAGTGTGTTCCAGCTCATCTTCCAATCTAACAAACGATGTATTGCTGCGAAATAAATAACGAAAATATTGAATGAGAGCCATCGTCATTTCCATAATAAGACTGTAATTTTTTGTTTTAGCCAAATTATATACGATATTTAATGAATTCAAGAAAAAGTGAGGATTTATTTGCAATTGCAGCCGCTGTAATTCCTCTCGCTGCTTATTTATCTGTTCTTCATAAACATTAACACGAAGCGTCCTTATCTCATCCATCATCGCATTGAAGGAATTCCCTAACAATCTAAACTCATTAGAACTTTTCAGTAAGTTCACTCTTGTACTCCAATCTCCGCCACGAACCCTCTTCATCGCAAGCAACACGCGACCCAATGGTACTAAAAAAGCACGGTTCATATAGTAGAAGCCGATTGGAATAAAGATTAGAGTCAATAGAGTGATAATCCAGATAAAACGCTGCAAATAAGGAAGGTTATCCAAGATCGATCTGTCCGAAATCAGTGCAAATATTTGAAAGGCTCCACGCGTTGATTCTGCACCAATGATCATATATTTATCGTCTACCCCTGACAAATAATAGTCACTGGGATCATTTTGCAATGTTATTCCTTTCTCTTGGATAAATTCTGCACTTGTTATCGGCTCATATCGGTCACTAGCTAATAGTACCACTCCTCCTTCTCCTAATCTTAACGATTGTAGGGACGAGAGAAGCTGATCCGATCTCACCACAGCTCCAAGATAAGCACGACCTAATTGGACAATGTCAATCAAATAATGGCCATCTTCAATATGGGCATATTTCCATCTTCTTGTATTCATTCCTTTAGGAATTTCACCTTGATGAATTAAATCAGTAACATAGTGTTGTATTGCTTCCCTCTGATCGTATGACAAGTTATTCGTATGGATATCCATATAATCCGAGCGTTGCTCTACGTAAACAAAAAACGTATCAAGTGAATGAAATAATGAAAAATCTTTCACGAGCTTGTTAAACAAGTTGGCCTTGTTCATATGATAATCATCGTCAGATTCAGCCAAATTAAGTGAGCTTAAATAAGCTGAACTCGTGCCGCCCGTCGTATTTAAATAAGCGTCTACGTTATTCAAATCATTGTCTATTTGATTCATATTGTGCAACAATGTGTTCTTATAAGATTGCGCGACTTGTCCACGAACTACTTGAATAGCGTAGAAGTTGTTATAGAACAACATAGCAATCAGCGGCAAAGTCATGATGAATACACTTAATGTTAATTTAGTTCGTAATGAATTTTTTGTTTTTAATGAATTAAGCTTGTTCATCTCCGTCAATGCCCCCTTATCCTCTCGTTGTTTCTTGTCTTCATGACCTAATTCTTGATTTGTAATCAGATAGCGCGCCAATACGCATATTCCTAAATCATAGAAACTTCATACTTTATCATAATCGATCAACTAAAGATTAACTAACGGTTTGACGACATGTTCAATAATGCTTTAACGACATTGAAAAATTGACAATGTTAATGAACAGCTATGGTTTAGTTGGTATCGTCCTCGACACAGAATACAGACCAAGAATATGCTTCGTTAAAACATTCGCAATCTCTTCAGGCAATTGCTTATAATCATTCACACTCCATTGAAAAATTATGGCGGTAACTCCTCCAGAAATAAAATAAATTTTACTATTTTCTATAAGATCCATATTATTATGCTTTACAAAAATTTGCTGAACAATCGGAAGTAATGTTTTATTGCACTCAATATAAATTTTCATAATATTCTTATTGTCGTAGTAAATCCGACATATCTCTAGCATCATTTCATACAAATTACTTTCTGAAGTAAAATCATAATTTTTACCTAGAGATATAAATACCCTCTCACAGATTTCATCTACATATTCAACTAAAATATCCAGTGGAATAGAAAAATACTTATAGAATGTTGTACGGTTTATTTTTGCTTCTCTACATACTTCTGAAACTGTCACTTCATGGATATCCTTTAATTCTATGAGTGATAAGAGAGCCTGCCTAAGTGCCCGCTTTGTTTGAATTATTTTTTTATTCGTTTCTTTCATACGATCACTCCCGCAAATCAACGTTTTTTTCTGATTCTGTTGATCTTATGTAACAAGCAGCTACTAGCCTGTTGACTAGTAGTTAAAAGAATTATAGATTAATGACATCACAAAATCAACAACTGTTGTTTTTGTAACTTATAAAACGGGAGGATATACGAAATGAATCTAGTTATTCAAACGACAAGTGGAAAGGTACAAGGATTTGAAACAGAAGGAGTGCTTGCATGGTACGGCATACCTTTCGCAAAGCCGCCAGTTGGCGATTTGAGATTTAAACGTGCTCAGCCAATAGACCCTTGGGAAGGAGTAAAGGACTGTACAGCATTTTCCAACGACCCTGTTCAGTTTCAAGGAGAACGCGAAAAAGAAGATGAAGATTGCTTAAATCTGAATGTTTGGGCACCAAAGCATGCAAAAAAGTTGCCAGTATTGGTTTGGATATACGGAGGAGGCTTTCATTTCGGTTACAACAGTGACTTAAGCTACGATGGTGCTCCTATGGCAGCTGACGGAATTGTTCGAGTCAATATTAACTTCCGCATTGGACCTTTTGGATATTATGATTTCAATCAATATGATGAATCATTCGATACAAACTGTGCGTTATCCGATCAAATTGAGGCCTTAAAGTGGATTAAGAGAAATATCGAAGCGTTCGGCGGAGATCCCGACAACATCACCATCGCAGGAGAAAGCGGCGGTGGCTGCGCTGTTTACAATTTGCTTTCCAGCCCTGCGGCGAGAGGGCTATTCCATAAAGCGATCGCACAAAGTGGTCTTCCTCGCGCAAGTGGTAGCAGGGAACTCACCAAGCTTATTATTCCCATTTTCCTAGAGTATCTCGGTATAAAGCCTGATGAAATTTCAAAGCTCAAAACGATGGATACCGCGAAAATCAAAGAAGCTGGTTCAAAATTTTATAGAGAGTTTACTAAAGTGTACAACGGTATCTTCATGCCTGGCCCTTTTTTCGGTGACGATCTACTTCCCGAACGTCCTTGGACAGCTTTGAAAAATGGAAGCGCAGCTGGAGTAGATGTTATTTTCGGTTATAACCGTGATGAAGGTGATACCTTTGTTGTCAATTCTGAATTCATAACTGCCTGGTTTTCATCTTGGGATGAAGTTAAAGCAATGTTGAAAAACAATGATAAGGAGCAGTATTTTCCCGAGTTGAAAGCTGCCTACGATCATTTTGAATCAGAGCAGAAAGGACTAAGTGAGTTTGCAAAAGATTATTTTTTCTCTATGGACGCACATCGCTGTGCGGATGAGCAGGCTAAACACGGGAATGTATGGATGTATCGCTTTGATTTCGTACCAGTCGCTTACAAGCATATGAATATGGGAGCTGTTCATGCAGTTGAAGTTCCGTTCTCGCTCAATACGATTGATAGAGGTCACTTTTCATATGCACTTAGAGGCACACCGCAGGATCAGCTTGAATCTGTCCGCAATCATATGAACAATGCATGGTTTAATTTCATGAAGACAGGCAATCCAAATGGTGAAGCTGTAAACTGGGCAAAATATGATAGAACGCAAAGCATGCTCCATATCTTGGATTTACAATCGGGCAACCAATTTATACGAATGAATAAGAAGGTAATTGCAATATGGGAAAAGCTTGGGTTAATGTACGATAAAGAATAGCAGTAAAAAGGTGCATTTCCTCAATTAATTAGAGAAAGTGCACCTTTTTCATTGTTTAAATTATCTAACATTCATGCACTCATTCTATATCTAATAACTTACGGTTTTTAAATGCTTGAGGGGACAGTCCAACAAGCTTTCTAAAGGTTTTATAGAAGCTCGAATAATTGAAGTAGCCAACTTCCCTAGCAATTTCCCCTATGCACTTATCAGTTTGTAGCAGAAGCTGCCGCGCTCTATTCATTTTGCAAATAATGATATATCGAGTAATAGAAACTCCTACTTCCTTCCTAAAAATCCTTGTAAGATAATCTGGGGTTAAATGTACGTTTTTGGCTATTTCATTCATAGAGATTTCCTCTGAAATGTGATTGTCTATATATTTCTTAGTTTTTTCAACGGGATTAATGTTGTAACCGTTTCTCTCTACATATTCGACTATGGCCTCTCTCGTTATCTTAACACGTTTCATAAAGTCTTCCAAAGATACCAATGCACCTTCCAACAATTCACTTTGATCATAATCATGTAGGTCCGCTAAGTATTCAATTTCACTAACCATCTTATTAATATCATGACGGACAAACTGTTTAATTGCCCCTTTCATAATTACATGGTTCATGATTAATTGATCTCCTTCATTAACATTTTATCGTAAATCAATTTAATGTTAGCGAATTTCAGACGAAGCTGGCTAATGTTTTGACGACATTACGATTAACACTTTTACGACTTTTTTCAGAAGAAATACAACGGAAAAGTAAATAAATATCATCGGAATGGTGATAACTACGAAAATATGAAAGCGCTATAATTGTAAGTATCACTTAAAGTTTCTATAAATCAAAGGGGGATTTTCCATGGTAAAAGCAACAAAAACATTTCGATTATTCGTGACCGTAATTTGTTTAATGGCATGTATGACTGTAACTGCATTTGCAGCTTCTACAGATACAAGCGCAATCAAAGATGATTTTTATTTTGCACAAACAGAGCCAGCTGGGCCAGAGGGGCAAGAATCCTATTACAAACTATCTGTAATGTTTACGGATGGTAAGGTTGATATGGATCTCTTTAAGTTTAATAGTTATGTAGGCACACAAGAATTTACCGAGGGCTTCCTGAACTATGTGCCAGAAGAACAAAAACCAGTTCTTAGAGCACTACTTGATGAAATGGCCTATTATACTGAGCAAATGAAAACTGTAGGAGACGCAATGCAGATTTCGAAGTATCCTCAGGCTGAAAATAATGATATTTACACCATATTCCAAACATTATGGAAGGATATCATAGCGCAGGCAGGTGGGAAAATAGTAGAAGGTGGAACTCCAGCGCCAGTTAGCAATCCTAAAACTGGAGATCCTGGTATTGGAGTATATGTACTCCTTGCAGCATCCACTCTTATTGCCTTTACTGTCTTGCGTAAAAAAAAGCTTGCTAAGTAATATGGTAAACTAAGCCGCTGAGAATTCAGCGGCTTTTTCGATTAATTTCTGACAAGTCTCGCATGAACAGCCAGTCTTGCGTCATCAAATGCATAAGAACAAGTAGACAAGGTTAGCAGGATATCGTCTTCAGATAATTCAATATCCGATTCATGCATCGACTTCTCTTGGAGCAACTGCAAAAACTCTAGATAATCCTCCGTTGTACTAAACTCGGTTTGAATATAATCTAAAGAGGTATCGGTAATATATACAGAGAAGATCTCCCATTCATAAGACTCATACAACGTATCTAACTCGATGGAGCGATAATTATCGAATTGCCATCTGCTCTCATATTTTTTTAATTCTCCGAACATCGAACCATCCTTCATTCTATGACCATAAACAATAGTATTGGTATAAGGAAGAATTGACTCTATATCACTACGGAAATCCATAAAGATGCTCCCTGCTGCATTTTTCTTTTTATTCACATCTCTTGTTAAGTAATAATCATTATCCTCCGCTTGAACGACAGGATAATCGATTGTAGTCCCATCGATCTTAAGCCACCCCACAACATCTTGATTTTTCTCCAATAACGCTTTGAATTTTACCTGTACGATTGGTTGTGGCTCAGATTCTTCAGATTCATAGGAATCCATAGTTATCATAGTCGGCTGCAGGTCGGTTGCTTGTTCAAGCTCGACCTGACTATCTCCGTAATACAACTCTCTTGATACAGAATATGTTCTCTTGTTTTCATCCTTCTCCAGAAAGTAAAAAACAATCTTATAAGTTGAATAAATGAAAACAACGCACAAAAAAACCATAACTATTCTATTATAATTCAACGGATTCACCCCTCGTTATAATATCAACTGCTACTAATAGTACAAACATACTGGAAATAAGAGCTCATGACTAACAGTCTCAAGACTTCTTGAATAACATAATTACGACTAAATAAAAAACCACCAATCTGGTGGTCTTTTAGAAAATATCATGTTAAAGGAGTAATTCTATACGCGTATTGATATAAAATATTTTCCTTTAATTTAAACTCCTCATGGGTATTAGCGATTCCCGGCAGGTCACCGCCCACTCCGCGCTGCCGATAATCGACATTAAATGTAATGATGTCATCTCTTATAGGTAACTCATGTACATGTGTAGCATGATCGAGTTCTTCCATCGAATATGGCCAAGCACTAATATATAGCAAAGTACCAGAAATGTCAGTAAAACGTAATCCTTTTCCCCTATGATCTGTTAGAGTTGCCCACCTTACGTCCGTTCTGTTTCCATTTTCCTGCGGCCTTAAATACGTATGAATCGCATCACATACTTTCAATGTATACTGACCAACAGCAGCTCCCGTCTGTCTGTCAAACATCGTCTCGTGCGGGCCTTTTCCGAACCACGTCATCTGGTTAAAACGGCTTGAAACTTGCATTTGCATTCCGAAACGGATCAATTCCTTGTTTGGTGTCAGCGTCTGTTTCACATCGATCTCACCATTGCTATAAATGGTGTATTCTAGTACATGAGGCTCTTGAGCGATGTTAACCTCGGACTCAATATGGACAATCAGTTTCTCATCATTCTGTTTTTGCCATCGAACTTCTTTTACCCTCCTTGTCTCTTCAGCTTCCTTCCAAATCTGGTCGCTAGTACCATGTAATGCTTGCCTCATCTGTTCCAATCGACTGTCATTTGCCGAATCATTTTGCTTTTCCATCCTTTGAATCATTTTAGTTATTATACGAACAATACCATTGTCATTGTCAATGGTTGGACGATAAAAGTTAGGTCGTATGGGACCAGTAAGCATTTGTATGCCTTTATATACATACTGATCAATAACACCTTTTTCCTTGCTAATGATGACGATAAAATCATCTGATAAAATCTCAATTTCACTTTCACTTTCAATAACTGCAAGTTGTCCCATCGCTCCATTTACTGTCGGTATTTCTCTGTGGGACGTCGGTAATTCAAACTGATCCCATGCAACAACATGACCTCTCGGCGCCCAAGGCAATGACTCTTTTAAGGCAAATTCAATCGTTAGATGATATTCTTTATTTTTTTTGAATTCATAATTTGTATAAGGAAGTGTCACCTCTAGCTTATCCATTGGTAATACAGAAAAATCGGTTAATTTATGTTGTACGACAAGCAGGCCTTCTTCCAATAACTTGTAATGTAATTCCACAAAGTCGAGGGATAGAAAACGATACTTGTTTTCAATGGCTATACGTCCTTGGGTCAACTCCACTTCATGAACCTTAATTTCCTGATATACCTTCTTCACCTCATAAGCGGCAGGACGAGGTAAGCGGTCTGCCGTAAAGACGCCATTGCCGCAGAAATTCCCGTCATTCGGTTCGTCTCCGAAATCTCCGCCATAGGTCCAAAAGTCTTCTCCTGCTTCTGTTATTCTCAAAATGCTTTGATCAGCAAAATCCCAAATATAACCGCCTATATTTCTTGGATATTTCTCAAATGCATCCATATATTTCTGAAAATTCCCCAAACTATTCCCGACGATATGTGCGTACTCTACAAGCAGATATGGCTTATCTCCGTAATCCTCTTTAGTAACATAGATCTCTTTCTCCTTATAGTTCGGATCCCCGTGCGAGATCACTTTTTCACCACGTCCAACAGCCTCTACCCGATCAGGCGGCGCATACATTTGCGCGAAAATATCAGAATAGGCTATCGTTCGATCCCCTTCATAGACTACAGGTCTAGTTTTATCAATTTTTAATACCGCTTTTTTCATAATTTTAAAATTGTCACCGTCGCCTGCTTCATTACCAAGCGACCACATAATAATCGACGGATGATTCTTGTCTCGTTCTACCATTCTTTCAATTCGGTCCACGCATGGACTCGTCCACTTAGGGTCGCTCCCCGGTATGCTTTCCCTTAGTGCATGGGTCTCTAAATCTGCTTCATCCATTACGTATATGCCATACTGATCACACAGATCATAGAAGGTCGTCGCGTTAGGATAATGGCTTGTCCGAACCGAGTTAATATTGAAAGCTTTCATTAGTTTAATATCATTTTCCATCATCTCAAATGAAATAGAATGTCCATCCTTCGGTCCAAACTCATGCCGATTCACACCACGAATCATGATAGGTTGTCCATTCACTAGTAATTGAGCGTCTTTAATTTCTACTTTTCTAAAACCAAAATTTGTTGCACGAATCTCTACTACTTCTTGATTTGCATCCAATAATGTCAATATCACTTTATATAGATTGGGTATTTCTGCCGACCATTTAAGTGGATTTATAATCTCATGTTCCAACTCGATAGTAGACTCTTGCTTTGCGGCAACGATTACTTCCTTTGATGCAAGAACCTTCTCACCAACATAGATTCCATTTTTATCCATTAACCCAATAGTAAGACTATACCCATTAATATCCGAGCTATAGTAGTTAGTGATTTTCGCCTTTACTTTCAAGACGGCATCTTCATATTGATCGTCAAGGTCACAATAAAGATAATGATCGCGAATATCTACTTTCGGTTTGCCAATCAAAAATACATCTCTAAAAATCCCAGCTAAACGCCACATGTCCTGATCTTCCAAATAACTTCCATCCGAATATTTATAGACCTCTACAGACACCGAGTTCTTGCCTGTCCTAATATATGGGGTAATATTAAATTCTGCAGGAGTCATGGAACCTTGGCTGTAACCAACCTTCTCACTATTTATCCATAGGTAAAATGCAGATTTTACACCTGCGAAATGTATAAATACTTCTTTGTCATCCCAAGAAGGCAACTCAAATTCACGCTTATAGCTTCCCACCGGATTATCATCATGGTCAATAGAAGGTATCGCTGCCAATGGATCTATTTTTATCGGATTCGGATACGCTACATTTGTATAAATGGGCATACCGTATCCTTTAATTTCCCAACACGATGGCACAACAAGCGTGTCCCAGTGCTCCGTACAATAGTTTTCACAATAAAAATTAGCGGGACGTTCCTTGGGATTGTTGGAATATTGAAATTTCCATTCCCCATTTAAGCAGTATTGCCACTTCCACGGCTCACCACGCAATATACTTTGCTCGCTTTCATATGGTATTGATGTTGCATTCCCATTTTCTTTATTGATATGTAAAACCTCAAGGTTTTCCCATTCAAGCTTTTCCATATTGTCCTCCTATTTCGGTTAGTTCAGCATTATGTGCTTACATTTATGGCTATAAATTAACTAGATGAAGTATAGCATGCAAATCTACCTACTGATTTGCATGCTATACTATCAAGCATTCAACATATTAGTCTATCCTTTCACCGCGCCGAACATAATTCCTTTAATAAAAAACTTCTGAAAAAACGGATAGGCAATTAAAATAGGGAGTGATCCTAGAACCGCAATTGCCATCTTTACTGTATCTGACGGCATCTGTTGTAAAGCTCCGCTAGCATTCGCGCCCATATTGTTGGTGATAAATTGAATATCCTGCATAATCCGCTGCAGTAAGTTCTGTATGCTGAACAGTTCAGGTTTTGTAATATAAATCATTCCGTTCTGCCAGTCATTCCAATACATAATCGCTGTGAACAATCCGATCACAGCCAATATCGGTGTGGAGGTTGGAATAATAATACTCCATAACACTCGGTACTCACCCGCCCCATCAATTTGAGCTGATTCGATCAAATCCTTTGATATTGAGCCCTGCATGAATATTCGCATCATCATAATATAATAGCCATTCGTTAACAGGCCAGGGATAACAAGCGCCCAAATCGTATTTTTCAAGTCAAGCAGCTGTGCATAGATTAAATAAGTCGGCACTAAGCCGCCGCTAAATAGCATAGAAAAAAATATAAAAAACATGATCAAGCCACGATGCGGCGTTTCGGTTCTTGCTAGTGGATAAGCCATTAATAATGTAATTACAAGCCCTGAACATGTACCAAAGACCGTAATAAATACCGAAATACCATAAGCTCTAATAATGTCATTTCCTCGCATAAATAAATATTCATAGGCTGAAGTGCTGAACACCTTTGGAAGGAATGAATAACCATTAGCCACAATCGAGTTTTGATCCGTTAACGACGCTGAAATTAACAAAAAGAATGGTAAAATACAAATTACTGAAAATACTAACAATGATATATAACTAAGCCAAGTTAATATCGGGCTTTCATTTTTCAACTTGTTTCCCTCCTTAGAACAATGCGCTTTCTTTATCTTTACGCCGTACGAGATAGTTAACCGTAATAACTAATATAAATCCTACAATCGATTGATAGAAACCTGCTGCTGCAGACATCCCCATATTACCGCCTCCAGTTAATCCATTAAATACATAGGTATCGATTGTTGCCGTCGTCTCGAACAACGCACCCGAGTTCAATGTAACCTGGTAGAACAGCCCAAAGTCTGAATAAAAGATTCGTCCCAATTTAAGTAATGTCATTACTATAATAACAGGGACCACTAGAGGTAATGTAATACCTGTAATTTGCTTCCACCTGCTGGCACCATCGATTCTTGCAGCCTCATAGTATTCTTCGTTAATTCCAAGCAAGGCCGCAAAGAAAACGATACTTCCGTAGCCTACTCCCTTCCAGAAATCTACCAAAGTTAAGATCACTGGCCAATACTTTGCTTCGGTATACCATGAAATATCGCCTTCGATTCCCAGCATCGGTAGAATAGTGCGGTTAAGTAATCCGTTCTCAGCACTTAAGAACGCATACACTAAGTAGCTAAGAATAACCCAAGAAATCAAGTGTGGCATTGAAATAATCGCTTGATACGTTCTAAGCAAAAATTTGTTTTTAATTTCGATTAGCATAAGCGCAGTAATAAACGATAACACTGTTCCCGCAATGATAAATACTACATTATATAAGATTGTATTACGGGTGATAATGTAGGCATCCGAGGTTTGAAATAGATATTTAAAGTTAGCTAGTCCAATCCAATCACTTTGCAGAATCCCTTTAGCAAAGTTAATTTCTTTAAATGCAATGACAATTCCGAACATTGGCAAATAGTTATTGATCAGAATATACAAAAAACCCGGAATCATCATAATTAGAAGCGGTGAATATTTTCGATAATTGTATTTCTTTTTTTTCTTTTTGGGTATGACCGATGAATCAGTTGGCATTGATACTTGATTCATGTGAATTTCACTTCCTTGTCATAAACTGATTTTTATTATAAAGTGTAAGAGGTTACCCTAGTCATTCGATCTTTAGGATAACCCCCTCTATTTTTCAGCTATTATTAGTTAGAAGCTAACCATTCGTCCAATTGACGTTGCTTTTCCTCGAGGTATTTGTCAATTCCAGCAGATTTCAATTTTTTGTTAAATTCCTCAAGTCTGCTAGACGGATCAACCGTTCCTGTTTCTAGCACCTTTTGATATTGCTCAACTACATTGTTAATTGCTGTCATTTCATTCTGTACTGGCGAAGCGTCGAAAGCGAACCCTAGTGCTTTAGATTTAATGGCCTTTTCATTGCTTTCTCTCACTCTATCCCAATAATCTGGCACATTCGAACGAGGAACATAGGTTATTAATGGGTTTCCAACAAGCCACGACTGAACCATATAACCTACGTTTGAAGCATCAACACCTTCTGGAAATTCAACTTGTGTCTCAGATACTTTCACATAGTGTTTACCTTCGATTCCCCATGTCATCAAGTTAGCCAGCTCACTGTTTGTATACATAAGATTCAACATCATCATGGCACGTTCTGGATTTTGAGACTGCTGAGCAATCCCATACAATCCAGTAAGGATATTATTCGTTGTCGTATATGACTCTGGACTTAGACTGGCAACAACCATTTCCTGTTGAAAATTCGCAGGAATTCCGCAATCTACTCCACATTCAAGCTTAGCCATAGCAGCAAAAGCTTTACCCGCATTCACCAAATTCACTGGATCATCCTGTGTCGTAGCGGCATCCTTGTTAATGTAGCCCTTCTGGTACCATTCACGCATCACGTTCAATATTTTTATATACTCTTCTGTTTCATAAAGATTTTCAACTTTATAATCGTTGTCGAATCCAGGTAATACACCGATACTATCTCCAAGTCGGTCATACCAACGGAAGTACGTAATTGGTGACGATATTCCGGCCGCCATTGGAACTATACCAGGTTCATTGTCTTTAATTGTCTGAAATACGCTATCCAAGTCTTCTATAGACTTGATAGATGAGATGTCTATATTGTATTTCTCCACCAAATCCTTTCTCATCATAATCCCAGGCTGCTCTGAATAAGCACCATTAACAGGTACTCCATATGTTTTACCTTTAACCGAGGCAGCCTGAATACTTACCGCTCCTAGCTCCTCAATGATTCCTTGCCCGTATTTCTCCAATAACTCGTCTAGCTCTTTAACTGACCCATTCGATGCAGTTTGCGAATAAGCTTGACCAAATATAAAGTAAAGATCCAGCTTCTCGCCGCCGGTCGTCATAAGGTTCAACTGCTGTCCCCAAGCACCGATACTAATCGGTAAAATCGTGACGGTTGTATTAATCTCTGCTTGTGTAATTTTATTAATCTCGTCTTGCACCTCTTTCATATCTCTTGGTATCGCACCAAAGATCGGAAGAGCCAGCGTGAGATCATATGGCTCCAGGTCTACTTCACTTGATCCATCCCCGCCTTGTCCAGCATTATTCTCCTCTGCTACTCTTCCTCCACCATTGTTGCCGTTCTTGCTGTTACCATTATTCGACGAGCAAGCAGCAAGAGCAGATGTGATGAGTATTACCACAAGCAAGACGGCAGCCATCCTAAACTTTTTATTCATTTTTTTCTCCCCTTTACGTAATATTGTATTTACAAGTTCAGTATAGTTTCTGCTCTTAGTTCGAACTACCACTTAGACGACATTTCCGATAACGCTTTCACGACAATTCTATATGTCGTAAAATTCATCTACTTTATTCAACGGGTACTGCTTCAAGCAAAATGTCTATTTGGTCTAGCTTTGCAGCATCCATCGGAAAATGCCCCGACAAGCTCCTTAATGACGCATCACCAATAGCTGAGATAAACCCTTCTGGATTATGCTCCATGCGACGAGGAAGAACCTCCGAAATGAGTTGTCTGGCCTTCTCATTACGCCAAAGCTCAGCCAAAGGGCTTTTCGTACTAAATTTCTTAACATAGTCCTTAGTTGGTGCATAATAAATTTCATAAATTCCACTGGTCAATTCCAAATGTGACTTATTTCCCTTCTGCACTCCTATTACTCCACTTTTCTCAAATTCTTGTCCGTTGATCGATATCGTCTTAATATTCGAATCTGGAAGCTGGACGAGGGCAGATGTATTAAACGGAACAACAAATCGGAACATAAGATGGCCTTCACTCGTAATTCTCCATTCACTCTCATACAAACCAGCAGCTGATTGGATCTTGCCCTTAGCCCATTTTATACGCAAATCAGGCTGTGGCGCCAATACAACTCGGCGAAAGCCTGGTGCTTCTTCAACAGGATTGATACCAACAACAAAACGGTACATCCATTCTACTATAGAGCCATTCGCATAATGGTTAAGTGAATTCATTCCCTGAGGATTCATCCTACCGTCTGGCAGAATCGAATTCCAACGCTCCCATATCGTTGTGGCCCCAAGCTTTACAGCATATAGCCAGCTGGGATAATCATCGTTAAGTAGCAACGAATAAGCAAGCTCGTTAAAACCATATTCAGACAATATGCGATTCAGGTAAGGAGTACCTATGAATCCAGTCTTTAGATGCTTCCGATCAAGCTGAAGTCTCATATGCAATCCTTCGATGACTCTTGTTTTGAATGCTTCTGGAACGAGATCCATATACAACGCTAACGTAAAAGCGGTTTGCGTATTAATCGCCAATCGACCATTCTTCGAAAAGAACTCGTCTTCAATTGCGCTTTTTACTTCATCCGAGATACGCTCATAGTATTCAGCCAACTCCAATTTCCCCAATACTTTCGCTGCCTTAGCAACCAACTGTGTAGAATATCGATAGTAGGCAGAAGCGATAAAGTCAATATCCGTTCCACCCATTGAGGAATTAGGATCACTTCCGTCAAGAGCCAACCAATCACCGAAATGAAATCCAGTCGTCCACAATCTCCGACTACCAGATTGCTCATCGGATCGGATAATATAATCAACCCAACCCTGCATGCTCTCAAACTGCTGTTCTAAGATAGCCTTATCTCCATAGTGGAGATAAACATTCCAAGGAATAATCGTTGCCGCATCAGCCCACGCGCTGGAACCACCTGTTTTCACATTAACTGCAGGAACGACACTCGGAACCATCCCCCCTCGCTCCTCCTGCTCCTTGCCCATATCATAGCCATATTTACGGAAGAAAGCGTAAGAGTCCATATTGAAGCAGGCCGTTCCTGAGAACACCTGCGCATCTCCTGTCCAACCCATTTTTTCATCTCGTTGATTACAGTCTGTGGGTACATCAAGAAAATTCCCTCTTTGACCCCATAGCGCATTTAGAAACAGTCGGTTCACGAGAGGATCACTTGTTTCAATGTTCCCGATTTCCTCTAGATCTGAGTAAAGCACGCAACCAGTAAAATCATCAATACTCAGCTCACCTTGCCAACCCTCAACTTTTACATACCTAAAGCCAAAAAACGTAAAGTAAGGGCGTACAATCGCTTCTCTTCCATCAGCAATATATACATATTCTGCTTTTGCTGTACGCAAGTTTTCATTATAAAAGTTGCCTTCCTGCAATATTTCGCCATGTGACAACTTTATAATCGTCCCTTTAGGAGCATTCGTACGGAACCGAAGCCAACCAACCATATTTTGTCCCATATCAAGCACAGTCTCTCCAGCTGGAGTTTGAAGCACCTCAATCGGTTTTATTTCGTGCTTGATAACAACTGGTAGGCTAAGACGAGCTTTCAACCTTTCATAGCCTAAATTTCCATCCAAAACGGGATAGGTTTCGGAACAAGCGTTTGTTGCATCATATACTTCCCCATCATACAGATTACCACTTATCACTTTGCTCTTAGTTGCCGTCCAATCGAGATTAGAAGCTATAATATCAGTTGATCCATCTCTGTACGTCACGATAATCTCACACAATAGTGCGAACTGGTTTCCGTACAATTCGGTAGCATAGCCTTCAAAGCCAAATCTTCCTTTATATAGTCCATTGCCCAGACTTACCGATATTCGATTTTCACCCTTCTGCAGCAATTCAGTTACGTCATAGGTTTGATATTGTAACCATTTTTGGTACGCGTTGAAATGTGGTGTAAAATATTCATCGCCAGCTTTTTGATCGTTTACTTGCAATTCATACAGCCCTAATCCGCAAACATAAGCACGTGCATAAGCAACCTGCTCTATAAGCTCGAATGAGTGACTGAGAACCGGATGAGTATCTTTATCCATATCGGGCACGATCCACATCCCGCTCCAGGGCTCATCCATTTTGGCAGTTTCAAACCACGCAAGCTCACTAATAGCATAATCTCCATTGTCCGCCCATACTTCAACACGCCAGTAGTAGCGTGTTCGCGGCTTTAACTCGATCGGGAGCTCGAAGGCAAGGCTATCGATATCCTCTCGTTTGCCGCTATCATATATAATGGTAGAAAATTGCTCATCTAAAGCTACTTCGTAACGAGCAGCAATTTGCTTCTTGGCCTCGGTTTCGGTAACAACATAGGATAAGCGAGGCTTATCGAGTGAGAATCCCAATGGATTCGTGATTCTGTTTGTTTTTAATCGTGCTATTTTCATTATGCTCCTGCTCCCTCTTTCACTACAATCTGCACTAGTGTAACTAAAAATGTTCCTTGATAAATTGCGCCGTGTCTAGCAGTACCTGCATACTTTCTTCCATTCGCAGGGAAGGCGTGGAAGGTATCAGCCCATTTCTCATAATCCACTTCAACACCTGCGCTTATTGCTTTTTCAGCCAGTAGATCCGCGTCATCGGCAAAAATCTCAGTGCTGTCCACTAAGATTTTTGAGGTCCGAAGCGCCGAATTTTGTTCTGTCGATCTTTCCTGTTACATCTGCAATGGGACTATATACTGCTCCTTGACGAAGTGATCTAATAACATAATAAATAAGCGATACTTCTACCCCATGTCTACCACATCATACTTGGGTGATCCACCGATAATACATTACCAGGTGTTTACAGAAGTCTATACCCAACACTACGAGTATCCAATTATGTTGTTGATTTGTATCCAAAATCAGAAATAGATTGCCATCTTCTCCGCAATTCATGAGCTGCCGCCTTCGGTTTTCTATCTCGCGTAAAAATACCTTTCTTATTTCCTTGAACCCGTACGATTCCTTGACTCGTCTGGAAGTCAGCAAAATTCCAAACATGCTCCCCTACGAATTGAGTAAATTCATCAAATACTTCGTGGTTTGCACGTAAATATTCGACCTGGTATTCTTCCGTAAACATCACAGGATCTACATCATGCAAACCTGCAATTGTATCTGCTCCGTATTCCGTCATCATAATCGGTTTGTCTGGACAGCGTTCAACCCAGCCCTTCAGTTCTTTACTCAGCAGCGCCTTAGCTGTGGCAAAATCTCCGCCAAATGCATACCATCCATAATAGCGATTAAGGCATATAACATCGACGAGTTCTGCTACTTTATCTTTATCAGGGGTAGCCATCATAATGTTGACGATCGTAACAGGACGTTTCTGCGGGTCCAACTCCTTGGCTAATTCCACCAACGGTCTGAAGTATTCCTCCGCTCCATCCTCCTCTGACGCTGGTTCATTGGCAATGCACCACATTACGACACATGGATGATTTTTATCGCGAGCGATAAGCTCCCGAACCACTTCTTGATGGGCTTCTTGCGTTTTCAACACTTCCCATGTATTACGTTTTGGTCCATGCTGTGCTGTTATATTAAAGCTGAGGTGCATTCCGACAGCAGGCGTTTCATCAATGACTACGATTCCCTCTCTGTCCGCCAATCTCATGATTTCTTCTGAATACGGGTAATGCGCCGTTCGAAAAGAGTTTGCACCAATCCATTTCATTAAGGTGAAATCCATCACATTTGCAGCCTCGTTCAACCCACGCCCGTTAATAGGGGTATCCTCATGCTTGCCAAAGCCTTTAAAGTAGAACGGTTTATTATTGATAAGGAATTTCCCATCCTTTACTTCTACCGTTCTAACTCCGAAAGGCTGCTCGTATACGTCAACAACTAGTCCTTTTTCTATAACCTCTAGCTTAAGCTGATATAAATAAGCATTCAGTGGTTCCCATTGCTTAACATTTTCAATTGTAATCGTACCAGATGTCCCTTGACCTTCTGCGACATTTACACCTGCCTGATCGATGCATGTCACCTTAACTACTGCATTACCTGCAATCGATGCTTCATAGTGAATTTTCCCTTGTGAACCATTCAATCCCGTCACGATACTTACGTCTTGTATGTAGGCTGCCTTCGGAGTCGTATAGATTTTGACGGGTCTGTGAAGCCCAGCATAATTGAAAAAGTCGAAGTAAGGGCTGTTTTTAATAACTTTGCCCACCCCGGGAATCTCCATCTCACTATAGCTGCCCATAGGTAGTGTCGTTTCGTCTACAATGTTATTTACTGCAACTGTAAGACGATTTTTACCTGCTGATACAAACGAATTTATTTCAGCTTCAAAAGGTGTGAATCCGCCTGTATGCTCAACGATAAGCTGCCCATTCAGATAAACCTTTGCCTTATGCGTCGCTGAACCAAATCGTAATACAATGCGTTCAGACAACAGCAAGTTCGGCACTGTAAAGTCTCGCTCGTACCAGACCGAGCCTACGTGGTTGCGAATATCGGCAGTAACCCCCGTATCGTTGAAGGATGAAGGGACGGACATACGGATTGGATCTATAAGTGACTGCCTATGCCATTCCTCTTGAATACCATTTCCTAAATCTAGCTTAAAATTCCAAATCCCGCTTAAATCAATAACACTGCGGGTTTCTGTTACGATTGGATATAACATATTTTCAAACTCCTTTATGTTGATTTCAACACTATATGAACTTATTAGATTCAAAACAATTGCTATGAAATATACTCACGCTTGGCTAATATCGGGCAACTCATTTGTTGTTGCAATCTTTCCATAATGGAAGGCGCTCTGCTTAGGATGACGTTGTTGGGTGGAACGGTCAACTGCTATTAGTCCAAAGCACTTTGAAAAACCAAGCTGCCATTCGAAATTATCAAGCAACGACCAATGCATATAGCCTTTCACTGGAATCCCGTCGTCGATACAGGCATGCACGCCTTTTAAGGCACGGTCAAGAAAAGCAACCCTCCGTTCGTCATGATCTGTGCTCACACCGTTCTCCGTAATGATGATTGGCTTATCTAGATGAGTTGAAATGCAACGGATTACCGACTCTAGTCCTTGCGGATAGAACTCATTGCCCATTTGCGTCTTCTCCGCGCCATCTGGGATCGGTAGCATGCCATCAGGTCCGTATACTGAACGGGTATAATTTTGTAAGCCGAAGAAATCATCATCCACAAGATATGGCCTAAATTGAAGGAATTCCTCATGCAATGCATGTGCAGCATGCTCTTCCCCACCAGGTATGCTTTGAATATCGTACAACGACATCGTAATTCCGATTTGAGTACGTGGGCTAACTTGTCTAATGCTGTTTCTCGCCTCCACATGGGCCTTAAATATAATGTCCATTCCATATTCTGAACGAGGCCCTAAGAAAGAGTGTATCTCCTTAGGTGGCAAGCCAAATGCTTTGCTTACTTCCTGATAGTACATCTCCATTCGTGCTGCCATATCCGTGTTGATGCCAACCTGAGCTGTGCCCTCCGATTGACGTCGATTGATCACCTTAGCGATACCGATTGCTATATTCGCTTCATTAATCGTGCATACATATGGAATGTGTTCTCCTAACTCACTCATCACTTTAGTGCAATAACGTGCAAAGCGTGTAGGCGCCTCTTCAGATTCCCACCCTCCTAAGCGTATGAGCCATACAGGGGAAGTGAAATGATGCAGCGTGACAATGGGCGTAATGTTATACTCATTGCAGGTGTTCAAGACGTCACGATAATGTTCAATAGCCGTTTCATCGAAAACACCCTCCTCCGGTTCGATTCTTGCCCATTCGATTGAAAAGCGATAAGCATTTAACCCAAGCTTCGCCATTAAAGCGATATCTTCACGATAAAGTCGGTAATGAGCCACAGCATCGCCAGAGCGCTCCTTAAACATGGAGCCTTTCAAATTTTCCATTAACCAAAAATCAGAGTGTATATTATTACCTTCCACCTGATGAGCAGCAGTTGACGCTCCCCACAAAAAATATTCAGGAAATTGATGTTTCACTATGATAATCCCCCTCTAATAATGTCAGTAAGTTCCTAATCCTATTCTAAAAAACAATAAGCTGGCAAACTAACGGTTTAACGACAACATGACTACCACTTTTAAGACATGTTCACTAAAATAAAAAACGGCATCCTAAAGATGATTAGGCTGCCGTTACTGCTATCAAATTTATTATAAATATTTTTGAATCTCATCCCTTACGATCTCATATCCTTTAATATTCAAATGCAGACCGTCATAAGTATAATCTGCTTGCAGCAAGCCCTCGTTATCGACTAGCTTGGGATAAAGATCGATATAAGTCGCGTGATTGTTCGATACAAATTCACGGATCGCAGCGTTTATTGTTTGAATATCCCGATTGTTCCGCAATCCTACTGTCTGTGAAGATAACTTGTCATCCAACATCTGATTGACTGGATAAATAGACTGTACATATAGCTTCGTATCTGACAAATTCCGCTCTATATTTGAGCATATCTCTTTAATCTGTTCAATGATTTCCTGTGGTTTACTACCAAGGCCAAGATCATTCGTTCCAATCAATAGAAATATTTTCGCTGGTATTAAACTGTAGACGACAACCTCTAACATATTCAATATATCAATCGTCTTGTCGCCTCCAACACCGCGATTGTACTTCTGTTGTTCAGAGCGCAATATCTCATGAATCGGAAACGCTTCCGTAATTGAATCACCGATAAATAGGATGCCATTTTTCTCTGCACGCTGATTCAGTTCAACAAATGATGCTACGCGCTGCGATCTATGCCTTTCTTGCATATGTATTAGTATCTTTTGAGTTTCTTCTGGTAATCTGTGCATAACGAACACTCCATTTTCAATAAATCATTTTGCAGAACTACTCGAATTGATAATCAAAGTAATCAAAATGTGCCTCTGTTTGACGAGATTGGGCTTTACCCGCTACATACATTGCAAAATATACTCCCGTATAGCCGCCAGCAACCTCGGTTGAAAGGTAAAGGCTCTCTCCTTTGCCGATTTCGATTGCTTCTTCTCCCGGTAACGAGTATGAAAAAGTATAACTAGTCGCATCCGCACGAATCGATAGTATAATTTGGTCAGAATCGATTTCATCTTCACGTTCAGTCTTCCATAGTGATCCAATTCGTCTACGGAATATTACTAGTCG
>Ga0180216_1001444_pt1 | contig 21275 bp, 28 predicted proteins | sample eDN3rd37CBELigMG_FD_128879 | JGI IMG/M metagenome (GOLD analysis project Ga0180216, IMG submission 128879) | Enriched Miracle-Growth compost microbial communities from Emeryville, California, USA - eDNA 3rd pass 37_C BE-Lig MG (version 2)... ...
CGAGCGGCACGACGATCTCCGAGTTGGTCTTGCTCGAGCAGGCGATGTGGCCGGGGAACTCGTGCACGTTCGGCACCAGCTGCGGCGCCCGTCCTTCAACGCAATGCGGAGGCACACAGTAAGCAAGCGCCATCGAGAGGCCCGCCGCGGAGAGCGCGCCAAAGGCCGCACCACCGTGGTGCGGCGCTTGGCCGCGGCGCCGCAGACGCCCCTGCCCGGCGGGATGATCACGCACGCGACCTCGCCCTGGAACGGGCCTAGGATGAGCTCCTCGTCGGCGCTGTTCTTCACATAGAAGCCGACCCAGTTCACGTCGGCCTCCTTGCGCGCGCGCAGGCCGTGGAAGATGAGCGCCGACGCGTTGCTCGTGTTGCTCACCTGCCGTCGGCACACCGCGGAAGGGGGCAAGGAAGGCCGAAGGTGAGGCGGGGACCGACCCGGGGCAGCATGGCTGCTTTCCGGCCCGGCGTACCCAGTTGCGCTGGTCGGCCAGCAGGCCCTGCAGCTGCTGCAGGAGATCCGCGTAGAAGGCGGCCTTGGGCATGGCGGCCAGCGCGGCCGCGTCGGTCGCGGGCGTGTGCATGGCCGGAATTGGCTGAGTCAGCCGCTACCCCTGGCAGAGAGAGAGACGAACGGTAGGCGGAAGAGGCGCGGCGCGTGCGTCAGTTGCCGCTGCGAGGACGCTTGGTGAATATGACGGCCGGGCCTGGCGTCGCCTGGCCGCCGTCGCTTCCACCGCAGCCGCTGCCTGCGATCGCCACCGCGACGCCGCGAATGAACGCCGTCGCTCAAGGGAAGGAACCTTGCTCCACCCTGGCCCTGCTGCGCCGTCATCTGCTCCCTGCCGCTTCACCTGCCGCGTCCGGGCGCTCTGCCGCGTCCTCCCCCCATGCCGTGCCCGTGGTCCGTGTCGCCGTCCACGGCGACCTCGGCCGCCGCCGCCGTCCGCACCGTCGCGCGTGGGGTTGAATTGGAAGGATGAAAGTGGAGGAGGCGCCATCCATTCAGTGGGCACTGCAGTAAAGTGCCCGTTTCCAATGGGAGTCAACTTAATTCCGCCCTTCTAGGCCTCCCCACGACGATGCCCAAAGGATACGCCTGTTGAGCCTTCTTCCACACGCGCGCACGCCGGTTCGTCCGTCGCGGACAACGCGTAGCGCCCTCTATTCTCTATGTCTGTACTCGGTACATGGGCTGGGGGTAGTATGGTACATCGACTGGCAGGCAGTCCATCGCAGATCGCGCACGCGCACTCAGTCCTTCCCGTCGTCCTCGGCGTCCTCGTCGTCCTCCTCGTCGTCTTCCTCGCTGCCCTCCTTGCTCTCGCCGTCCTCATCGTTGTCGTCGTCGTCCTCGTCCTCGTTCCCCTCGTTGCTCGCTTCCTCGCCTTCCTTCGCCTCCTCGTCGGCGCCAGCCTCGTCCTTGCCGGCCCGCTTCAGCTTCACGGGGGACGACGGGCCAAAGCTGCTGGCGCCCGACAGGTTGATCGTGCCGGGCTCCATCTTGACGGGCTCGGCCAGCGTCACCCGGCTCGACACGGTGCGCAGCATCGCCTGGGCATCCTCCGGCGTCCGCGTCTGGAAGGAACCGATGCGGCATGCGTGCCGACCCACCGCGATCAGCAGGCCGCCCGCGTCAACCGCTGGTTCGCGACCCCCTTCGCACGTACCCGAACCACAAAGCGTATGCTGTTGTGGTCGCTGTCCCAGGCGATGACGCGGATGGAGCGGTCCTGGATCACCTCGCAGGACATGCCGTTGAACAGGCGCACGTTCAGCAGCAGCCGGAGGCTGCCGTCCGCGCGCATCACTGGGTGGGGTGCACGCCGAACACGCAGGGAGTGGCGCAAGGTTCTGGTCGTCCGTCGCACCGCCACCGTGCCACGCAGAGCGGTCACGTACGCAGGCGGCCCGGGGTGCGGCCGTCGTCCGCCGCTGGCACGTTCAGCTTGAGCACGCCGACGCCGCGCTCCCGCCAGTCCTTCTTCTCGGGGTCCCAGATGTACAGCTTGCCGCGCACCTAGCGGTAGGCCACGCGCGCGAAGCACCGCCGCGCAAACCGTCAATGCGCGTGTACGACTAGGACTCGTGTACGCGCCAGCCAGCGTGCCTGCTTGAGCGTCTGCTCATCCTCCTCGCCCGTCACGACTTGCACCTCTGGCGAGCGAACAGGCCATGCCGCTCGGTTTGCCATAGGAGCCGTTAGCGCAAAAACTGGCATCGCCCGATGGGGTGTCTGCTCTGCGGTTGTACCGGGTGCGGCAGCAGCACTCTGCGCCCCCAGCCATGGCCAGTGTGCCGACGCGCACCGTTTCGTTAGCCCATCGCCACGCCCGATCGCCGCCAGGCGCAGCGTCGACGCACCTCGCTGCCAAAGATCGGCACAGCGGCCGCGGGCGCCGGCGCCTCCGCGGCCTTGGGGGCGGCGGCGTCGCCGCCCTCGGCCGGTTTTGCCGCGCCACCAAAGACCGAGTCACTCGATTTGGCCAGCGTGCTGAACGTCGGCGCGGAAGCAAACGCCGCACCAAAGCCCTGCGGCCGACGACGCGTCCTCGCATAGGCCTGCACGCGTCGCTTTAGTAGGACGCTTGCGGCTTTGGTGGCCGTCCTCTGCGCGACGTACAAAGCCGGCGCCAAAGCCAGACGTGGGCGCGGCGGCAGGCTTGGCCGCCGCATCGCCGCCGCTGGGCTTGCCAAAGCCGAGACCGCCGCCCGCGCTGCTGGCCAGCGCCGCGAAGGGATTGACCGTGTACGAGCCAAACTGTCGCGCGGGAGCGGCCGGCAGCGCGAGGTGGGCGCGGTGAGCGGCTGGTATCGCGTGGCCCGAGCGACCGTCCCGGCTCGACGCGCACCGCTGGCTTGGCCGGCGCGCCCGCTGCCGGCTCGGCGGGTTTCTCCGGCCCCGCTGTGGCCTCGCCCTGCAGTTGAGGACGCCATCGAACGAGGCGCACCGCGTCAGCACACCGCCGTGAAGGCTGCGTCGCAAAGCTGAGGCTGCACGCACCTTGTCCGCCTCGGCAGCCTTGCTCTCGCTGGCCTCCGCCTCCGTTCGGCTCCGCCTGTTTCAGTCGCGGCCCCGCCAAGGCCGCACCGGTGCGGTGAGCGTGCGTGTGCGGTTGGCGCGTCGGGCCAGCCTTTCCCAGTACTTGGCCATGGGCGACTCTTCCGCGGCCACCTTGCCCTCCGCGTCGCCTCTTGCGTCAGCCTTGGTGGCGGCGTCGACCGCAGCGGCCCGCTCGCCGCTGTCCTCGTCGCTCAGCTTGCGCTTCATGGCGTCGTCGGCCATCGCGTCGGCCTCGACGGCGATGCTTCGACGTAGTGCGTCCTCCGCCGCCGCGTCCTCCGTGTCGCCGTCTTCTGCCGCTGCGTCCACTGCGTCCCCGTCCGCCGCCGCTGCGTCGCCGTCCTGCTCCTCCACTTCTCCGTCCTCCGCCGCCGCTGCGTCGCCGCTGCGTCGCCGTCCTGCTCCTCCACTTCTCCCTCCTCTCCTGCGTCACCGTCCTGCTCCTTCACTTCTCCGTCCTGCTCCTCCACTTCTCCGTCCTCCGCCGCCGCTGAGTCGCCGTCCGCCGCTGCGTCGCCGTCCCAAAAAAGCGCGCCAAAAACGGTGCAGTGGCCGAATTGTCTATTGAAATGGGCGCTTCATTACTAATCACGATATAGTTCACAACGTCCTTCTACCGCTAGTCTGCCGTTATTCTGCCGCCATTCATCCACACGAAGCACGTGACGCACAAGCACGTGTTGCGTGTGAAGAGGGACCTTCAACGCTATCGCTGCGCTATCCAACAAATCCCTCTCTCCACGTGATTGGAAAGGTCTTGTGATCGGCGTGTCATGTGATGAAGGAGTCATGTGACACAAGCGACAGAATTGTCTATTAAAATGGGCGCTTCAGTGCATGGAAATCTGCGGGACGGCAGCGCCTTCCGCCGCTGTTCTGCCGCCGGTTCAGTCAGTGTGTCTGCCGGCCGATGACGTCATCATGGCGGCGGCGGAGGCGGACGCGGCGGCGCGGCCGACGTCGCCGCCCGAGCGCGTGCGCGAGCGGGCGCACGTGGCGAGCTTCCATGTGCGTGGCGAGCGCGCGAGCGAGGGCGGCGGGCGGAGAGGCTGGGGAAGGCGGTGCTGCGCGTTGGAGGCAGCGTTGGAGCGGATCTGGAACGCACGTGTCGCGCCTCGGTTGAACGAGCGCGCGTTTGTGTACGGTGCGAGCGCGTGCTCGAGCGGGCCCACGTGCTGGGCGAGGAGGCAAGGTGGCCACGGCCAGAGACCGCTGGCGAGACGGAGAAAGGACCGTGGCTACCTGTGACGCGTCTGAGGCGGTCGGGAAGCAAGTGGCGCACGCCGTGCCCCGTCTGGAGAACGTGCTCTTCACGGTATTTCACGCGGGCGCCAGCGGCGGCGGGAGCCCAAGCCACGGGCCGGTGATCTCGTAGAGATCCGCACGCGGCATGGCCGCCACGCGGTCGCTACTGTCTTGAGCGTCAATTGCTTGCCCTGTTGCGTGGGCCGACTGGAAACGCCCACCTGACCCGAACGAGCGCCGTTGCGCGGCTGCGTGGCATTAACTGCAGGCGTACAAGGTCAAGTACCAGCAGAGCCTGGACCTCGGCGACGAGTTCTGGGCGCAGGTACGCTGGCCGACCTCGCACCAGCGAAACGCGGACCGGCCCGTCTGCTCACACCGACGGGCACTCGATCGCACCAACGGCCACGCCGTCCGGCAGGAGGCCCGCGCAAACCTTAGCTGGACGCGCCCGTTCTCCGTGACGCGGTTTGGGTACGTCACGTCACGGAAGCTTGGCGTGCTCAAGCACCATTCCTCGGCTCACGCCACGCCTTTCGGCCACGTTTGGTCGACTCGCCAGCAATCTGACTGATGGCAACGTTGCGTGGTTCGTCGATGGCGAGCTGAACGTTTCCTACAACTGCGTCGACCGCCATGCCTACGCCGACCCGGACCGGGTGCGCGCCAAAGCCAGGCCAGGTCCGCGAGGTTGCCGCAGCACGCTCAGCACGGGCCGTACTGCGTCCCGTCTATCTGGCGGGCCGGCCGCCAGATCGCCATCCTGCACGAGGGCGACCGCCCCGGCGACGTGCGCAAGATCACCTACGGGCAGATGCTCTCGGAGGTGTCGCGGATCGCCAACTACTTCAAGTCGCAGGGGCTGGTCAAGGGCGACACCGTCGCCATCTACATGCCGACGATCCCCGAGGCCGTGTTCACCATGCTGGCGTGCGCCCGCCTCGGCATCGTGCACAGGTAGGCCCCGCCGCGCGGGCGAAGGAAAACGCAAGCAAGGCGCTCACAGCGGGGTGGCGCGGTGATTTACGCCCGAGGTTTGGCCAGCGTTGTCTTTGGCGGCTTCAGCGCCGAGGCGCTGGCCAACCGCATCCAGGACGCCCAGTCCAAGATCGTCGTGACCGCGGACGAGGTGCGCCATGCATGTCGCATGTCGCACGCGGCTGGCGCCGGGCATGTGCGCGCCGCTCATGCGCGCCGCCGGTGCGCTCCATGATGTGGTCCGCACTGCGCAGGGCATCCGAGGCGGCAAGGTGGTCAACCTCAAGGCCACCGTCGACGACGCGCTCGGTCGGTTTGACTGCCCCAGCGTGAAGGTGCGACCTGCGCATGCCGTCGGGGCGCCCGCGCTGGCCAGGCGTGACGGCCCGCGTGTGCTTGGACGTGCTGCGTTGACGGCGGACGCAGCGCGTGCTGGTGTACAAAAACACCGGCAACGCCAACGTGTACCTTGACAAGCACCGCGACGACATCTGGCAAGACGTCATGGTGCGCAGTCAAGCTGCGGTCGGCTGGGTGGAGCACGAAATCGTTTTTATTGAAGCGCGTTCTGCGATCGGTGGGTTCTTGGCAATGCAGCCGCGGCAACGGCCGTTCTGTCCGCCGGTGTCCGTGAACGCGGAGGACCCGCTCTTCCTGCTGTACACGTCGGGCAGCACCGGCAAGCCCAAGGGCGTCGTCCACACCTCGGTACCGCCGACGTTCGCCGGCCGCGCGTGAGCGGCGCCCGGGGCTGACGTGATGTGTGGGGGGGGGTGGCAAGGCCCTGCCCGCGCTGCCGCCTAGGCCGGCTACCTGCTGCAAACAATCGTGACGGTCAAGTACGTCTTTGACTACCACCCGGGCGACATCTTCGCCTGCATGGCCGACGTCGGGTAAGGCACGACTTGCCGGCACCGTGTCGGCTGTGCCTCGGCTAACACATCGGCCCCGCCCACGCCTCGGACCTCGACGGCGTGCGCAGGTGGATCACGGGCCACAGCTACATCGTGTACGGCCCGCTGGCCAACGGCGCCACCACGGTGACCTTTGACAGCGTGCCGACGTACCCCGACGCCAGCCGCTACTGGTGCGTATTGGCGCGCTCCACCCGTCGGCGCGCTCGCCCCGCTCACCAGACGCCGCGACTACCCGCATTGGCGGGGTTCGCCTTGCCAGGGACGTGGTGGATCGGCTCAAGATCACGCAGTTCTACACGTCGCCCACGGCCATCCGCGCGCTCATGAAGTCTGGCAGCAAGCCCGTCGAGCCGTACGACCTGTCGTCGCTGCGGATCCTCGGCTCCGTCGGCGAGCCGATCAACCCCGAGGTGCGGCGGATGTGCGCCGCCAGCTGGCGGCAGCCGAGCATCTGCTGACGCTTGGTAGGACCGCTGGTACGGAGCGAGCTCACGATTTTCGGGGCCGAAGGCGTGGCGCTGGTACAACGACCACGTCGGCCGCGGCCGCTGCGCCATCGTCGACACGTACTGGCAGACCGAGACCGGCGCGATCATGCTCACGCCGCTGCCGGGCGCGATCCCCACCAAGCCCGGGTCGGCCACGCTGCCCTTCTTCGGCATCGTCCCGATCATCCTCGACCCGCAGTCGGGCAAGGTGCTCGAGGGCAACGGCGTCAGCGGCGTCCTCGCCTTTGCGCGCCCGTGGCCGTCGATGGCGCGCTCCGTGCACGGCGACCACGACCGGTACATGACCACCTACCTGCGCCCCTACAAGGGTACGGAGGAAGGTTTCGGATGGCGCGCTGGGCCGCGCAGTCGGCGCTGATCGCCTATGATGCGCGCTCCGTTGGCGTGGCGCGTGCACCAGGCTACTACTTCACGGGCGACGGCGCTGACCGGGACCACGACGGCTACTACTGGATCCGCGGGCGTGTCGACGGTACGGCCAAATGCAAATGGCGCGCGCCGGCTGCTCCTGGCGGCCGCCCGCGTACTTACGCATCGGTGCCTCGCCGCCGCGTTCTCATCGCCTCGTAGACGTGATCAACGTGTCGGGCCACCGGCTCGGCACGGCGGAGATCGAGTCGGCGCTGGTCAGCGACCGCGCGTGCGCCGAGGCCGCCGTCGTGGGCGCGCCGGACGACCTCACCGGGTACGGCTGCGCTGAGGCGGGCGCGGGGTGGCCAAGCGGGGGGCCCGGCTTAGCGACGCGGACGCGTCGCTTGTCGGCGGCGTCCCAGGCAATGCATTGTGTGCTTCTGCATCCTGCGGGACGGCTTCGAGCCGAGCGAGGAGATCGAGAAGGAGCTGCGGCAGGCCGTGCGCACCAGCGTGGGCCCCTTCGCCACGCCCAAGCACGTGCTGCTCGTGCCGAACCTGCCCAAGACGCGCTCCGGCAAGATCATGCGCCGCATCCTGCGCAAGGTGGCCAACGGCGAGGAGGACCAGCTCGGGTACGCCGCAACAGGTGCCGCGGTGGGGGGCGCGCGACCGTTCCGCGACTAATCGCACCCGCCGCCCATTGCGCGATGACGCCGGCGGTAGCGACCTGACGACGCTGGCGGACCCGGGCGTCGTGCAGGCCATCATCGACCTGGTCCACACGCGCGTGCGCGGCCTGCCGACGCGGTCGTGAGCGTGCCTAATGCAGCTTGTTGCGTTTTGCGGTCGCTGTACACGGTGCGGTGAGTGTGAAGTTCGATAGCGTCTCGCCTTTTCAGGTGCTCTTGGGAAACGGCGGCAGGCCCCACGCCGCCGGGTCAAAGTCCAGCAGCGAGTCCAGCACCTGCGTTGCCGCCTGCCGGTCCTCGGCGCTGACCCGCGGGTCCGGCACCATCACCACGGGCATGCCCGCGGCGCGTGCCGCCGCGACGCCGTTCGGCGCGTCCTCAAACACGAGCACGCGGCTCGGGTCGGCGGGCGGGGCGCGGAAGCGGCCGGCGGCGACCAGGAAGATGTCGGGCGAGGGCTTGCCACGCTTCACCTCCGGGTCGTCGCCCGTGACGATGGCCTCCATGTTGGCAAAGAACGCAGCGTGCCGCTGCGCCTTGAGGTCAAAGTGCCGCCGGTGCGAGCTCGTCGCCACGATCATCGGCACGCCGTGCGCCTTCAGGTGGTCCACCAGCCGCTGGGCGCCTGGCGCGGTGGGGGCATGGCAGCGCAGGCGCGCGTGGCGGCCCACGTGGCGGTTAGCGGGCGTCCACCGCCGCCCCCGCCCCCCCCCCAGCGCAGCGCCGGGAGGTTGCCGGCGGCGTACCCGGCATGAGCTCGCAGGTCGGAAAGAGCTTCTCGAGGAGGAGCTCGCGCTCGTGGAGGTAGGCGTCGGGGGTGAGGTCGACGCCGGTCTCGTGGATAAAGACCTTAGCGGCCTCCTGCGACGTCTTGCCCATCATCTTCTTCTTGATGTCCCACGTGAACTGGAGGCCGTAGCGGTCCAGGATCTGCTGGGAGACCGTGGTGTAGAAGCCCTCCGTGTCCAGCAGGAGGCCGTCCATGTCGAAGAGGACGTGCGTCGCCCGCGGCGCGTCCACCGGCGCCATCGTGCCGTCCAAAAGCGCGCGCTTCCACCCCAGCCAAGGGGTGAATCAGGGGTAGAAGTGGGTAGAACGAGGTGGAAGCGCGCCAGAATCGCGGGCGGAATCGGGTGGAATGGCGGCAGAATCGCGGCAGACTGAGGCAGAGACTGAGGGTGGAATCAGGGGTAGAAGTGAGTAGAACGGGGTGGAATGGTGGCAGAACAGGGTGGAACCGCGGCAGGGAGCAAGGGTGGAATGGGGTGGAATGGTGGCAGAACAGGGCGGAAACGCGGCGGAGAGCAAGGGTGGAATAGGGTGGACTTGTGGCAGAATCTCGGCAGAATGAGGCGGAATGGCGCCAAAGCAGATTTTATTTTGGCGCGAAACGGTTCTTTTGAACGAAACATGGCGGCGAACGGCGGCGGCGACGGCGACGCCCGCGCGCTGGCGGCGCTGCTGGCGGCGCTTGGGCTTGCGGACGACGCGCTGGACGAGCCGCAGCAGCAGTACCTGGAAGGGTAGCGTGTTAGACGTGCACGCCGACCCCTGCGCGGACGTTCCACTAACCGGTACCGGCCACCAGCTCCCTCGTTGCCGTCGGGCGACGTCAAGGCTGTTGACGGACTACGAGGCCGCGGCGGCGCGCTGGAAGCCGCACGACCTCGAGGACGCGCAGGCCGAGTTTTGGGACGCGCTGCACGGGCAGGTGCCTGACCTGAGCGACGTACGGCGGCGGGCGTGCCCGTTCCCGGGTCGCTGGTGTCCACCGCGGCGTAACGGTCGCGGGCGGGGCCCGTTTTGCGTGGAACCGCCAGGAGGCGGCCCCGAGCGTGTACGCATGGTTCGAACGGCGCGTGTGCGGCCAGCCAGCAGCGGCCGCCGCGGCCGCCGGCACGGGCAAAGCGCCGGGCGCACTGGGCTCTCCGTTCGCCGCTGCGGTCGACGCGCTCGCCAACCTGTACACCGGTAGGGAACCGGCCGCACGCCGCGAGGAGTCCGCTTGCGTGGCTACCAACGCCACGCCGGTGCTGCTAGACGTGCCCCCCGACAGAGTGCGACCGGGCGGACTTGGAAACGGTGCTGTCGGCGCACGGCGGCGACGTGAACGAGGCCATCAAGGAGCTCGGGCGGCTCATGAGCGAGGCCGAGAACCAGGGCAACAGGTGCGTTGCCTGAAGCTGGAGGGCGCGTCGAGTGCACCGCTGCGCCAGCTGACGCGGGCCTCGTCGCGCTCGCCCGCTGCACGCTCGCCGGTAGCTCCACGCGGCCGGGCGGCCTGGACGACGACCTGAAGCGGCGCATCATCGAGACCTACTACGTGCGCGAGGTCAAGCTGGTCAACGGCGAGGAGGCCTCGGCGCGCCCCGTGCTGCGCCTGACCGAGGAGAAGCGCAACATCCGCTTCCGGGACAACGTGCGGCCGCGCACGCCGCCGATCCGAGCGTGCCTTGGTTGGGGTGCTCACGCGCGGGCCGCCGACGTCCGCCGGCCGCAGCGGTCCACAGAAGGTCGTGTCTACCAAGGGCGAGCGCCTCATCATTGAAAAGAATGAGGAGGAGGAGGCCGCGCTGAAGAAGACCTACGTGAGCATCCGGCCACTCCGCAAGTACCGCTTCCACTAGCGGCGCCGCCTGTGCTCGGCGTTGTACACTAGTCAGTTCCTGTACACTACGTGCCGCTGTACATCCGTGCCACATCTTACAGGGAAAGTGCAATGTCGGCGCCCAGCGCCAGATGGTCCGACGGGAACGTGTCGTTGGGCAGGGCCGTCTGCACCTGCAGCTCGGCCACCGTGGGCACCTGCAGCACGCGCAGCACCTTGGGCCTGCGATCCCACACGCCAAACGCCGGCAAATGCGCAACCAGATCAGTGCTCCGCGCCATCTGGTCGGGACCGGCCGCCGTGCGCGCGGCCCGCACCGCTGGCCGGTCTGCCCGCCGTCGTGCACGAGGATGTAGTCGAGCGTGCCGTCAAAGTGCAGGACGTAGTGCGTGCACCACGGCTCGAGCGGCCACAGCGGGTGGCCGCGGTGCCGCACGTCCAGCTCGGCGTAGGTGCCGTAGGCGGACGCCGCCGGGTGCGCGGCCAGCGCGAGGCCCGCGCCGGGCAGGCCGTCCGGCGCCGGCACGCCGTCCTGCAGCTCGCGCAGCAGCTCGTCCAGGTCCGGCGGCACGACCCACGTCGCGTCCGGCGGGCCGTGGATGGCCTCGTCGGTCGGGGCCGGCGCCGCAGCCGGCTGGAGGCACACCGGGTGGACGAGGAAGCGGCTCGCCACGTCCGGGGGCACCCGGCCCGTCGTCAGCAGCGTGTACATGTCGTCGTCCGGGCACGTGTTGAAATCTACCGTCCCGCGAACGGCACGCCGCGGTCTGCGGCCACCTCCGTTAGCGCCGGAAGTGGCCCCGTTTTCCCGTTCGTCCACGTCAGGGCACGCACCGCCGCAAAAGACGACGGGGTGCTGCTGGGTGCCGTTGAAGGCGGCGAGGCACCGCGCAAAGTGGCACATCTGCCGGAGGCGCAGGTAGTTGTACCACTGGCGGTAGTACAGGTGGTGGTTGGCCACGACGAAGGGGCGGCCGCCCGCGGTGCCGTCGCGCGGCACGAGCCGCACGAGCAGGCCGACGTTGTGCGTCACAAAGGTCGGCACGCCGCTGGCCGCGTCGTTGTACTGGATCTCGGCGCGGTCCGCGAGGTCGAAGCGGGCGCGCCGCCAGAAGACGGCGCAGCCGTCCGGCTTGTTGGCCGGCCGCGTCTGCAGCACGCCGTCGTAGCCGAGCTGCGCCAGCGCGGGCTGCCACGTGTCGGCAAAGTGGTCGCACTCCTGGAGGCACAGTACGTCGGGCTCGTACACCTGCAGCTCCGCCAGGATCGCCGCGCGCCGCGTCGCCCACTTGAGCGTCGTCTTGCCGGCGTACGGGTACATATCGCTGTTGGGCGGAATCAGCTCGTACAACGGAATCGCGGTTACGATGGGCGGGACGAAACGCACGCGGGCCGCAGCAGGGCGTACCGGTTCACCAGCGACTGGGCCAGCATGTTGTAGGTCACGACTCGCACGGGCCGGGCGGTGTCGTGGGTAGCCTCGGCAGCCGGCGCGTCCGGCAGCGGCAGCCAGGCGCGCGCGCGCCACACCGCCGCGGCCGCCGCCACTGCCGGCGACGCCGGCGGTGCTGGTTTCGCCGGCGCGGCACCCGGCGTCGCCATTGCTGCGTAGCGACGGAGCGAACGCTGCAACAGCTTCGAGCCGAGCTTGGACGCTAGAGCCGTATTCGAGCAACTGCGCGCCCTTAGCTGCACCAGCGCCTCCGCCGCTGCCACCGCAAACGGACTGGCCCCGCGTTCTCCTTGTCCTGCCTACCTGCCTGCGTGGCTATTTCCCTGCCCGATTTATTTCCCTGCCTGCCTGGTTTCCCACCTGCCTGCCTGGTTTCTTGCCTGCCCGCCTGGATTCTTGCCTGCCTGCCTGGCGACTTGCCTGCACGACTGCCTGCCTACTTGCTTGCTAAGCTGTCTGTCTACCTGCCTGTCTCTTTCCTCCTCCTGCCTCTGCGTCCTCCTCCTACCTCCTCCTGTCTCTTCCTGCCTCATGCCTCCTCCTGCTCCTCCTCTTCCTCCAGGCCTTCCTCCTGCCTCCTCCCGCCTTCGTCCTCCTTCCTTCCTGCCTCCTTCCTGCCTCCTGCCTGCCTGGCTCCTGCCTCAGCCTCCAGGCCTTCCTCCTGCCGCCTCCTGTCTCCTGCCTCCTCCCTCCTCCTGCTTCCTCTACCTGTCTCCTCCTGCCTCCTGCCTCCTCCTGCCTCCTCTCGCCTCCTGCCTGCCTCCTGATTGGCTCCTGCCTGCCGCCTGCCTGCCTCCTGCCTGCCTCCTCCTGCCTCCTCTCGCCTCCTGCCTTCGTCCTGCCTTCTGCCTGCCTCCTGCCTGCCTCCTCCTGCCTGCCTCCCTCCTCCTGCCTGCCGCTTGCCGCCTTCTGCCTGCCTCCTGCTTCCTCTGCCTGTCTCCTCCTGCCTCCCGCCTTCATCCTCCTGCCTGCCTCCTGCCTCCTCTCGCCTCCTGCCTTCGTCCTGCCTGCCGCCTGCCTGCCGCCTGCCTCCGTCCCCCAGCCTCCTGCCTTCGTCCTCCTGCCTGCCGCCTACCTGCCGCCTGCCTGCCTGCCGCCTGCCTCCTCCTGCCTCCTCTCGCCTCCTGCCTTCGTCGTGCCTGCCTGCCGCCTGCCGCCTCTGCGCCTCTACACCGCCACGTGGCCAACTATGACGTCATAACTCCGACAGCACTCTGACAGACTGCCAGTCAGAACGCCACTGCGACGGCGCCGGGCGCGCGAGCGACAGCGACAGCGACGATGGCGGCGGCGGAGATTCGGCGGCAGCTGGAGGCCCTCATGGCCTCCGCCGCGGTCGGTACGGCAGGGGGGAGAAGAGGCAGAGAACGCCCTCGGCAAAGCGGCGGTTTGCGGGTGCTTACTGGTTTTTGCGTCTGGGGCGCGGCCGGCGCCCGCTGGGTGCGGCGGCCGCGCAGCCAACGCGCAGGCGCAGCTCAAGTTCACGGACGAGGGCGTCTGCCGCGACTACCTGTGCGGCCTGTGCCCGCATGACCTGTACGCCAACACCAAGTTCGACCTCGGCAAGTGCCCCAAGGCCCACAACGAGCACCAGAAGGAGGCGTACGAGGAGGCCAGCAAGACCCACGACTATGGCTTTGAGCGCGAGTGGCTCGAGACGCTCGAGCGCCTCCTGCGCGAGCGCGACAAGTACATTGCCTACGAGATCCGCGAAGTCGAGGAGCGCGAGAACCGCGGCATGGACCCGGTCGTCAAGGACCTCGTAAGCGGCGGCGCACGGGAGAGGCGCGAGGGCGGGTTCTGCGTGCGCTGACGATGTTTTGCGCTCGCTCGCGTGGTCGCGCCCCCGGTCGCCGCCCAACAGCTGAAGCAGATTGGCGACGTCGACGACCAAATTGGCGTCCTCACGGTCGACATTGAGAAGCTCGGTACGCGCGCCCGGCCGAGGCGCACGGCGTCGCCGCCGCCCACGGCTTATCTCCAACGCTGTATTGGTCGCGGTCGGTTTATCGCGGCTTGCTAGGCGAGGAGGGCAAGGTCGACGAGTCGGCGGTGCTGCTGAAGCGGCAGGAGGAGCTGCGCGCGGAGAAGCGCCGGCTGGAGGACGAAGTTCGGCAGCGCGAGGCCGCGACGGGCGGCACGCACCGGCAAAAGCTGCGCGTGTGCGAGGTGTGCGGCGGGAAGCTCTCGCTCTACGACTCGGACCGCCGCCTGGCGGACCACTTTGGCGGCAAGTTGCACCTGGGCTTCCAGATGATCCGCGAGAAGGTCAAGGAGCTGCGGGTGCGTGGTTCGCCGGGCGCCCCAGGGCAAGCGAGCGGGTGGACCACGGGGCGCTGACCGACATGCCTATGCAGCGTCTCGTTCGCGCGACAGGCCAAGTACGGCTCGGCGCCGCCGCCGGTGCGTGCGGCAGTGCCGCCGCCGGCGGGCCCCGCGGCCGACGCCCGCGGCGGGGGCCGCGACTACGACCGCGGGAGCCGCGACTACGACCGCGGCGGCCGCGACTACGACCGCGGCGGCCGCGGCTACGATCGGGGCGGCCGCGGCTACGACCGCGGGGGCCGCGACTACGACCGCGGCGGTGGCCGCGGCGGCGGCCACGGTGACTACGACCGGCGCCGCGACTACGACCGGGACCGCGACCGGGGCCGGGACTACGACCGCGACTACGAGCGCCGCCGCTCGCGGTCGCGCAGCCCGGCCAAGTAGCGCTGCATCTACGTTTGGTGACGGTCGATGAATGTACAGGTAGGGAATGGCGGCATACTAGAACGCCCCAGGATGCCGTGCCCCAGGATATCTATGTCGTGCACAACCACGGTCGCGTGCCAGCCCAGCACCGCCCTGATGCGCGCGGCCTGTGAACGAGCGAGTGAGTGAGATGAATGGGATCAGTTCTTGCCATGGCCAGCGCGCCTTCAGGCGACGGACAAGGTGCATGTGCTGTATGCCCCCTGGCTGGCGTTCACCTGCCTGTCACCTGGCGCGGGGCTCTCCACTCCTGTACTCTACTGCCGGTCCCGACCCCGCATACACAGCTGCATCGAGGACAGCCCTAGTGTTACACAGGCCGTGCCGCTACCAGTGTAGCGCCTCCGTGCAGTGTACTCCAGGAGGATTGCATTGGCAGGGCAGGAGAAGATACAGACTGACTCTAGCAACGTGCCCGCAAGGCGGCCCAGTGACCATGCCGTACATGGCTGCGCTACACCAGCAGTGACCAGGGATAAAATAGGGCTGACGCGATCATTTTCCGTTGTCCCCCCAAAGGCGACCCCCCAAATACCCCCCAAAAGGTTGACCCCCCAAACCTCGTCTTTTTTCGCGCCAAAAGAACGCGAAACGGCGGCGTCGGCGGCGTCGGCGACGGCGGACGCGCGTCGTTTGCGGCCGTGGAAGCCCCTCGTCCTGCCCTTCAACGCGGTGCAGACCACGCGGCAGACGGCGCGGACGCTGCAGGAGGTGGAACGGCGGCGATTGAAGCACGGACAGCGGCGCGGCACGGCGACCCAGCCCGCGGCAGCTCAGGTCGGCGGCGGTACGTGGATGACGCAGGCGCGGAGCCCCGCCAGGCGCCGCCCGGCCAGCGGCGGCGGGTGGCCGCCCCGCTGCGGCGGCGGGCGCCGCGGCGAACGTACGTGCGGCTGACTGAGACCTGCGTCCTTTTTGCGCGAGGTGGGCTGGGGTGCCCCTCCCGGCGGTCGCGTAGGCTTTGCTTACCTGATCCGCTGTCGACTGGCTGGTGGCGCCGCCGGCACCGAGAAGGCGTAGCGGAACGAGGCGTCCTGCCGCAGGTCTTGCGCCAGGTGCGTCCGCTGGCTGCTCTGCCCCAACCACGCCGGTGCGATAGCTCGGGCTGACGCCGGCCGTGGGCGCCTGGCACTCGCCGCCCTGACGCAGCCGCCGATAGCTGTCTGACGGCGGCCGGTGGCGCCGCGCGACGTCTCTGAACCAGGTGCAGTCTCGCAGCGCGGGTCCGCAACGCCGACGGATCCGCGCCGCGGCAGGGCGGCTGACCGGCGGGCGCCCCGCCACCCTTGGTCCGCGTCTCCCGCGGCAGCGCCGGCCGAGACGAGGGGCGCACGCGCGGAGCGCGCGTGAACGGGCCATGGAACCCATGGCGATCTCGACGGACCCGCCGCCGCCGGCGGCACCGCTGATCGGCCCGCCGGCCCCGCCAGCAGAGCAGGGCCTGTGGTGGGAGGTGCTGGAGGAGAGCACGACCGCGCCCGAGTGTACGGGCCAGCGCCTTTGCGTGCCCGGTCGTTCCACGTCGGCCGTACTGACGCTTTGCACGGCAATCTCTGCCTTGGACGCCGCCGCAGTCATCGAGAAGAAGGTTACGCCGACCGAGTACACAGTCGAGTCGACGCACTTCATCAAGCTGCGGCTGCACAACGTCTCGCAGACCTACACGCAGACGCGCGTCGAGACGCCCGAGTTCCAGTACATGGGCCGGACCTGGTGCGTGCGCGTGCCCGCTCTCTCCCCTGAGCGCGGCGTGGCGGCAGCGCGCCTCACGCGACCGCGCGCGACGTGGCCCAGGGCGTGCCGCCGCCCAGGCGGTTCCTGTTCTTCCCGCGCGGCAACAACAACGCCGACGGGTCCATCTCGCTGTACCTGGACTACGTGGGGCCCAAGGAGGACACGATCTGGGGCCTGTGCCTGCAGTTTGTGCTCACCGCGCACTCTGAGGACGACAGCATCACGCAGCTGGCCTCGCGCGGTGCGTGCCGCGGCCCGACTCAACATGCGTCGAGCACGCGAGCGCGGGCCGCTCACCGCGCCGCTGCGTCTGCGCGGAAGCATCGCTTGCAGAGTCGCGCCACCGGTTCACGATGACCGAGTCGGACTGGGGCTTCCCGAGCCTGATCAAGCGGACCTACTTCACCAGCGAGGAGCCCGGCAAGCGCTTCGTCGTGGACAACAGCATCGTGGTCAGCGTCTTTGCGCAGGTGATCAAGGACGAGTACGGCACGCTCTGGCACAACTTCCTCAAGTACGTCTGCGCAGCGAAGCAGCGGTAGACCTGGCCACGCTTGGCTCACGGCGGCGGCGAGCCTTCCGGGCGTGGGCGGGCGACACCAGCTACGACTCGAAGAAGATGACGGGCTACGTGGGCCTGAAGAACCAGGGCGCGACGTGCTACATGAACTCGATCCTGCAGAGCCTGTTCTTCACCAACTCGTTCCGCAAGGTGCGCCGACGCCCATCGGCCGGCGGCCTGCCCCGCCGTCCGTGCACTCACACCGCGGCCCCACCTCCCCGGCGCGGTTCGTTCGCCTCAGGCCGTGTACCAAATTCCGGTCGGCGGCGAGGACGACAAGGACAAGGCCGTCACGTACGCGCTGCAAAAAGTCTTTTACCAGCTGCAGACCAGCAACGAGCCCGTCGGTGCGTTCCATGCGCGGGGCAGGCGCGCATGGTACAGAAGGAACGAACGCTGACGTGACGGCGCGGCGCGCGTCCTGGCGGCAACGACGGCACAGGCACGACCGAGCTCACCAAGTCGTTTGGCTGGGACGTCGTCGAGTCGTTCATGCAGCACGACGTGCAAGAGTTCAACCGGGTGCTGTGCGACAACCTGGAGAACAAGATGAAGGTACGCCGCCGGTGCGCCGTTAGGCCGGCTGTCCTGACGCGCCTAACGCCCCGCGCGCGATGCGACGACGCCGGCGAATCTAACAGGGCACGAGCGTGGAGGGCACCGTGGCCAAGCTGCTGGAAGGCAAGTACAAAATGTACATTCGCTGTATCAATGTCGACTACGAGTCTTCCCGCTTGGAGCCCTTCTACGGTACCGCCCTCGCCTACGACGCCGCCGCACGCACAACGCCGTGCAAGCGGCGGTCCCACTCACCGCCGGGCTCCCGCGTGACGCGGGCGGGCGCATCGCAGACATCCAACTGAACGTCAAGGGCCTCAAGACGCTCGAGGACTCGTTCAAGGACTACATCCAGGTGGAGACCATGGACGGCGACAACAAGTACATGGCCGAGGGCTACGGGCTGCAGGACGCCCGCAAGGGCGTCATCTTTGAGAAGCTCCCGCCCGTCCTGCACCTGCAGCTCAAGCGGTACGCATTCGCCTCCGCGGCGTGGCCGCCAGCGGCAGCTGGTCGCTGAGCCGCAGCAGCACGTCGCGCGACTCCTCCTCTCCCCCGCGGTCGCGGCCGCGTAGGTTCGAGTACGACTTCCAGCGCGACTGCAACGTCAAGATCAACGACCGCCACGAGTTCCCGCTCACCATCGATCTGCGGCCCTACATGACCAACCCCGACGAGCAGCCGGTGCGTGCTGGGCGAACACCGCGCGCGAGTGCCAGCGAGGGCGGTGCGGTGCTCAAAGCGCTGCGTGCGCCTTGCGTCCCCTTCCCCAAACTGCTCACACAATGTCCAGCCTCAAGTCTACCACCTGCACGGCGTGCTGGTGCACTCGGGCGACTCGCACGGCGGGCACTACTGCGCCTTCATTCGGCCCGAGCCGTACGGCGGCTGGTTCAAGTTTGACGACGACCGCGTGACCCGGTGCTCTGCCAAGGAGGCCATGGACGACAACTTTGGCGTCGAGCCGCCGGACCCAAGTGCGGGCGCGGCCGGAACCCACGTGCACACTGGCCGCGCGCTTGGTCCTAAGCACACGTGTTGCCATACGCCGCGGGGGGCGCATGCGTCGCCTGCCAGATGCGCCGGACGCGCGCGTGGAGATGACGCGGTCGCGGCTGTCGCGCAAGTACACCAACGCGTACATGCTGGTCTACATCCGCGAGACCGAGCTGAACGAGGTGCTGGCGCCCGTCACCGAGGCCGACGTGCCGCGCGCCCTCGTGGAGAGGATAGAGCGCGAGCGCGAGGAGCTGGTGCGTCCTGCCCTGCGACCATGGCCATCAACGGTGTGGCGCGTTGTGCCAACGCCCAGGGCCGTGCATCGTACGCGTGTGCACGGGCGGTTGGACAGCTGCGGCAGCAGCGCGACCGGGAGGAGGACCACCTGCAGATGGACGTGCGCATTGTCACCGAGGAGACGCTGCGGCACAACCAGGGCCCGGACCTGTTCGTGCGCAAGTTTAGCGACACCCCGGCCAACGGCTACTCGTTCCGGCTGCGCAAGACGATGCTGCTGTCGGACCTGCGGAAGCACATCGAGGCCACCCTGCAGATCCCGCAGCTGGCCCAGCGGTTCTGGTCCTTCGCGCCGCGGCAGAACCAGTCGTTCCGCCCCGACGAGCCGCTCGTCGGCCACGAGGACATGGTGCGCGTGCACCCGAGCCACTTGGACGCGCAGCGACGCCGGGCTACAGGGACTCACCGCGCAGCGGGGGAGGGGCGGCCTTTTCTGTTCTGGCCCGGTGACGCCCAAACAGACGCTGGAGAGCATCCGCCTGCAGCTCAAGGTCAAGTCGGTGCTCTTCCTGTTCCTGGAGCGGCCGCAGCACCCGCCGGCGGTCCTCGCGACGCTGCCGCCGGAAAAGTACTTTGAGCCGCTCACGCCGGACCGCCACCTGCTCTTCGTCAAGTGTACGGCGCGTCCCGTGCACCGGTGCGAGAGCGTCAGCGGTGCGGGGCGCTAATGACCGCGTTCGCCGCGTGTGCGGCCGTGCGGCGCGCAGACTACGAGCCCGCGCTGCCGCCGGCCGAGCCCAAGTACACGTTCGTGACGTACATGTATGTCAAATCCAGCGAGCGGCCGCTGGACATTGTCGACCGCATCGTCGCCCTGCTCCAGCTGCCCGCCAGGACGCCGGTCAAGGTTCGGCGCGCGCGCGCGTGTTCGCGCCCGTGGCGTGCCCCTTCGGCCCTTGGCTGACGGGCCTAGCGCGTGTCGCTCCGCAATGGGTGGGGCCGCTCCGCCAGATCTACGAGGAGATCAGCGCGCAGCAGGTGGACGAGGTCAAGCCCAAGAAGACCTTCAAGGACAACGAGATTGGCACCGGCGACATCATCGTCGTGCAAAAGGTGGCGCGCGGACGCGCGCCGAGCCAAGCCTCGGTTGCGCGGGCTGACGGGACGCCGCCCCGGGCGGCTTGTCCTTGGGCGACGCGTCGCAGGAGCTGTCGCCGGAGCAGGCGAAGCAGTTCCCGCAGCCGACGGTCAAGCAGTACCTGGAGTACCTGGCCAACCGCCTCGTCGTCAAGTTCCGCCCGCGGGAGAACCCGCGCGACCCGAAGGACGTCTTTGAGCTCACGCTCTCCGTCAAGATGACCTACGACGAGGTGGCGCAGCGCGTCGGCGAGGCGATCAACTGGGACCCCATGAAGCTGCGCTTCCTCAGCCACCGTGTGCAGCCGGAGGGCCCCTTCAACGAGATCCGCCGCACGCCGGGTCTGACGCTCGAGCAGATGCTCGTGCCCGCGACGCAATACCAGGGCAGTACGTCCGTGATCGGTCAAAGTCTTGTGGCTCGATGCGGTCCGTTCACCACGCACCTCCTCGGGGATGCTGCCGCCGCGGCCGCAGTGACCGACACGCTCTACTACGAAAAGCTCGACATGTCCATCCTGGAGCTGGAGAACAAGCTGGCACGGCAAGTCGTCTGGATGAACGCGCACCGCCAGGAGGAGGTGCGTCGCCGGCGCGCCTGACCCCACTGCCGACCCCCCCTCGCCCCAGCCCCACCCCACGGCGATGCTGATGACGGCGGCCCCCCCTGATCGGTGGTGTGCACGGGACCGTCGCCAGGGCACGTACACGCTGCTGGTGGAGAAGACCGACACGGTGCAGGCCCTGTTCGACCAGCTCAAGGGCAAGGTCAGCCTGCGCGGCGACTCGAACAAGAAGCTCAAGACGTCCTCCGAGCCGGTGTCGCCGGCGGCGCCCCCGGTGGCCGCCCCGCCGGCCGGCGACCGCATGGACGTCAGCCCGCAGCCGGCGCCGCACAACGGCGTGCCCGCCAAGCCGGGCGCGCTCGCCCGCGTCGCGCAGGACGACAACGCCATGGCCACCTCAGAGGACGAGCACTCGCCGCCGGCGGTGGTGGCGGCGGTGCCGACCGCGCCGATGGACGAGGACCTGGAGGACGAGGTACGGCGTCGAGCGACGCGTCATGGCGTCGACGCTCGGGGGAACGCCCGCGCTGATCACGGACCCCACGCGCGGTGGATGGCCGCGCCCGTCGCGCCGCCGCCTGCAGCAGGGAACCGGGCAGTTCCGGCTGTACCAAGTGTACAACGGCAAGCTCGGCGGCCTGTTCGACGGCAGCAAGCCCGTCACGCAGCTCTCGACCAACGACATCTTTGTCGCCGAGGTTTGGGCGGGGCGCGCGCGCTGCTGCTGCCGAGCCAACGCTGTGGCCGCGCCTGCTAAATCGCGTGGCGCGCCTCTGCTCTGCGCTCCCCATCGGCACAGGAAATTCCCGCAGACCAGCTGCACCTGGACACCAAGGACCGGCTCGTCCTGGTGGCGCACTTCCACAAGGACATCTACGGCTTCCACTCCCTGCCGTTCTACTTCCGCGTCAA
>Ga0180216_1001446_pt1 | contig 21264 bp, 15 predicted proteins | sample eDN3rd37CBELigMG_FD_128879 | JGI IMG/M metagenome (GOLD analysis project Ga0180216, IMG submission 128879) | Enriched Miracle-Growth compost microbial communities from Emeryville, California, USA - eDNA 3rd pass 37_C BE-Lig MG (version 2)... ...
AGGCGGCGCGTCGCCCAGGCGAAATCATTCTCGGTGAGGTTGATATTGGCCAGCGGATCGCGCCAGTGGGCGTCAAAGCCGGCCGAGATAATCACCAGTTCGGGTTTGAACGAGTCGACGCGCGGCAGCACCATCAGGTCGAAAATCTCACGATAGGTGCGGCCATTGGTGCCCGGCGTCAGCGGAATATTGACGATATTGCCGTGCTCGCCGCGCTCGCCCATGTCGCCGGTGTGGGGGAACAGCGGCGCCTCATGCGTCGAGCAATAAAGTACGGTGGGATCATTCCAGAAGATGTTCTGGGTGCCGTTGCCGTGGTGCACGTCCCAGTCAATGATGGCGACCCGCTCCAGCCCATGCGCCTCGATGGCGTGCCGGGCGGCGATGGCGGCGTTGTTAAAGAAGCAGAACCCCATCGCCCGGTCACGCTCGGCGTGATGGCCTGGCGGGCGCGTGGCGACGAAAGCATTGGTCACCTGCCCGCCCAGCACCTCGTCCACGGCCCTGACGGCGCCGCCGACGCCGCGCAGCGCCGCCTCCCAGGTGCCCATGCTCATGGTGGTGTCGCCATCGACCTCGACCAGACGGCTGTCGGTGGGGGCGAGCGCGCGCAACTGCTCCACATATTGCCGCCCATGGCAGCGCAGGACGTCCGCCTCCGTGCCCAACGGCGCCTGCTCCCGCGCCAGCAGGGCGAATTTCTCGTCTTCCAGGGCCCGTTCGACGGCGCGCAGGCGGTCGGGACATTCAGGATGGCCGGGAAATGTCTCATGCAGGAGACTGGCGGGATGCGACAGAAAAAGCGTCGTCAATGGAAGGCCCTGTTAAACCATATGTGAAGCGTCAGTCTTGCAAGCCGGCGCCGGCTTGTCCATGGCGCAGGCCAGGGAAGGCATGCTCTCATTTGGTTGAGGTTGCCGATGATTGTACGCAGACCGCCGGTCGGATAACGCTGGTGACGCTGATTTTGAATGACGATTCGCCGGACCGCCGGCGGCGCCGGCTCAGGGACTGGGAATGCCGTATCTTTCGAGGGTCGTTGTCGCCGTCGCGACCACTGTTTTGCTCGCCGGCTGCTATACGACGACGCCGGACCCGCAGGTTTCCAGCCGCGACGCCGAATGGCTGGCTCAGGTTCCCAAAGCCGAACAGGACCCGATCTACGCCCGCTACCTGATGAAGGACGACACCGGCGAGGAGCCGGGAACCATCATCGTCGACACCAGGGCCCGCCAGCTTTACTACGTGCTGCCCGGCGGCAAGATGATGCGCTACGGCGTCGCCGTCGGCAACGAAGCCTTTGGCTGGACAGGAACCGCCATGGTGCAGCGCAAGGCCGAGTGGCCGGACTGGCATCCCCCGGCGGAGATGAAACAGCGCTGGCCGCATGTGCGCGACACGAGGGGCGGCCCTGGCAATCCGCTGGGCGCGCGGGCGCTGTACCTTTACCAGAATGGCAAGGACACCCTGTACCGCATCCACGGCACCAATGAGCCAGAGAAGATCGGCCGCGCCGAATCTTCCGGCTGCATCCGCATGCGCAATATCGACGTCATCGACCTCTATAACCGGGTGCAGACCGGCGCGAAGGTGATCGTCAGATAGAGTGATTTTTGACGAACTGCCGCCGCCTTTGCCAAAAGGCGCCCAAGGGCAGCGCCGTCATCCTAGAGTTCCACACACCGCATCGCCAGCCGTTCCACGCGCTCGTCCACGCCCGCCCGGACCGCCGAACGCGGCAGCGAAGCGGCGGCGGCGTCACCGCCAACGGACGACGCGGAGCCCTACCGCCTCACCCGGCCACCGGCGTTGTGGACATGCGCTCCGGCGCCGGCCGGCAATCCGGGGGTGGCTTCCAGTCCAAACTCTCGCCGCAACGCCTCATTGCCGGCCCGCAGGGCCTCGTTTACATCCGCCAGTTCATCAGCATTCAGCGCCGGCGTGAAATTGGCGGGCGGCGCGCCTGTTCTCCCGGCAGGGGCGGCAGAAAAGCGCCGGCTCATGCCAGGGAAAGCCGCCCATTCACCGTGGTCCAAAAGCAGCGGTTCTACCTCTGACGGGACATCCGGCATCCTGCGCCAATCTGACGCCCCAGCCGCCGCACGGCGCTGGCGATCTTGCGTGGAACGGGCGATCTGCCTGGTCTGGCCGGAGTCCCGGAGCGAGGCTACAGGCGTCGGAAGTTTTAGCGCCATCGGGGTCGGCGCCGGCAATGGTTTTATCTCCCCGCCAGACCTGAGGCGGGGACGCGCTGTTGGCTCCGCCCCATGACTGCTGCCGGCCATGCTCCAGAACATGAAGCCAAACAGGGCGAGCGGTCCGAAATTCGACGATTGCTGATCCTGATCTTCATCATCGCTGGAACTTCCCATCGCACGCTCCTTTGTTTCGGAGCGATAATGGCAGCCTGGGCAGGGTCGGCGGCAAACAGCGGAAGCCGGGTGACCTGAATAACTGTCAGGAGTTCGCCAGGGTCGGGAATCAGCGCCGCGCCAGGGCGTTGTGGCCAACGCGCCAGGGGCGCGGACCGTGCGTCTGTCAGAACAGCAAGGACGCGCTGAACCGCATGCGCGGCGGCAATGAGCCGTTGGGGGCGCCCGCGCCGAAGCATTCGGCTGCATCCACAGGCGCGACATACGCGTCATCGACCTCCATAACCGCGTGCAGACCGGCGCGAAGGTGATCGGCGGATAACTTGGCTTTCACGAAGCGACAGCGCAAGACGCTCCAGGCTGTGTCTCCCATTCCGGGAGCCATCATCCCCAGAGCCCCGCATAGCGCACTGCCAGATCTTCGAGATGCTTGTCCATGTCCGCCCGGACCGCCGAACGCGGCAGCGAAGAGGCGCTAACCTCCCCACCAACAGGCGACGCAGAGCCCAGCCGGCTCGTCCGGCCGGCGTCTGCGAGCCCCACTCCGGGGCGCGACGTGCGCGGCGTGTCGGCTAACACTCTTTCCAGGCTCGCTGACCGCCATGGCATCACGCTTCCGCCAGCCTCGCCAACGCCGCCCCTGTATCCTGCAGATTTCTTGCCAGCCAACCCCAGGTGGTAATCAACTTCTTTCTGAGTTATCCACTCGTCTTCCCACCCAAGACGCGTCACTTCATCGTCGCCACCCTGTGCGCGCTGACGAGCGCTGGTTGCCGACGCAGGCGCGCGACGCCGGAATGCTGCGGACCGCCAGCGCGAAAACAGACCACGCGCCGGTCCTCTCGTGTCTTCCGGCAACGCATCATGGATATCTCCGGGAGCAGGACCTTTCCGGCGCCCTTCCAGGGAAGTGGGTGGGGCAAGTGGCAATGACTTCAGCTCCCCGCCGGGCCTGGGGCGGGGACGCGCTGTTGGCTCCGCCCCATGACTGCTGCCGGCCATGCTCCAGAACATGAAGCCAAACAGGGCAAGCGGTCCGAAATTCGACGGTTGCTGATCCTGATCCTCGTCGTCGTTGGAACTTCCCATCGCACGCTCCTTTCTTTCGGAGCGACAATGACAGACCAGGCCGGTCCCCGGCAGCCGCGGGCGCAGGCCGGTTGACCTGGCCCTCCAGCCGCCAGGCGCTGCTTCATTCAACAGCGCACTTGAAGAGATGGCGCGAAAGCAGACGTCAGCTGCACATGCCCGTTCCTGAACATTTCCTGGAAACCGGATCACGAAACGCCCTGTGCGGCTGCCTGACGCGCTTTGGCGCGCCATTTCAGCCTGCCTTCGAGAAAGCGCCTGGCGCTTTTCTCAAAGGCGCCTCAGCCGCGCGGCAGCGCCTGGGTGAAGCGCACCGTCTCGCCCTGGGACGGCGTGGTCAGTTCGCCTTCCCACATCACCACGTGCCCGCGCACCACCGCGCCCACCGGCCAGCCGGTGACGGAGACGCCGTCATAGGGCGTCCAGGCGCACCGCGAGGCGATCCAGCTGTTGCGGATGGTTTCCTTGCGCTTCAGATCGACCACGGTGAAATCCGCGTCATAGCCGACGGCGATGCGCCCCTTGCGGGCGATGCCAAACAGCCGGGCCGGGCCGGCGCTGGTCATGTCGACGAAGCGCGCCAGGGTCATGCGCCCCTCGGCCACATGGTTAAGCATGGTGGGAACCAGCGTCTGCACCCCGGTCATGCCGGAGGGTGAATCCGGATAGGCTTTCGCCTTCTCTTCCAGTGTGTGGGGGGCGTGGTCGGAGCCGAGAATGTCGGCGACGCCCTGGGTCACGCCCTCCCAGATGCCGGCGCGGTGAGCGGCGTCGCGCACCGGCGGGTTCATCTGCACCAGGGTTCCCAGCCTGTCGTAAGCCTCCGGTCCGGCCAGCGTCAGGTGATGCGGCGTCACCTCGCACGAGGCCACGTCCTTGCAACCGGCGAGAAACCGCATCTCATCGGCGGTCGAAATGTGCAGCACGTGGATCGCCGCGCCCTCGTTGCGGGCGATGCGCACCAGCCGCTCGGTGCAGCGCAGCGCCACTTCGGCCGAACGCCACACCGGATGGCTCGACGGATCGCCGGGGACGCGCAGGTCCTTGCGCTCCCGCAACATCATCTCGTCTTCGGAGTGGAAAGCGGCGCGGCGGCGCGTCTGACGCAGGATGCGGCCAACCCCCTCGTCGTCCTCCACCAGCAGATCGCCGGTGGACGAACCCATGAACACCTTGATGCCGGCGGCGCCAGGCAGACGCTCCAGTTCAGGAATCTCGGCGGCGTTGTCATGGGTGCCGCCCACCCAGAAGGCGAAATCGCAGTGCATGCGGTGATGGCCGCGCCGCACCTTGTCGGCCAGCGCCTCCGCCGTCACTGTCTGCGGGTTGGTGTTCGGCATTTCGAACACCGCCGTGACGCCGCCCATGACGGCGGCGCGGGAGCCGGTTTCCAGATCTTCCTTGTGATCGAGCCCCGGCTCGCGAAAATGCACCTGGGTGTCGATAACCCCCGGCAGAACGGTGAGGCCGCGGCAATCAATGACGCGCCCGGCCTTCGACGGATCGACCGCGCCGATATGCACGATGCGGCCATCGCGCACCGCGACGTCGCGCACGCCCTCGCCATCCTGGTTGACGACATTGCCGCCCGCGAGAACGAGATCGTAAATATCGGCCATCAGCCTGTTCTCCTGCCTGCGCCCCGTCCGCCCACTTTTCAAACCACACCATTCCGGCATGTTGGAACCGGCGCAAGGTGGGATTATGTCAGCCAGCACAGGCGCGCAAGCGCCGCGCGTTTACCCAGGGCAAAATCCGTTCAGGTTGAGCCGGATTTTCGCTATATCACTTTGAATTCATGCGTTTTACCAACGGGAAGCGTCGCCTGCTTCTCTGGAAAACGCGCCAGGAGAACGCCGATGCCGGTCGCACATCTGTCAGATCGCGGAGTCGTTTCCGTCACAGGCGCCGACGCCGCCAGCCTGCTGCAGGGGCTGGTGACCTGCGATATCGACCGCCTGCAACCGGGGGAGGCCAGCCTGGGCGCCCTGCTGACCCCCCAGGGCAAGATCCTGTTCGATTTTCTCATCCTGCATGCCCCGGCGGGAACCCTGCCCGGCCTGGAAAACGGCGGCTTCCTGCTCGATGTCGCCGCCGCCAGCGCCGCCGATCTCGCCAAACGGCTGAACTTCTACAAGCTGCGCGCGAAAGTGGTTGTCAGCAACCACGGCGATGATTTCGCCGTCGCCGTCCGCTGGAATGACGAGGGGCCACAGCTTCCGGGCCTGGTCTGGGTTGATCCCCGTCTCGCCGCCCTCGGCCAGCGCGCCGTCGCGCCGGCGGCGGCCGTCGCCGGCACAGCGGACGCCGACGCGAATGCCGCCCATATGGCTGCCTGGCGCGCCCACCGCATCGCCCTGGCCGTGCCCGAAGGCGGGGCGGATTATGCTTTCGGCGACGTGTTCCCCCATGAAGCGGACCTCGACCAGCTCGGCGCCGTCGCTTTCGACAAGGGCTGCTATATCGGTCAGGAGGTGGTGTCGCGCATGCACCATCGCGGCACGGCGCGCACCCGCGTGGTTGCCGCCCGCCTTGAAGCAGACGCCATCGCCAGCCAGGGCGACGACATCATGGCCGGCGAAAAACGCCTTGGCGACATCCGCGCCCGCGCCGGGGCGCACGCCATCGCCATGGTGCGGCTCGATCGTTACGCCGACGCGCTCGCCGACAATATAACGCCGACGGTTGGCGGCGCCCCCGTGACCCTGACGCGGCCAGCCTGGGCGACCTTCGACATGGCGGGGAACTGAACAGCAACGTCACCGTTGGCCTTGCATTTGTTCCTTATATGTTCTTCAATGCGCCCACAGATTGTGGCGCGGGGGGAGCGGATCATGGCGGAAACTGGCGGAGCCCTCAGCGGCAATGATCTGATCATCCACGGCGATGGCCGCGCCCGTTGCTGGTGGCCGGGAACCGATCCGCTCTACGTGGCGTATCACGATGAGGAATGGGGCGTGCCGGAGCATGATGACCGCGCCCTGTTCGAGAAGCTGATTCTCGATGGCTTCCAGGCTGGCCTGTCGTGGATCACCATCCTGCGCAAGCGCGACGGCTTCCGCCGGGCCTTCGCCGGTTTCGAACCGGAGGCCATCGCCCGCTTTGGCGACGACGACGTCACCCGGCTGATGAACGACGCGGACATCGTGCGTAACCGGGCCAAGATCGTCGGGACCATCGCCAGCGCCCGTGTCTGGCTCGATATCCAGGAAAAACAGGGGTTCTCCCGCTTTCTCTGGGATTTTGTCGACGGCGCTCCGGTGCAGAACCGCCTGCGCTCCCGCGCCGACGCGCCCACCGAAAGCGAGGCCTCGCGGCGCATGTCGAAGGAACTGAAGGCGCGCGGCTTCAAGTTCTGCGGCCCCACCATCACCTATGCCTTCATGCAGGCGGTGGGTATGGTCAACGACCATCTGGTCGACTGCTACCGCCATGGCGCATGCGCCGCCTGCGCCAGTCACGCCAACCCGGCGCCCCTGCGCTGCGATGACGGAGCCGCCGCCGGATAGGGCGTTTCCGGGAGCAGCAGGGGCGGCGCTGGGCGTCATGACCGTCGCCAGCGCTGGTTCAGCAAATTTGTCCAGGAAAAGCTGTTCAGGAACACTGCCCTTGACGCGCAAAGACACCAAGGCTCCGCCCCGCGCCTGGCAACGCATGCTGTCGGGACGCCGGCTCGATCTGCTCGATCCCTCGCCGCTGGATATTGAGATCGCCGACATCGCCCATGGCCTGGCCCGGGTGGCGCGCTGGAACGGCCAGACCCTGGGGCCGGCGATTTTTTCGGTCGCCCAGCACTGCGTCTTCGTCGAGGCCATCGCCGCCGACCTGCACCCACACCTGTCGCGCAAGGGCCGGCTGACGGTGCTGCTGCACGACGCGCCGGAATACGTTATCGGCGACATGATCTCACCGTTCAAGGCGGTGCTCGGCGACGACTACGGCCGGGTCGAACTGCGGCTTCAGGAGGCGGTGCATCGTCGCTTCGGCCTGCCAGCGCGGACCGCGCCGCTGATCCATCGAATCGTCAAGCAGGCCGACCGTCAGTCCGCCTGGCATGAAGCGGTCCGGCTGGCGGGCTTCGACGCGGGGGAGGCCAGCGCCCTGTTCGGCCCGCCACTGCCCCTGTCCTTCGCCATCGACGATTTCCTCGCGCCCTGGAGCGCCGACGACGCCAGCCAGCGCTTCCTGCAACGCTTCGCCTGTCTGTGCGAGGCCGAGGTCCAGGCCGAAATCCACGACGCCAGCCAACAGGACAGAGCCCGCGCCACCCCATGAAGGCGCATCATGAAAGCGCATGCAGTCAAAGAGATAGCTGGATATTCCGATTCATTTTCCAGGACGTCGCCCTGGCTCACCCGGCTTCCCTGACGAATTTCAACGTTTTCCCCGGTTGCAACCGGGCCATGGGCGACAGAGCCCGGACGACGTTTTCCCGTCGCCGTCAATGACCTGGCGGCGAACAGCGATTCTGAATCAGAACGTGAGGAATTGCGCGCAAACGGGCCGCGCCGGATCCGGCGCGGCGTTCCATCGCTACGGAGAACCTGGGCCGGAATGAGTTAAGATATCGCCAATACGCCCCGGCCTGGCGACTTGCCCCCCGTATGTTGCTGGTCGCGGTCCCTGACCATTTTGTGAGCGGCCGGCGCCGGTGAGGCGCGAGGCGGCGAGGCCGGGCAAGCGGATCCCGCAAAAGTCCAGCAAGGCCAACGTCATATCCCCTCCTGCTGAATCAGGTTTTCCGCCGGATCGCCGCCAACGCCCGCCGCCGTCACGGACCTGGCAAAAAACGGACCTCCGGTCAGATTTCGCAATTCCGGTCATTTGTGGCTAAGAAATCAGCCAAACCGGGCGATGATCGCGAAGGGAGACAACCTTGGACAGCGAACTGACACTTCTCGTCCTGCTCGTGCTGTCCATCCCGGTCATCGCCATTGTCGCCCTGATTCTGAGCGTCGGCGCCCGCAACCGCGCCTCCCTGCTGGAGGCGCGGGTGATGCGGCTGGAGCAGACCATCGCCCAGCTCAGGACTGCGTCCGAAACCACCGCAACCGGGGCGACCCCACAACAGACGCCCACCGCCCCGCCCGCTGAAGCATCTCCCGCTCCAGCCGCCGCCAGTCCTCCGAAACCGGCCATGGACCCGGGCGCCGCCGCGCCTCCCTCCGCGCCGCCAAAGCCCGCGACGACAGCCCAGGGCCAGGGCTCCACCACCGCAGCCCCTGCGTCGCGCAAAGCAAAAGCCGACGGTCGCAGCCTCGAAGAAAAGCTGGGCGCGCGCTGGAGCGTCTGGGTCGGCGCCCTGGCCCTGGCCATTGGCGGCCTGATGCTGGTTCGCTTCAGCATCGAGGAAGGTTATTTCGGCCCCGCCGCGCGCGTGCTGCTTGGGCTGGCGCTTGGTCTTGGGCTGACCGGCGCCGGCGAATGGCTGCGGCGCCGCGACCTGCGCGCCGGCCGGGCGGCGGCCGTCGCCGATCACCCCTTCGCCGCGCCCGGCGCCCCCGCCGCCCTCACCGCCGCCGGCGCCGCGACCATCTTCGGCTCGGTTTACGCGGCTTATGCGCTCTACGCCTTTATCGGTCCGGCGCTGGCCTTCGTCGTCCTCGGCGTCGTCGCGGTGCTGGCCATGTTCAGCGCGGCGCTGCAAGGCCCGGCGCTGGCCGCGCTTGGTCTGCCGGCCGCGCTCGCCGCGCCCCTGCTGGTTGCGTCGAACCAGCCCAACTACTGGGCGCTGACGCTTTATCTTGCCGCCGTGGTCGGCGCCGCTTACGCGCTCGCCCGCATCCGGCGCTGGCGCTGGCTGGCTGGCGCCGCCGCCGTCGGCGCATGGTTGTGGGGGCTGGCGCTGGTTTCCGCCGGCCATGACGCGCCGCTCGCCGTCAATGCGCACATCATCATCCAGTTGTTGCTGGCAGCCGCCGTGCTGGCGGCGGAGCCCCACTGGCGCACGCCGGACGCGCAGGCGCGGCCAGACTGGTTCGCCCTCATGGCGCTCACCGCGTTCACGGTGCTCGGCTTCGCCGCATCCGACCTGCCGCTGACGCCGGCGGCGCGCATGCTCGCTGGCGGCGCCATGGCGGGGCTGCTGTTCGCCGCGGGCTGGCGCATCGCCGCCGTGGCGCCGGCCACGGTGCTGGCCGGCGCCATCACCGCCGGCGCCCTGTGGAACTGGCGCGTCGTCGCGCTGGCCATACAGGAGCCGCAAACCCTCGCCCCTGGCGGCGTCGGCGCCCATCCGATGCCGGAGAACCTCGCGGTCTATCTCGCCTTCGCCCTCATCGCCGGCTTCGCCATCGCCGCCGGCGCCCTGCGCCGTCTGCTGGCCGGGCGCGAACTGCCCCTGTTCGCCGCCGCCAGCCACGCCGCCGCCGCGACGCTGACGCCGCTTGGCGTCATGACCGTGGTGTGGATGAAGATCGCCGGTTTTGCCGTCAGCATTCCCTTCGCCATCGTCGCCGCGGTGCTGGCGCTAACTGGCGTGGCGCTGACGGCGCGGCTGCGCGCCGGGCCGGAAAGTGCGTCGCCCAACCGCCAGCTTGCCGTCGGCACCCTTGCCTCCGGGGCTGTCGCCGCCGTGGCCCTCGGCCTCACCTTCGCGCTCGACAAGGGCATGCTGACCGTGGCCTTCGCCCTCGCGGCGGCAGGCGCGGCCTGGGTGGCGGCGCGGCTTGAGCTTCCCGCCCTGCGCTACGCGGTGGGCGCCCTCGGCCTCATCATCCTCGGCCGCCTGGCCTGGAACCCGGCCATCGCGGCCCATGGCGCCATGGGAACGACGCCGGTGTTCAACTGGCTGCTCTGGGGCTATGGCGTCCCGGCCCTCGCCTTCTGGACCGCATCCAAGTTGCTGGCGCGCCACCGCCGCGACCGGATCACCGGCCTGTGCGAAAGCCTGGCCATCATCTTCTCGGCGCTGCTGGTTCTGTTCGAGATCCGCCACGCCCTCAACGGCGGCGATCCGTTCCGCGTCGCGTCCGGTCACCTCGAAACCGGACTGCTGGCCAGCAGCTCCCTGCTGTTCTCGCTGGCCCTGTCGCGCATGAACCGGCGAAGGGCCGATCCGGTCTATCGCGTCGCCAGCCTGGCTTTCATGGCCGTCTCGACGGCGCTGATCGTCATGGGCCTGTTCGTGCTCGTCAATCCGCTGTTTACAGGTGAAGTCGTGATTGGCGGCGCCCTGTTCAATTCCTTGATCCCCGCTTACCTCGTCCCGGCGCTCATTGCCGGGGGGCTGGCGACGCTGAACCGCGCATTCTGGCCGCGCTGGCGCACCCTTGCGACCGCCGTGCTCGGCCTCGCCCTGTTCACGGCCTGGGTGATGCTGGCCATCCGCCGTTATTTCCAGGGGCCTGTGCTCTCCATATGGCGGAGCGCCGGCGAGGCGGAATGGTGGTGCTACACCGCCGCGCTGCTGGTCATTGGCGTCGGCCTGCTGGCCTGGGGCCTGGCGCGCCAGCGCCGCCTGGCGCGTCTCGCCTCGGCGCCGTTCATTGTCGCGGCGGTGCTCAAGGCCTTCCTGTTCGACATGGCCAGTCTCGACGGCGTCTGGCGCGCCCTGTCGTTTATCGGGCTTGGCCTGGTGCTGATCGGCATCGCCCGCGCCTACCAGCTGCTGCTCTACCCGCCATCGGCGCGCCAGGCGCGCGACGGGAGTGCGGCCGGAAGCGCCGCCGAAAGTGCTGACGGGGGTGCGGACGGCGACGTTTCCGCGTAAAAGAACCCTCTTTGGAAGGCGCGAAGGAAACAGGCCAGAATGACCGGACCCGAGATGACCAGTCCATCGCCCGGAACGACCGCCGGAAAAAACTCCGGCGACATCGCCGCGCTGCCGTTCGAGGCCGCCATGTCCGAGCTGGAGGCCATCGTGCGCCGGCTGGAGGAAGGGCGCGTTGAACTGGAGGAATCGATCGCCATCTTCGAACGCGGCGAGGCGTTGAAGCGGCATTGCGAAATGCTGCTGCGCAACGCGGAAGCCCGCATCGAGAAAATCGCCCTCGGGCCGGACGGCGCGCCGGCCGGCGTGGTCCCGCTGGATCCGCAGGAATAGGGCGGCAAATCCGCTTCCCCATCCGCGTCCCCCCGCGTGGCGCTGCGTCGCGGGCTTTGACCTGCGGCCCCTGAAGGCTTATGTCCAGCAGGCGCGCGGGCTCTCCCGTTTCCGGAGAATTCGTGGCGCGGCAACCGGTTGAAGGTACGTTACTTTGGCAGTCGAGACCCCGCTCCTCGATCAAGCGCGCATTCCCGCCGACCTGCGGGCGTTTCCTGAAAGCGATCTGCCGCAGATCGCCGCCGAGCTGCGCGCTGAAACCATTGACGCGGTCTCGGTCACCGGCGGCCATCTCGGCGCCGGCCTCGGCGTGGTCGAGCTGACCGTCGCCCTGCACTATGTTTTCAACACGCCGGATGACCGCATTATCTGGGACGTCGGCCACCAGGCCTATCCGCACAAGATCCTGACCGGGCGCCGCGACCGCATCCGCACCCTGCGCCAGGCCAATGGCCTCTCCGGCTTCACCAAAAGGGCCGAGAGCGAATACGACCCCTTCGGCGCCGCCCACTCGTCCACCTCGATCTCCGCTGGCCTCGGCATGGCGGTGGCCAGCGAACTGAAGGGCGAGCGGCGCAACGTGGTCTGCGTCATCGGCGACGGCGCCATGTCCGCCGGCATGGCCTATGAGGCCATGAACAACGCCGGCGCGCGCGGCGAGCGGCTGATCGTCATTCTCAACGACAACGACATGTCGATCGCCCCGCCGGTCGGCGCCATGTCGGCCTATCTGGCCCGGCTGGTGTCGGGCGGCGCTTACCGCTCCCTGCGCGAGATCGGCAAGCAGCTGGCCAGCAAACTGCCGCGCTTCTTCTACCGCAACGCCCAGCGCGCCGAGGAATACGCCCGCGGCATGCTCACCGGCGGCACCCTGTTCGAGGAGCTTGGCTTCTTTTACGTCGGCCCGATCGACGGCCACAATCTGGAGCACCTGCTGCCGGTGCTGAAAAACGTGCGCGACGCGGAGAACGGCCCGGTGCTGGTGCACGTGGTGACCCAGAAGGGCAAGGGCTACCCGCCGGCGGAGGCTTCCGCCGACAAATACCACGGCGTCGTCAGCTTCGACGTGGTCACCGGCGCCCAGAGCAAACCCAAGGCCAACGCCCCCGCCTATACCCGGGTGTTCGCCGATGCGCTGATGGCCGAGGCGCGCGCCGACGACCGGGTCGTCGCCGTCACCGCCGCCATGCCCTCCGGCACCGGGCTCGACCTGTTCGGCAAGGAATTCCCCACCCGCACCTTCGATGTCGGCATCGCCGAGCAGCACGCCGTCACCTTCGCCGCCGGCATGGCGACGGAAGGCTACAAGCCGTTCTGCGCCATCTACTCCACCTTCCTGCAGCGCGCCTATGACCAGGTGGTGCATGACGTGGCGTTGCAGAATCTGCCGGTGCGCTTCGCCCTCGACCGCGCCGGCCTCGTCGGCGCCGATGGCCCGACCCACGCCGGCGCCTTCGACATCGCCTATCTCGCCTGCCTGCCCAACATGGTGGTGATGGCCGCCGCCGATGAGGCGGAGCTGGTCCACATGGTCGCCACCGCGGCGGCCCATGACGACGGCCCCATCGCCTTCCGTTATCCGCGTGGCGAGGGCGTTGGCGTCGACATGCCCGAGCGCGGCGTTCCGCTGCCCATCGGCAAGGGCCGCATCGTGCGCGAAGGCTCCCGCGTCGCCCTGCTGTCGCTGGGCACGCGCCTCGCCGAGGCGCTGAAGGCGGCGGAAGATCTGGAGGCGCGCGGCCTCTCCACGACGGTGGCCGACGCCCGCTTCGCCAAGCCGCTGGATCTGGAGCTGATCCTGCGGCTGGCGCGCACCCACGAGGTGCTCATCACCATCGAAGAGGGCTCCGTCGGCGGTTTTGGCTCGTGGGTTTTGCAGGCGCTGTCCGATCACGGCGCGCTCGACGGCGGCCTGAAGGTGCGCGCCATGACGCTGCCGGATGCGTACCAGGATCACGACAAGCCGGAGCGCATGTACGCCGATGCGGGCCTTGACGCCGCCGGCATCGTGCGCAAAGCGCTGTCGGCCCTCGGGCCAGCGACCGCCGCCGCGCACGCCGCGCCGCGCCGGGCGGGCTGACGGATCATGGCGCGCGAACGCGCCGATACGGAAACCGCGCGCGATCGCGCCGACCGGGTGCTGACGGCGCGTGGTTTTTTCGACAGCCGCGCCAAGGCGCAGGAGGCGATCGCCGCCGGTCTGGTGCAGGTCGACGGCAAAACCATTGCCAAACCGTCGGAGCAGATCGACGCCAATGCGGCGATCGTCGCCGGGGCGCCTTACCCCTGGGCCTCGCGCGGCGGCGTCAAGCTGGCGGCGGCGCTGGACCATTTCGGCCTCGATCCGGCCGGGAAAACCTGCGTTGATCTGGGCGCTTCAACTGGCGGTTTCACCGACGTTTTGCTGGCGCGCGGCGTTGCCCGGGTGCTGGCGGTGGACGTGGGCCACGGCCAGTTGCACCCGCGCATCGCCGCTGATCCACGGGTCGTCGTCTTCGAAGGCCAGGACGCCCGCACGGTGACGCCGGACCTGCTGGGCGGCCCCGTCGACATGGCGGTGATGGATCTGAGCTTCATCTCGCTGCGCCTGGTGCTGCCGGCGGTTCCGCCGCTGCTCAAGGCTGGCGGGAACCTTGTGGCGCTGATCAAGCCGCAATTCGAGGTTGGGCGGGCGCTGGTCGACAAGGGGTTGGTGCGCGACGCAGCGGCGCGCCTGCGCGCCTGCGACGACGTCACGGCGCTGCTGGCGCAACTGGACTTCGCGGTCCACGGCGTTGTTCCCTCGCCCATCGCCGGCGGCGACGGCAACCAGGAATTCCTCGTGGCGGCAACCCGCGCCGCCTGAAAGCTTTTCCCGCGCGGCGGATGCAAAAAAGCGCGGGCAGCGTGCGAAACGCGCCAGATAAAAGAGATATGGTGACAATCCGGTTCGGCCTGAACGGATTTTCGCCCGACTGTCAGAAAGGTCCCGCGCGTGGCGGAGCAACTCACCATTGATCATCTGGGCGCGCGCGGCGATGGCGTGGCGCTGACGCCGGATGGCCCCGTCTATGTCGACCGCGCCCTGCCGGGCGAGGTGGTGGACGTCGAGATCAGCGGCAATCGCGGCCGGCTGCTGTCGGTGGCGCAGGCCTCGCCCCAGCGGCGGACGCAGGATTGCGCATGGCAAGCCGACGCCGCGCCAGCCCAGTGCGGCGGCTGCGTCGCCCGCCATATGGCCCCGGACCTGTATGCGGACTGGAAGACCGGCGCCGTGCGCGCCGCCCTGCAACGGGCCGGCGTCGCCGACGCCCTGCGGCCCATGGTTGACGCGCGCGGGCTGGGTCGCCGGCGCGTCACCCTGCACGGCCGGGTTTCGCCCGGCAAGCCCGCCGCTGGCTTCATGGCCCCGCGCAGCCACGATCTCATCGCCATTGACCGCTGCCTTGAACTGGAGCCGGGCCTTGACCGGGCCCCCGCCGTGGCCACGGCCCTGACCCGCCTGCTCGCCAGCTTCGGCAAGCCGCTCGACATCCAGCTCACCGCCACCCAGGCGGGGCTCGACGTCGACATTCGCGGCCTTGGCCAGAAGAACCTTGGCAAGCAGGCGGACGCCACCCGCCTGCGCCTGGTGGAAATGGCCGAAAAGCTTGACCTTGCCCGCCTGTCGCTGCACGGCGACGTGCTGGTGGAGCGCCGGCCGCCGCTGATCGCCATGGGCAAGGCCCAGGTGGTTCCGGCGCCTGGCGGCTTCCTCCAGGCCACGGCGGCGGGCGAACAGGTCCTCGCCGATCTGATGCTCGCCGCCATCGGCAAGGTGAAACGCGTCGCCGACTGCTTTTCCGGCTGCGGCCCTTTCGCCCTGCGCCTCGCCGGGCAGGCCGAGGTTCACGCCATCGAGCTGGAAGCGCCGGCGCTGGCGGCGCTTGACCGCGCGTTTCGGGCGGCCCAGGGCCTGAAGCGCATAACCACCGAGAAACGCGACCTGTTCCGCCGGCCGCTGTTCCCGCAGGAGATCGACCGTTTCGACGCCCTGGTGCTCGATCCGCCGCGCGCCGGAGCCGAGGCGCTGGCGCAGCAGATCGCCGCCGCCCAGATCGGCAAGGTGGCGTATGTGTCCTGTGATCCGGCCACCTTCGCCCGCGACGCCGCCATTCTCACCGGCGGCGGCTTCACGCTCGCGAGCGTCACGCCGGTGGACCAGTTCCGTTATTCCGCCCACACGGAAGTGATCGGCGTCTTCGAACGCCCCCGCGCATCAAAGGCGAAACGATGAGCAAGCCTGTCGCAGTCACCACGCCCACCGCCCGCCCCGCCGTCGATCTCGGCGGCTTCGCCGCCATCGTCGGCGCCCCCCACGTCGTCACCGCCCCGGCCGACATGGAGTCGCACCTGCGCGAAGCCCGCGACCTGTATCAGGGCGTCGCCCGCGCCGTGGTGAAGCCGGCGACCACGGAAGAGGTCGCCGCCGTGGTGCGTCATGCGCGCCAGCTGGGTCTGGCCGTGGTGCCGCAGGGCGGCAACACCGGCCTCGTCGGCGGCCAGATTCCCGGCGGCGACATCGACGCCATTGTCCTGTCGCTGACCCGCATGGACCGGGTGCGCGAGATCGACCCGCTCACCGACACCATGACCGTGGAAGCCGGCCTCACCCTGCTGAAGGTGCAGGAACTGGCCGAACAGGCCGACCGGCTGTTCCCCCTGTCGCTGGCCTCGGAAGGGTCCTGCACCATCGGCGGCAATATCGCCGCCAACGCCGGCGGCACGGCGGTGCTGGCCTATGGCAACACCCGCGATCTGGTGCTGGGGCTGGAGGTTGTGCTCGCCGACGGCCGCGTCTGGCATGGCCTCAACAAGCTGCGCAAGGACAACACCGGCTACGACCTGAGGGACCTGTTCGTTGGATCGGAAGGCACCCTGGGCATCGTCACCGCCGCGGTGCTCAAGCTGTTTCCACGCCCGCGCAGCCGCGCCACCGCCTTCTGCGCCGTGGCAACGCCGGCGGCGGCGCTGGACCTGCTGATGCTGGCCAAACGCCAGGCCGGCTCCGCCCTCACCACGTTCGAACTTGTGCCGCGCATCGGCGTGGAGTTCGTGGTGAAGCACATTCCCGGCGCCCGTGATCCGCTCAGCGACGCCGCGCCCTGGTACGTGCTGCTGGAGCTGTCGTCGCCAGCGGAAAGCGGCCTCGACGAGATCATGGAAGGTTTGCTGGAAGCCGCCATCGAGGGCGGCCTGGTCACCGACGCCGCCATCGCCGCCTCCCTGGACCAGCGCGCCGCCTTCTGGACCCTGCGCGAGGCGCTGTCCGAGGTGCAGAAGCACGAAGGCGGCTCGATCAAGCACGACGTTTCGGTGCCGGTGGCGCTGATCCCGCAGTTCCTCGACGAAGCCATCGCCTGCGTCACCGCCATGGTCCCCGGCTGCCGGCCGGTGCCGTTCGGCCACATGGGCGACGGCAATATCCACTTCAACGTCAACCAGCCGGCGGGCAGCGGCGACCCGGCCGAAAAGGCGGCCTATCTTGACCAGTGGGACGCCATGAACGCCGCCGTGCACGCCATCGTCGCCCGCCATGGCGGCTCGATCTCGGCCGAGCACGGCGTCGGCCGGCTGAAGCGCGACCTGCTGCCCGGTTTCAAGGATCCGGTCGCCCTCGACCTGATGCGGGCGGTGAAGCGCGCCGTCGACCCGGACGGGCTGCTGAACCCCGGGGCGGTGCTTTAACGCCCTTACCGGCCCCTCCCCGGGGCCCCATGGGGCCCCGATTTTCCCTGCTCCCCTGCCGAAACCGCTCCCGCGCTCGCCGCGAGGGAACAACGGCGCGCCGCCGCCGTTATCCTGTAGTGCGACGCGCGCCGCGGCGGAATTTACCACTGTGGGCGATGTTGATTGCGCGTCGTAACCGGCAGGCGCAAGCTTGGGCTTGCCTGTCCGGCTGGCCTGGTCCCTGCGAAGCGTCCGGTTTCGCCGTGATGGCTGCCCCGCCGGAAACCCGTTTGTTGCGCCAGATGGCGCCGCGCACAGCAACAGGAGCGGATTGGTATGGCCCAGAAAGACGATGCGCCGTCAGGCGGCGGCGCCGGCGGCAAGGTGGCTGACGAGGTAAAGAAGGGCGCCGAGGAAATCCGGCAGGCTGCCGGCGCGGCCGGCGAGGATATCGCCGACGACCTGCGCCAGCTGCGCGAGGACATCGCCCGGCTGAGCGAAACCGTCAGCGCCATCGCCGCCAGCCGGGGCTCGGCGGCCGCCTCCGCCGTCAGCGACAGCATGCGCGCGGTGAAGGACAATGTATTCGCCACGGCGGCTGACGCGTGCAGCGCCGGCGCCGACATCGCCGGCTCGGCCCGGCAACACGCCGCCTCGTTTGCGGGCGACGTGGAAGACACCGTGCGCCGCAATCCGCTGGGGGCCATTCTCACCTCCCTCGGGGTCGGCATCCTCATCGGCCTCATGACCCGGAGCCGCTGATGTTTGGCGCGCTGATGGCCGCAGCGTCCGCGCGGATCGCGGAAACACGTCAGAACATCGTCCGGCTGGCGATTGGCGTGACGGTGGCCGTTGCGGCCGTCATCATGCTGGTCTCGGCGCTGCTCAGCGCGCTGTTTCTCACCGTGGCGTTTTACTGGGGCCCGGTCGCGGCGCATCTCATCGTGGCGGGCGCCTCCCTGCTGGTCGCCGTCATCGCCCTGATCTACGCTTTCGCCCGCCCGCGTCGCAAACCGGCGCCGCTTCCGGCGGTCAACGCAGCCACCCTCGGCGTGGCCGCCGTTGACGCCGCTGCCGGCGTGGGGGCGAAAGCCGCTGGCGCCGCAACGACCCAGGCCTTCGAGGCCGCCCGTTCCGCCGGCGTAAGAATCAGGTCGATCGGCGAGGCGCTCTCCGCCGATCTGACCGGCGAACGCAAACAGCCGGTGTCCCGCAAGACGATCATCAACGCCACGCTTACCGCCGTTCTCGTGGGGCTGCTGATCGGTCGCAAGATGTAAGGCCGCCGCGGCCAGCTCCGGCAAGTTCTTCCCGCAAGTGACCATCATGCCCGCGACTGTCGCGGGCATGATGCGATTTGACGCGAAAAGCGGCGAGGATGGGCAGCCCAGCCGCGTCCAGCGGCCCCATGACACAAAAAAGTGCCGCCAAAATACAGCCAGCGGCTGCAAATCTGGCTGTCCTGGGCTCAAGCAGCATTGCCTTTTGCGATTCTATCCGTACACCCTCCCCGAACCTGGCAGGCTGGCGCGCGAGGCGTCCATCCGGGACCTTCAGGGTTCCCGACAAATGGGCGGCTCACGCTCCGGCTCCATGAAAGGGACAGTCCGATGGTCCTTGGGGAAACGCCCTGGCGCTTCCTCAAGGAGACGGGCTGCCTCTAACTCAAGAGAGTGGCGCCAATCATGACGAAGTGGGTCTACACCTTTGGCGACGGACGCGCCGAAGGCGAAGCGGGCATGAAGAACCTCCTGGGCGGCAAGGGCGCGAACCTTGCCGAAATGGCCAATCTCGGCCTTCCTGTGCCCCCCGGTTTTACCGTGACCACCGAGGTCTGCACTTGGTATTACGCCAACGGCAAGACATATCCCGCCGACCTGGAGGCGCAGGTGAACGCCGCGCTGGACCACGTCGGCGCCATCACCGGCAAGACCTTCGGCGACCGGGAAAACCCGCTGCTGGTTTCGGTGCGCTCCGGCGCCCGCGCCTCGATGCCGGGCATGATGGACACGGTTCTCAATCTCGGCCTCAATGACGAAACCGTAGAGACCATCGCCCGCCTGTCCGGCGACCCGCGTTTTGCCTGGGACAGCTACCGCCGCTTCATCACCATGTATTCCGACGTGGTGCTGGGCGTTGAGCACCACCATTTCGAGGACGCCCTTGACCAGGTGAAGAACCGCAAGGGTTATGGCCTCGACACCGACCTGTCGGCCGACGACTGGAAGGGTCTGGTTGGCGTCTACAAGGATATCGTCAGCCGCGAGCTCGGCCGCCCCTTCCCCCAGGACGCGAGGGAGCAGCTCTGGGGCGCCATGGGCGCCGTGTTCGGCTCGTGGATGAACGCACGCGCCAACAAATACCGTGAACTGCACGGCATTCCGGCCAGCTGGGGCACGGCGGTCAACATCCAGGCCATGGTGTTCGGCAATCGCGGCGCCACCTCCGCCACCGGCGTCGCCTTCACCCGTAATCCCTCCACGGGCGAGCAGGAGCTGTACGGCGAATACCTCATCAACGCCCAGGGCGAGGATGTGGTGGCCGGCATCCGCACGCCGCAGGACATCACCGAGAAAGCCCGCATCGCGGCCGGCTCCGACCGGCCGTCGCTCGAGCGGGAAATGCCGGCGGTCTACGCTGAACTCGTCCGCATCTATGGCCTGCTGGAAAAGCACTATCGCGACATGCAGGACATGGAGTTCACGGTCGAGGAAGGCAAGCTGTGGATGCTGCAGACCCGCAACGGCAAGCGCACGGCGCGCGCCGCCCTGCGCATCGCCGTTGATCTGGCCAGCGAAGGTCTGCTGACGAAGGAAGAAGCGGTGCTGCGCGTCGAGCCCCAGGCGCTCGACCAGCTGCTGCACCCGACGCTTGACCCCAGGGCCGCCCGCACCCTCGTCGCCAGCGGCCTGCCGGCCTCCCCCGGCGCCGCCTGCGGCGAGATCGTGTTCTCGTCCGATGAGGCCGAGGACGCCCGCAAGGCCGGCCGCCGCGTCATCCTGGTGCGCATTGAAACCAGCCCGGAAGACATCCACGGCATGCACGCCGCCGAAGGCATCCTGACGACGCGCGGCGGCATGACCTCGCACGCCGCCGTGGTGGCCCGCGGCATGGGCAAACCCTGCGTCTCCGGCGCCGGCTCCATCCGCGTCGACTACAAGGCCCAGACCATGACGGTCGGCGGCCATGTCTTCAATCGCGGCGATGTCATCACCCTCGATGGCGGCACGGGCGAGGTGTTCGCCGGCGCGGTGCCGACGGTCGAGCCGGAACTGTCGGGCGAGTTCGCCACCCTGATGGGCTGGGCCGACGCCGGCCGCCGCCTCAAGGTGCGCGCCAACGCCGACACGCCGCGCGACGCCACCACCGCGCGCAATTTCGGCGCCGAAGGCATCGGCCTGTGCCGCACCGAGCACATGTTCTTCGACGCCGACCGCATCATGACCATGCGCGAGATGATTCTCGCCGAGGATGCGGATGGTCGCCGCGCCGCGCTGGCCCGCCTGCTGCCCATGCAGCGTTCGGACTTCGCCGAGCTGTTCACCCTGATGGCCGGCCTGCCGGTCACCATCCGCCTGCTCGACCCGCCGCTGCATGAGTTCCTGCCGCACACCGAGGCGGATATCGAAGAGGTGGCGAAAGCTATCGGCGCCTCGCCGGAGAAGGTGCGCCGGCGCGCCCAGGAGCTGCACGAGTTCAACCCGATGCTCGGCTTCCGTGGCTGCCGTCTGGCGATCGCCTATCCGGAAATCGCCGAAATGCAGGCCCGGGCCATCTTCGAGGCCGCCGTTGAGGCGTCGAAGAAGACCGGCCAGCCGGTGATCCCGGAAGTGATGGCGCCGCTGGTCATGACCCGCGCCGAGCTGGACCTGGTCAAGGCCCGCATCGACGCCATGGCCGCCGCCGTGCAGCAGGAAACCGGCGCCAGCTTCACGTATCAGGTCGGCACCATGATCGAGCTGCCGCGCGCCGCCCTGCGCGCTGGCGAGATCGCCGAATCGGCGGAGTTCTTCTCCTTCGGCACCAACGACCTGACCCAGACCACCCTCGGCATCAGCCGCGACGACGCCG
>Ga0180216_1001447_pt1 | contig 21238 bp, 19 predicted proteins | sample eDN3rd37CBELigMG_FD_128879 | JGI IMG/M metagenome (GOLD analysis project Ga0180216, IMG submission 128879) | Enriched Miracle-Growth compost microbial communities from Emeryville, California, USA - eDNA 3rd pass 37_C BE-Lig MG (version 2)... ...
CCCCAGCCCCCAGCCCCCGCGCCCCGTTGACAGGCCGAAAAGTCGCGCCTATCATGCATACACTTTCAAAAAAGGTGTATGCACTTTAGATGAAAGAAAATATCTAATAAGGCAAAGGAGAGGATAATGACGAAGGATGAGACATCCCGGCGTGCATTCATGCGCACCGGGTCGGCCGCGGCCGTGGCCGCGATGGCGGGGGCGGCCCTGCCCGCGAAGGCGGCTTCCGACCCCAAGGTCAAATGGCGCCTGGTATCCAGCTTTCCGACGACGCTGGACGTGATCCACGGGGGCATCGAGCTGATCGCGCAGCGGGTCAAGGAGCTGACCGACGGCAAGTTCGAGATCAGCGTGTTTCCCGCGGGGGAAATCGTCCCGGGCTACCAGGTGCTCGACGCCGTCCAGCAAGGCACGGTCGAGTGCGGGGTCACCTGCGGCTTCTACTATCTGGGCAAGCTGCCGGCGCTCGTGTTCGACACCTGCCTGCCCTTCGGGATGACGCCCCGCCAGCAGGACGCCTGGATGAGCCATGGCGGCGGCCTCGAGCTCATGCGCGAGCTGTATGGCCAGTTCAACGTCCTGCAGTTTCCCTGCGGCGGGACCGGGGCGCAGATGGGCGGATGGTTCCGTTCGGAAATCAAGAGCGCGGGGGATCTCAAGGGATTGCGCATCCGGACTCCCGGTTTCGTCAGCGAGGTCTATGCGCGGCTTGGCGCCGTGCCGCAGCAGATTGCCCACAGCGACGTCTATTCCTCCCTCGAAAAGGGCACGCTCGACGCCGTGGAAATCATCGGCCCGCATGATGACGAAAAGCTCGGCCTGTGGAAGGCCGCCAAGTTCTATTACTCGCCCGGCGTGCTGGAGCTGGATGCGCAACTGAGTTTCATCGTGAACAAGAGCCGCTGGGACGGCCTGCCGCCGTCCTACCAGGCGGCGATCGCCGCCGCGAGCGCGGAGGTCCGCAGCAAGATGATCGCCAAGTACGACGCGGTCAACATCGCCGCGCTGCGGCGGCTGCTCGCCAACGGCGTCAAGCTGCGCTATTGGCCCGAGGACGTCGTCAAGGCCATGTACCAGGCGACCGTGGACATCCTGCGGGAAAAGTCGCAGGCCGATCCGCTGTTCGCAAAAGTCCACAAGCACTGGGAGGACTTCCGCGCGGGCCAGTCCCTGTGGTCGTCGATCAATGACGGGGCCGCCGAGCACTATGTGATGGCGCTCGCCAAGCCATCGGGCAAATGAGGCCCGCCGCGGCGCAGTCGTGATTTGGAACAGCTCTGGAGAGGAAATGGCTACCGCCTTGCAAGGTATCAAAGTTCTGGAAATGACCCGGTTCATCGCGGGGCCGTACGCGGGCAGCGTCCTGGCGAGCCTGGGCGCGGACGTCGTCAAGATCGAGCCGCCGGACGGGGACGTCGTGCGCAGCTTCGGCCCGGCCAGGAAAGGGGTCGGCATCCCCTTCGAGATGCTGAACCACAATAAAAAGAGCCTCGTCATCGACCTCAAGAACCCCGGCGGGCGGGAGGTCGTCCATCGCATGGCCAGGGATGCCGACATCGTCCTGGAGAGCTCCAGGCCGGGGACCGCCGAGCGGCTGGGAGTCTCGTACGAGCGGCTGAGCGAGATCAATCCCCGGCTCATCTATTGCTCGATCTCGGGCTTCGGCCAGGACGGACCCTATCGCGAGCTGGGCGGCGTCGACATCGTGGCGCAGGCCATGGGCGGGCTCATGGGGATCACCGGCGAGCCAGGCGGCGAGCCGGTCAAGGTGTCGCAGCCCATCGCCGACTATGGCTGCGGCATGTGGGCGGTGATGGGCATCCTCGCGGCCCTGTGCGCCCGGCAGCATACCGGCCGCGGACAGCGCGTCGATTCCGCCCTGCTGGATACCCCGATCGCCTGGTCGCTCTGGGAGGCCTCGCGGTATTTCGGCCTGGGCGAGGTCCCCGAGCCCCTGGGATCCTCGCATCGCAACGTCGCCCCGTACCGGGCCTTCCGCTGCGCCGACGGCCGGCACGTGGTCATCGGCGCCGCGAGCCAGGCCTTGTGGGAAAAGCTCTGCCATGCCCTGGACGTGCCGCGCCTGCTCGAGGACGAGCGCTTCGGCACGCCGCCGCTGCGCGTGCGCCACCGCGCCGTCCTCGAGGCCGAGCTCGAGCCCCTGTTCCCTGAACGGACCAGCGAGGAATGGCTGGCCATCCTGAACGCGGCCTCCGTGCCCTGCGGGCTGGTAAAGCGCTACGACGAGGCGGTCGGCGATCCCCAGGTGCGGCGCCGGAAGATGATCGCGGAAATCCAGCATCCCAAGGCGGGCCCCCTCAGCATACTGGACGTGCCCGTCTATCTGTCCGACACGCCGAGGGTTCCGGTGTCGCAGGCGCCCGGGCTGGGCGAGCATTCGGTGGCGGTGCTCGGGGACTGGGGGTTCGGGGATGACGAGATCCGGGCGCTGCTGTCCGGGCACGTCGTGGCGTAAAGACAGGCACATCGTGGCGTAAAGACAGGCATCGAGCGCGGGGCGGGTCCGGCGCGGGCGCCGCGAGCCCCGGCCGAGCCCGCCGGCGCCGCCCATGGGGATTCTATGATGAGAGCATTGCTGCTTTTCTCCGGGTTCATGGACCGGGTGTCCGCCCAGGTGGGGAAATGGGTGTATCGGCTCGTGCTGGTGACAGTCTTGATCAGCGCGTTCAATGCCGTCATCCGCAAGGCGTTCAGGTACAGCTCCAACGGATTGCTGGAGATCCAATGGTATCTGTTCGCGGCGATCTTCCTGCTGGGGGCTGGATATACATTGATGCGCAATGAGCATGTGCGGGTGGACGTGCTGGCGGGTCGGATGTCCGGGCGGGCGCAGGCCTGGATCGACATCTTCGGGACGATATTCTTCCTCCTGCCCATGGTGGTGCTGATCTGCTGGCTTTCCTGGCCCCAATTCGTCGAGTCCTTCGCGCGCTCGGAGGTTTCCTCGAACACCGGCGGCCTGATCGTCTGGCCCGCCCGCCTGCTGATCCCGGCGGGGTTCTGCCTGCTCGGCCTGCAGTCCCTTTCGGAACTGGTCAAGCGCATCGCCTACCTGCGGGGCATGGGGCCGGACCCCCGGGAAACGGCGGCCCATGTCCCGGACGCGCCCCCCGAGGGCGCCGCCGGCCAGGCGCCGCGCGCGGAAGGGGAGGCGGAATGACCCAGTTCCTGATCGAGAACATGGCGCCCTTGATGTTCGCGGCGTTGGTCATCGTCCTGCTGCTCGGCTATCCGGTGGCGTTTTCCCTCGCCGCCGTGGGGATAGGCTTCGGCGCCCTGGGGATCCACCTCGGCCTGCTCGAGCCCTCGCTGGCGCAGGCCCTGCCCCAGAGGATATGGGGCATCATGTCCAATGACACGCTGCTGGCCATTCCCTTTTTCACGTTCATGGGCCTCATCCTCGAGCGCAGCGGGATGGCCGAGGATCTGCTGGACACGATCGGCCAGCTCTTTGGGCCGATACGCGGCGGGCTGGCCTACGCGGTGATCTTCGTCGGCGCCCTCCTGGGGGCGACCACCGGAGTCGTGGCGGCGTCCGTCATTTCGATGGGGCTGATCTCCCTGCCGATCATGCTCCGCTACGGCTATGACCGGCGTTTCGCCTGCGGCGTGATCGCGGCCTCGGGCACCCTGGCCCAGATCATCCCGCCATCGCTGGTGCTCATCGTCATGGCCGACCAACTGGGGCGGTCCGTCGGCGACATGTACGCGGGGGCGTTCCTGCCGGCGGCCCTGCTGGTCGTGCTCTACATCGCGTTCGCGATCGGCGTAGCCGTGTTCAAGCCCGCGTGGGCGCCGGCGATGCCGGGGGACGCCGTCATGCTGCGGGAATCCCCCGAGCGCAGCGGCCTGCGGTCGCTGCTGGTGCTCGTCGTCCTGTCCACGCTCGCCTCGATCGGCCTGATGCGCGTCCAGTTTCCCGGCGACATGCCCACGGACGAGAAGGTCGTCATCCTGGTCCTCCTCGTCACCGTCATCTCCTTCGTCGCGGCGGCGGTGTGCCGCGTGCTGCGGCCGGGCCTGCTGTCCCGGCTGGCCGAGCGGGCGATCTTCGTGCTCGTGCCGCCCCTGGTGCTGATTTTCCTGGTGCTCGGCACGATCTTCCTCGGCGTGGCCACGCCCACCGAGGGCGGCGCCATGGGCGCGGTGGGCGCCCTGGTCATGGCGACGTTCCGCAAGCGCCTTTCCTGGGACCTGGTGAAGCAGGCCATGGACGTGACGGGCAAGCTGTCGACCTTCGTGCTGTTCATCCTGGTGGGCGCCCGCGTGTTCAGCCTGACCTTCTACGCGGTGGAGGGGCATCTCTGGGTCGAAAGCCTGCTGCTGGGCCTGCCCGGCGCGCAGACGGGATTCCTCGTCGTCGTCAACGTCCTGATCTTCCTGCTCGCCTTTTTCCTGGATTTCTTCGAGCTCGCATTCATCGTCATCCCCCTGCTCGCGCCCGCGGCCGAGACGCTCGGCATCGATCTGGTCTGGTTCGGCGTGCTGATCGCGGTCAACCTGCAGGCCTCCTTCCTGCATCCGCCATTCGGGTTCTCGCTGTTCTTCCTGCGAAGCGTCGCGCCCGACAGGGACTACGTCGACAAGGTCAGCGGAAAGCCCACGGCAAAAGTCACGCTTGGGCAAATATACTGGGGCGCCATTCCCTTCATCATGATCCAGATCCTCATGGTCGCGATCCTCGTCGTCTTTCCCGAGATCGTCATGGTCTACAAGAGCGGCGAATCGACGGTCGATCCCGCGTCGATCCAGATCGAGGTGCCGACGCTCCAGCGGATCGGCCCGATGGGCGGATTGGGGGAAAACTGAACGGGCCGTGCGCCGCCATCCATTAAAATCCATGACATGAAGAAGCGGATATGAAGAAGCAGCAGTCCGAAATCCTGCGCGACGCGATCGAGGAAATGGTCGCGACGGGCGAGCTCGAGCCCGGGCAGTATCTCGAGGAAGGCGAACTCGCGAAAAGATTCGATGTCTCGCGCACGCCGATCCGCGAGGCCCTGCTGCAGCTCGGCTCGGTGGGCATCGTCGAGATCCGCCCGCGCCGGCGCGCGCGCGTGGCGCAGTTCGATCCGCACCTGCTCGTCGAGATGTTCGAGGTGATGGCCGAGCTGGAGGCCATGTGCGGGAGGCTTGCCGCCCGGCGCATGTCGGCCGGGGAACTCGAGGAACTCGCGCAAGCCAACGAGGGCTGCCGCAACGCGCTGTCCGAGGACGACCAGGATGCGTACTACTACGCCAACGAGAAATTCCACGAGCTGCTGTATCTGGGCAGCAAGAACCGCTGCCTGATCGAGCAGGCGAGGAACCTGCATCGCAGGCTCAGGCCGTACCGCCGGCTGCAGTTGCGCCTGCGGGCCCGCGTCAGCCAGTCCTTCGAGGAACACTGCGCCATCGTCGAGGCGCTGCGGGAACACGACGAGCAGGCGGTCGATCGCCTGATGCGCACGCACATCACCATGCACTCGCAGCGCTTTTCCGAGTTGATGGCTTTCCTCGCCTCGATGGGGAATCGCGAGGGCTGAGTCCGGCCCGGCGCCGTATCGCCCACCAGTCCGGCCTCCGGGATAACCAGCATGCCGGAGGGCTTGCCCTTTGCGCCGCCATTCCTATAATTATGAATTATTAATTCAGAATAATTGGGCGGAGACTCGGATGGCGGCGCGCATCGTGCAGAAAATCCTCTACCAGGAGGTCGCCGACCAGTTGCGCGGCATGATCCGCGCCGGCGAGCTGAAGGCGGGCGAGTGGATCGACGAGGTCCGCCTGACGGGGATGCTGGGCATCTCGCGCACCCCCTTGCGCGAGGCGCTCAAGGTCCTCGTGGCCGAAGGCCTGCTGCGCATCGAGCCCAGGCGCGGGTGTTTCGTCAACGAGCTCTCGGCGCGTGACCTGGACGACATCTTTCCCCTGATGGCGATGCTCGAGGGGCGCTGCGCCTACGAGGCCGCCCGCAAGGTGAGCGACGCCGATCTCGAGCGCCTCGAGCCGCTGCACCGGGACCTGCGCCGCTACGCCGAGCTCGGCGACATCGACCAGTACTACGAGGCCAACGCCAGGATCCACGAGGCGATCCAGGCGCTCGCCGACAATCGCTGGCTCTCGGACCTCATCGAGAACCTGCGGCAGGTGATCAGCCTCTCGCGGCATCGCAGTCTGGCCTATCCGGGCCGGGTGCGCGAGTCCTGCGCCGAGCATCTGGCGATCTTCGCGGCGCTCAAGGCGCGCGACGCCGAAGGCGCGGAGGCCATCACCCGCAAGCACCTGATGCGCCAGCTCGATGCCTTGCGCATCATGGCCAGGCAAGAGGCCGCGAAAGAGGCCGCGAGCCGGGACGTGGCGCCGGCCGGCGTGGACCCCCGAGGAGGCGAGGCATGACTTCATCCGATACTTCGAGGACGCCGGCGGCGACCGACCTCGTGGTCGCCGAATCCGCGCCGCAGGGCGCCGACGGCATCCTGGCGCGCCTGGCGCGCTGGCTCGAGCGCGACCACCTGCCCAGCCAGGACGAGGTCAGGCCGCTGTTCGAGGCCACACTGACCGACATGGCCGCCAACCGGCTGGCCAAGCAATGGGGCAGCCGCTACCTGGCGGCCGACGGCGGCGAGCGCCGCTCGCTGCTGGCGGGCCTGGTGCGCGCCGGCGTCGAGCTCGAGCCGCGGGGCGACAAGGGCGTGCGCCTGTTCCGCCGGCTGTACGCCCAGAATGACAACCTGCGCCTGCTGGTGGACATGCGCGCCGACATGCTGCGCTGGCGCAACCAGGTGGCCGGCCTGTCGGTGCTCGAGCAGGAGCTCGGCGGCCTGCTGTCGAACTGGTTCGACGTGGGGATGCTCGAGCTGCGCCACATCAACTGGGATTCGCCCGCGTCCCTGCTGGAAAAGCTGATCCAGTACGAGGCGGTGCACGAGATCCGCTCCTGGGACGACCTGCGCCGCCGGGTGGCCGAGGACCGCCGCTGCTATGCGTTCTTCCATCCCCGCATGAGCGACGTGCCGCTGATCTTCGTCGAGGTGGCGTTCGCCGAGCAGATGGCCGACAACGTGCAGGCCCTGCTCGATCCCGCCAAGCCCATGGACGACCTGAGCAAGGCGCGCTGGGCGATCTTTTACTCGATTTCCAACACGCAGCCGGGCCTGCGCGGCATCAGCTTCGGGAATTTCCTGCTCAAGCGGGTGATCGACGAGCTGCTGGTCGAGCTGCCGCGCCTGAAGTCCTTTGCCACCCTGTCGCCCATCCCGGGTTTCGCGGGCTGGCTCGAGCGCCAGGACGCCGCCGCCCTGCGCGAGCTGGTGGCCGACAAGTCCGAGCGCCAGGCGATGGCCGAGGATCCGCAGGCGGGCCGGGCGTGGGCCGAGCGGCTGCGCGCCGAGGCGGTGGGCCGGGCATCCGATTCGTCGAGAAAGACCGGCCTGCGCCTGGTCGCGCACTACCTGACCACGCTCAAGGACGGCCATCCCATCGATCCGGTGGCGCGTTTTCACCTGGGCAACGGCGCGCGGATCGAGCGCATCAACTGGGCGGCGGACGTCTCGGCCAAGGGGCTCGCGCAGTCCTGCGGGATGATGGTCAATTACCTCTACGAGCCCGACCGGCTGGACGACAACCTGGCGCGGCTGGCGGCCGGCAAGCCCCGGGTGGCGCGGGCGGTGCAATGGCTGTGAGCCCCGTCCATCCCGCATCCGAGGGTCGCGTGGCGGTGCGCCGCGAGGCCGCGGTCGCCACGGTCACGCTGGAGCATCCCGGCCGCCTCAATGCCATCACCGTCGCCATGTGGCGCGCCCTCGGGGATGCCTTCCGCGATCTCTCGGCCGACATGGACTTGCGCTGCGTCGTGATCCGCGGCGCGGGCGGGCAGTTCGCCGCCGGCGCCGACATCCGCGAGTTTCCGCGGGTGCGCGCCGGCGTCGACGGCACGATGGCCTATCACCGGGAGGTGATCGCGCCCGCACTCGACGCCGTCGAATCCTGCCCGCATCCGGTCGTCGCCGCGATCGAGGGGGCCTGCGTCGGCGGCGGCCTCGAGATCGCGAGCCGCTGCGACCTGCGCATCGCCGCGCGCGGCGCGCGCTTCGGCGCGCCCATCAACCGCCTCGGCTTTCCCATGGCGCCCGACGAGATGCGCGGCTTGCTCGAGCTTGCCGGCCGCGCGGTCACGCTCGAGATCCTGCTCGAAGGGCGGGTGTTCGACGCGGACGAGGCCATGTCCAAGGGCCTGCTGACGCGCGTGGTGCCCGACGAGGGGTTCGACGCCGAGCTGCGGCGCACCGTGGCGCGCGTGGCCGCGGGCGCGCCGCTCGCCGCGCGGCTGAACAAGCGGATCGCCGCCCGACTGCGGCGGTCCGATCCGGCGGCCTTCCCGGACGCCGAGTGGCGCGAGTATTTCAGTTATGCGCAAAGCGGCGATCATCGCCGAGGCATCCAGGCGTTCCTGGATGGACGGGATCCCGTATTCACAGGAGATTGATTTGCAGCCCAACGCCAATCTGTACGCGGTGCTCGCCGCCGGCTTTCCGCAGGATCGCCGGGCGGTCGCCCTCCAGACCCCCGAACGGAGCTATTCCTGGGACGAGCTCGATCGCGGCAGTTCGCGCATCGCCGACCTGCTGCGTTCCCTCGCGGCCCCCGGCTCGCGGGTCGCGGTGCAGGTCCAGAAATCCCCCGAGGCCCTGATGCTGTACCTCGCGGCCTTGCGGGCGGGACTGGTCTACCTGCCGCTGAACACGGCCTACCACGAGTCCGAGGTCGCCTATTTCCTCGGGGACGCCGAGCCCGCGGTGGTGGTGTGCGACAGCGGCAACCTGGAGTGGGTCGAGCGCGTGGCGCGGCAGGCGGGAACGGCGCACGTGCTGACCCTGGACGCGGACGCGGGCGGCACCCTGATGGCCGCCGCGGCGGGGCGCGACGAGACGCTCGAGCCGATCGCGCGGCAAGCCGGCGACCTCGCCGCCATCCTCTACACCTCGGGCACCACCGGCCGCAGCAAGGGGGCGATGCTCACCCACGGCAACCTGGCCTCCAATGCGCTGACGCTGAAGGAATACTGGGGATGGCGCGCGGACGACGTGCTGCTGCACATGCTGCCGATCTTTCACGTCCACGGCCTGTTCGTCGCCTCGCATGGCGCGCTGCTCGCGGGCGCGCGGATGATCTGGCTGCCCCGGCTGGACGTCGACCAGGCGCTGCGCTACCTGCCCGAATGCACGCTGATGATGGGCGTGCCGACCTATTACGTGCGCCTGCTGGCCGACGAGCGCTTCACCCGCGAGGCCTGCGCCGGGATGCGCCTGTTCATCTCCGGCTCGGCGCCGCTGCTGGAGGACACCTTCCGCGAGTTCGAGGCGCGCACCGGCATGCGTATCCTCGAGCGCTACGGCATGAGCGAGACCGGCATGATCACCTCCAACCCCTACGACCCGGCCCTGGGCGAGCGCATCGCCGGTACCGTCGGGCCGGCCCTGCCGGGGATCGAGGTGCGCGTGGTCGACGATGCCGACCACGCCGTGGAGGCCGGCACGACCGGGCACGTCCAGGTGCGCGGCCCCAACGTGTTCGCGGGCTACTGGCGCATGCCCGAAAAGACCCGCCAGGAGTTCACCGCCGACGGCTGGTTCCGCACCGGCGATCTGGGCAGGCTCGGCGGCGAGGGGGTCCCGGACCATTACCTGAGCATCGTCGGCCGCAGCAAGGACCTGATCATTTCAGGTGGATACAACGTATATCCAAAGGAAATCGAGATGGTCATCGACGGCATGCCCGGCGTCCAGGAGTCCGCCGTCATCGGCGTGCCGCACAAGGATTTCGGCGAGGCGGTCGTCGCCGTCGTGGTGCCCCGGCCGGGGGCCTCGATCGACGCGCCCGCCATGCTGGCCGGCCTGAAGGCCGAGCTGGCCAACTTCAAGGTCCCCAAGCAGATTCACGTGATCGACGCGCTGCCGCGAAACACCATGGGGAAAGTGCAAAAGAACGTGCTGCGGCAGCAGTATGGAAACCCATCGTCATAGGAGGCCGCGACCCACATCAGAGACATGCGCCGGCCTCGCCCTCGGGGCGAAGGCGGAACGAAAGGAGGGCGGCGGAACCCTCGCGCGGACGCGCAGGACACGCCGCCGGCAACGACAGGAAAACTGGAGACAAACGATGAACACGAGCATCAAGACCGTATTGAAAGCCACGGCGCTGTGCCTGTCCCTGGGCATGGCGTGGGCGCCAGCCACCTCGAGCGCGAAGGACGTGGTCAAGATCGCCTTCATCGGGCCGCTGACCGGCGGCTCGGCCTCGATCGGCCTGGGGGGACGCAATTCGGCGGACCTGGCCGTGCGCCTGCGCAACGCGGACCCCAAAGCGAAATACACCTATGAGCTGGTCGTCCAGGACGACGAGTGCCGCCCCAACATCGGCGTGCAGGTGGCGACCAAGATGGCCGCTGACAAGAGCATCATCGGCGGCGTGACGCACTATTGCTCGGCGGTCGCGATCGCCACCACCGGCGTCTATCACCGCTTTGGCATGCCGGCCATGGTGTGGGGCGCGGTGCTGCCCGAGGTCACCTACGGCAACGACTACAAGGAGGTGTTCCGCGTCAACGGGACCATGATCAACCAGAACGAGGTCGCGGTGAAGTTCATGGCCGACCAGGGCTACAAGACCTGGGGGGTGATCCATGACACCACGGACTACGGCAAGGGCCACAACGAATACTTCAACCGCTACCTGAAAGAGGTCAACGGCCAGGTCCTCGCCTCGTTCGGCGTGACCTCCGACCAGCAGGACTTCACGACCGAGCTCACCAAGATCAAGGAGCTCAAGCCCCAGGCCCTGTTCTTCGGCGGCCTCACCCCGCTGGGCGTGCGGGTGCGCACCCAGATGGAGAAGCTGGGGATCGTGGCGGCCTTCCAGGGCACCTCGGGCATCAAGTCCGATGCCTACATCGAGGGGGTCAGCCCCGCGGTCGCCGAAGGCTCGCTGTCCTTCCTCGAGGGCGCCCCGCTCGAGAAGCTGCCGGGCGGCGCGTTCTTCAGCGAGCAGTACGGCAAGCAGGGCTACGGCGAGCGGCCCGAGGCCTACGGTCCCTTCGCCTTCACCGCCGCCAACCTGATCATGGATGCCATCGAGAAGGTCGGCCCCGACCGCAAGAAGGTCATCGCCGAGCTCGGCCAGACCAAGGACGCCGACACCATCATCGGCAAGGTGACCTTCGACGATCACGGCCAGAACATCGTGCCGCTGGTCACCAAGTACGTCGTCGACGATGGCAAATGGATGGTCTGGGAGGACAGCAACTACGGCAAGGGCGCCAAGAAGCTGCCTGGCCTGTGATCCCGGCCGGGGCCGCGCCAGTGCTCGCGGGAGCGCGGCCCCGGGCTCGACAGACATCCGCTTTCGGGGAAGACAATGAGTGTCATTGGGCAGTACGTATTCAACGGGCTCATGCTGGGCATGATCTACGCAATGGTCGCGGTGGGCTTCACGCTGTTCTTCGGCGTGCTGGACGTGATCAACTTTTCGCACGGCGACGTGCTGGTCGTCGGCGCCTTCATGGGCCTGGCGGCGTCGATCGGCGTGCTGATGCTGGGCTTCGATTCGGCCTGGATCCAGCTCCTGGCGGCGCTCGCCTGCGCCATCAGCGTCACCTGCCTGCTGGGCGCGGCGGTGGCCAAGTTCCTGGTCCTGCCGTTGCGCAAGGCCGATCCGCTGAACACGCTGCTCGCCACGCTGATGCTGGGCACGGTGCTGCGCGAGGCGGTGCGCCTGTTCTACCCGGACGGCTCCAATCCCAAGCGCTTTCCGGCCCTGCTGCCGACCTCGTCGCTGGACCTGGGCGGCTTCACCCTGCGCGCCGACAGCGTGATATTGCTGCTGGTGGGGCTCGCGGCCATCTATGGGGTGCACGTGCTCATCACCCGCACGCGGCTCGGGCGCGCGATCCGCGCGGTGGCGCAGGACAGCGAGACCGCGCGCCTCATGGGCATCAACTTCGAGGCCGTGGTCCTGCTGACCTTCGCCCTGGGCTCGGGCCTGGCCGCGCTCGCCGGCATCATGAACGGCCTGTACTACAACGAGATCAATTTCAACGTCGGCCTGCTGCTCGGGGTCATCGGCTTCGCCGCCGCGATCCTGGGCGGGCTGGGCAGCATGTACGGCGCGATCATCGGGGGATTCCTCTTTGCCGGCCTGCAGGTGTTCGGCAGCGTGGTCCTGCCCGCGCTGGTGCCGGGCATCGCCAGCGCCTACAAGGACGTCTTCGCCTTTGCGATCGTCATTGCGCTCATGGCCTGGAAACCCACCGGCCTGATTGCCGAGAAATCCAGCGAGCGAGTCTGACATGATGAATCCACGAGCCAATCCCACGAGCGGGGCCGCCTCGGTCCTGCTGGCCCTGACGGCGCTGGGCCTGACCTTCTACCTGTGGCTGTTCCTGCATACGGAAACGCAATTGGGCGTCGCGCTCCTGCTGGTGGCGGCCGGCCTGGCCGTCGCGGGCGCGCGCCGCTACGGCCTGATGGCGCGCATCGAGCGGGCGGGGGAAACGCACGTCGCCCAGTCCCGGCTCTGGGCGGTCGCGAGCGTGCTGATCCTCGTCGCGGCCCTGCGCGATTCGCACTTCGAGCTGCTGATGATCTGCACGGTCCTGCTGTTCGTCACGGCCTGCCTGGGCCTGACCATGCAGTTCGGCTTCACGGGCATTCCGAACTTCGCGGGCGCGGCGTTCTTCGGCATCGGCAGCTACACCACCGCCGTGCTGGCCGAGCACACGGGGATGCCGCACCCGCTGGTCCTGCTGCTGTCCGGCGTGGTGGCCGCCGCGGTGGGCTGCCTGCTGATCCTGCCGGTGCTGCGCACGCGCAGCCACTACACGGCCCTGGTGACCATCGCCTTCGGCATCCTGTTCAAGACCTTTCTCGAGGTCAACGACACGCTGGGCGGCCCCCAGGGGCTGCACGTGCCGGGCATGACCGTGTTCGGCCACGAGTTCAACCAGGGCTTCGAGGCCTTCGGCGGCGACGTGTCCTTCTACGTCGGCTACACGCTGCTGGCCCTGGTCATATGCGCCGCCGCCTACCTGGTCGTGGACGTGCTGCGGCGCTCGTGGATCGGCCTGAGCATGGACGTGGTGCGCACCGATGAAACCGCGGCCGCGACTTTCGGCCTGCACATCGCGCGCTGGAAGGTGCTGTCCTTCGTCCTGGGCAACTTCATGGCGGGGGTGGCCGGCAGCGTCTACGGCATGACGACCGAATTCGTGGCGCCGAACAACTTCACCTTCGCGGATTCACTGCTGATGGTGTCGATCGTGATCCTGGGCGGCCTGGGCAACAGCCTGGGGCTGGTGCCCGCCGCCATCATCGTGCTCGTGCTGCCCGAAAAGCTCCAGTTCATCCAGGAATACCGCTTCCTGTTCTACGCGGCCCTGGTGATCGTGATCCTGCTGTTCAGGCCCGACGGCCTCATCCCGCGCAAGACGCGCCTGTTTTTCAAAGAGAGGACGGCGGCATGAACGATAGAAAGGTACTGAGCGAGGTCACCGGCCTGACCATGCGCTTCGGCGGCGTGGTCGCCCTCGACCGCCTCGACATGCAGATCCTCGAGGGCGAGATCCTCGGGCTGCTGGGGCCCAACGGATCGGGCAAGACGACGTTCTTCAACGTGCTGACCGGCCTGTACAAGGCGTCCTCGGGGCGGGTGACCTTCCGCGGCCAGGACGTCATCGGCAAGACGCCGCAGGAGGTCTACCGGATGGGCGTGGCGCGCACCTTCCAGCGTTCGCGCCTGTCGCTGTCCCTGACCGTGTTCGACAACATCGTGATCGGCGACTACGAGAACATGAGCCGCGGCCTGGTGTTCAATCTGTTCCGGCGCGGCGCGTTCCGGGCGGAATACGAGCAGTACGTGGAAAAGGTGCGCGGCCTGCTGCGGATCTTCAGCCCCATGCTGGTCGACCGCCTGTTCGAGGCGGTGGGGACCTTCACCATGATCGACCGGCGGCGCATCGAGGTGTGCCGCGCGCTGATCAGCAACCCCTCGCTGCTGCTGCTCGACGAGCCCTCCGCCGGCATGACCCACGACGAGACGGCCGAGCTGATGGGCGACATCCTGCAGGTGCGCAGCCGCATGGCGGGCTTGACGGTCGTGCTGATCGAGCATGAAATGAACGTCATCGAGCGCATCACCGACCGCTGCATCGTCCTCAATTACGGCCAGAAGATCTCCGAGGGGACGTATGCGCAAATCACCGCCGATCCGGCGGTCCAGACAGCCTACCTCGGGGGGGAAGCCGCATGAGCAATCTCGTGATCCGCGGCCTGACGACGCGCTACGATACCGTCGACGTCCTGCATGAGGTGGCCCTGGACGTGGAGGAGGGCAAGATCACCTGCATCCTCGGCGCCAACGGCGCGGGCAAGACCACGCTGATCCGCTCGATCCTCGGCCTGACGCCGCCGCGCGCGGGCTCGCTGCAGTGGGGGGGACTCGAGTTGGCGGGCATGAAGACCCATCACATCGTGGCGAGCGGGATCTCATGCATTCCCGAGGGCCGCAAGGTCTTTCCGCGCATGACGGTGGCCGAGAACCTCGCGCTGGGCGCCTTCCTGGAAAAGGACGAGGCGACCATGCGCCGCCGCATGGAAAAGGTCTACGAGATCTTCCCGCGGCTGGGCGAGCGCACCGGGCAGCTCGCCGGCACGATGTCCGGCGGCGAGCAGGCGATGGTCTCGATCGGCCGCGGGCTCATGGCCGAGCCCAGGCTGCTGGTGATCGACGAGCCCTCGCTCGGCCTGTCGCCGCTCTACGTCAAGGAAAACTTCAACGTCATCAAGCGCATCAACGAGCTGGGCATCACCGTCCTGCTGGTCGAGCAGAACGCGCGCCAGACGCTGGCCATCTCGCACTACGGCTACGTCCTGTCCCAGGGCCGGGTCGTGGCGCAGGGCAGCGCGCGGGATCTGTCCGAGAACGACGAGGTGCGTTCCGCCTATTTTGGATGAGACCGTCATGGGAATGGACATTGCGGATCTGCCGGTGCGCGAGCTCGCGCGCAAGGTCGCGGGCGGCGCGCTGAGCGCGGCCGAGGTCGCGGCCGCCTTCATCGCGCGGGCCGAGGCCTCGGCCTCGGTGCGCGCCTGGCAGTTCTTCGATCCGGAGGCGGTGATGCGCCAGGCCCGCGCCGTCGATGCCGGCGGCGGCGACCGCCCGCTGGCGGGGGTGCCCGTCGGCGTCAAGGACCTGATGGACGCCGCCGGCATGCCGGCCACCTACGGCTCGCCGATCTACGCCGGCCACGTGCCGCGCCGGGACGCGGCCTGCGTCGCCCAGGCCCGGCGGCTTGGGGCCGTGGTGATGGGCAAGACCGTCACCACGGAATTCGCGGCCTTCCAGCCGGGGCCGACGCGCAACCCCCGCAGCCCAGATGGCGCGGTGCATACGCCGGGAGGATCCTCCAGCGGATCGGCCGCGGCGGTGGCGGCGGGCATGGCCCCCCTGGCCTTCGGGACGCAGACCGCGGGCTCCATCGTGCGGCCGGCGGCCTTCTGCGGCGTGGTGGGCTACAAGCCCACCTTCGGCACGCTCTCGGGCGTCGGGATCAAGGTCTTGTCGCCCAGCCTGGACACCGTCGGCGTGCTCGCCCGGCGGGTCGATGACGCGGCCTATTTCATCGGCGCCCTGGCCCGATGGGCGCTGGACCCGGCGCCCATCGAGAGCCTGCGCGTGGGGGTGTGCCGCACGCCGTACTGGGATCTCGCCGACGAGGATGCGCGGCGGGTCTTCGAGGAGGGGATCGGTTTCTTCGAGCGGGCGGGGGCCAGGGTCTCGGACGTCGTCCTGCCCGCGGCCTTCGGCGGCCTGAACGAGGCCCAGGTCGCGATCATGGGCTACGAGGCCGCGGCGGCGTTCCAGCCGGAGGCGCAATCGGATGCCGCGGGTTTCAGCGCGTCCTTCGCGCAACTGCTGGACCAGGGGGCGCGCATCACGGGCGAGGCCTGCGCGGCCGCGCGCCGGCTCGCGGCCGCTTCGCGCGTGGAGCTCGCGCGGATCTTCGAGCCGTACGATGCGCTGCTCGCGCCCAGCACGATCGGCGAGGCGCCCAGGGGCCTCGAGTCCACGGGCGATCCCGTGTTCAACCGGATGTGGACCCTGCTCGGCAATCCCTGCGTGCACCTGCCGATCGGCGCGGGCGCGACCGGCATGCCGGTCGGGGTCACGGTCGTGGGCGCCCCGCACGAGGATGCCCGGACGCTGTCGGCGGCCTGGATGCTCGAGCGCGTGGCGCCCGGCACGGCCGCGGGAGGATACTGATGGGCGGAACGCAGACGGATGCCGCCGGCCTGGCGAGCCGGGCCGTGGACCACGAGCGCCTGCAGGCGCGCATCGCGGCGCTGGCGCGCTTCGGCGGGCGGGAGGATGGCGGGGTCTCGCGCGAGACCCTGACCGAGGCCGACCGGGCCGCGCGCAGGCACCTGGCCGACGAGGCGCGGGCCCTGGGATGCGAGGTGGCGATCGACGATTGCGCCAATCTGTATTTCCGGCGGCCGGGCACCGAGGACCTGCCGCCGGTGCTCACGGGCAGCCACATCGACACCCAGCCGGTCGGCGGCAAGCTCGACGGCGCCTATGGGGTCGTCGCCGGCCTGGAGGCGATCGCCGCCTTGAACGACGCGGGGATCCGGACCCGGCATCCGATCGAGGTCGTGGCCTGGACCAACGAGGAAGGCTGCCGCTTCGCGCCGGGGGCGATGGGCTCGAGCGCCTTCGTCGAGCCCGCCCGGCTGGCGGAATTCCGGGGCGCCGAGGACGGGCGGGGCGTGCGCTTCGGCGACGCGCTGGACCGCGCCCTGTCCGAGGCGGGCGAGCTGGCGCGCAAGCCGCTCGCGCGGACGCTGGCCGCCTACGTCGAGCTGCACATCGAGCAAGGGCCCGTCCTCGAGCAGGCGGGCATGCCCCTGGGCGTCGTCACCGGCATCCAGGGCGTGCGCTGGTACCGGGTGAGCTGCGTGGGCGAGGCCGCGCACGCGGGCACCACGCCCATGGACCGCCGCGCCGATGCCATGGTCGCCGCCATGGAACTCGCGCTGCGCCTGCACGGGCAGGCCGGCGAGCGAGGCCACGCCCTCAGGGTCACGCTGGGGCGCTGGACGGTCGAGCCCAATTCCGTGAACACGATCGCCGGCAAGGCGACCTTCACGGTCGATGCCCGCTGCCCGGACGACGAGGCCCTGGCGCGCTTCGAGGCCTTTCTCGAGGCCGCGGCCCGGGACCATCGCTGGCGCGGCGCCATCCACGTCGAGCGTTTTTTCCGCAAGGCGCCGACGATCTTCCCCGAGGACCTGGCCGCCGCCGTCGGCCGCAGTTGCGACGCGGTCAGCGCCGCCGCCGGCCATCGGGCGCCGCCCCGGCTGAGCTCGGGCGCCTTCCACGATGCGATGTACCTGGCGCAGCATTGCCCCAGCGCCATGATCTTCGTGCCGAGCACGGGCGGAATCAGCCACAATGCGGCGGAAGCCACCGATCCCGAGGCGCTCACCCTGGGCGTCCGCGCGCTGGCGCACACCCTGGCGGTGCTGGGGCAAGGAGTCCGATGATGAAGACGCAGACATTCGACATGATTTCCCGGCTCGTGGCCTTCGATACGGTCTCGCGCAATTCCAACCTGGATCTCATCCATTTCGTGCGCGACCACCTGGCCGGGCACGGGATCGGCAGCCAGCTCGTGCCCAGCGCCGACGGCCGCAAGGCGAACCTGTTCGCCACCATCGGCCCCATGGCCGAAGGCGGGGTCGTGCTGTCGGGCCACACCGACGTGGTGCCGGTCGACGGCCAGCCCTGGGACACGAATCCCTTCGAGGCCGTCCGCAAGGGCGACCGGCTCTATGGGCGCGGCACCTGCGACATGAAATCCTTCATCGCCGTCGCGCTCGCCAAGGTCCCCGAGATGCGCGAGGCCGGCCTGAAGCGTCCGATCCACCTCGCCCTCAGCCACGACGAGGAGGTCGGCTGCCAGGGCGCGCCCGCCATGATCGAGCGCATGGCGGCCGAGCTGCCCCGGCCCGGCGCGGTGGTGATCGGCGAGCCCACCAGCATGCGGCCCATCATGGCGCACAAGGGGCTGGCGATCCTGCGCACCACCGTGATCGGCCACGAGGCGCATTCCAGCCAGATCCAGCGCGGCGTCAGCGCCGTCATGACCGCGGCCAGGCTGATCAACCGCCTCGAGTCCATGACCGCGGAAAACCGCCGGAACGCGGATCCCGCCTCGCTGTTCGTGCCGCCGTTCTCCACCCTGCACGCGGGCGTGGTGCATGGCGGCACCGCGGTGAACATCATTTCCCGCGAGTGCTCGTTCATGTGGGACGTGCGCGTGCTGCCGGGCGAAACCCTGTCCTCCTACCTGGATCCCTTCAAGCAATATTGCGAGGAATTGCTGGCCGAGATGCGGCGCATCGCGCCCGAGGCCGACATCGTGACCGAGGTGCTGGCCGATGCGCCGCCCCTGGCCGACGAGGGGGGCGAGGCGCAGGCGCTGGCAAAGCGTCTCTCGGGGCACCGCTGCTGCGGGGTGGTGCCCTACGGCACCGAGGGCGGCCAGTTCCAGCGCGCCGGCTTCTCGGTCGTGGTCTGCGGCCCGGGCTCGATCGACCAGGCGCACCAGCCCAACGAATACATCGACGTCGAGCAGATCGGCGCCTGCGAGACCTTCATCGACGGGGTGATCGGGCAACTGGCGGCGTGAACCGCCTGTTTCTGACGGTTACGCATCGGGCTGGCGAGGCAACTTATAGTGCGGGCATGGGGCCTCGATCGGGCTCCCGCGTTTCCAGGAGGGCCGAGCGGCATGCCGTTTCGAAAACTGTCCATACGAACGCCCGGCCGATGCGGCGCGGCGCTGCTGTTCGCCGTGCTGGTCTCGGGGTGCTCGTCGTCGTCCGTGCCGGGGTTCTCGGCTCTCGCCAACGAGTGCACGTGGAACCGCAAGGCCTGCCTCTACGAGGGCGCGTACGAGCCGGGCGAGCGCGACTACGCCGAGCAGGAGGCGAGGCGCCTGAACCAGGCCGCGCTCGGCCGGCTGCGCGGGGGCGGCTGATTCCTTTTCAACCTTGGGAAACCATCTCCTGGATTTCCTTTTCGTCGAGCGTCTCTTTTTCCAGCAGGCGCCGGGCGGTCCGCTCGAGCAATTCCCGGCGCTCGGCCAGCAGCGCGGCGGTCCGTTCGAAAGTCTCGTCGACGATGCGCTTGACCTCCGCGTCGACGGCGGCGGCCGTCACGTCGGAATAGTTGCGTTCCTGCGGCCCGTAATAGGGCTGGTCGGTGGCGAGGAAAGAGCGCCGGTCTTTCTCGAGCGCGACGTGGCCGAGCTTTTCCGACATGCCGTAGCGGGTGACGATGGCGCGGGCGATGTCGGTGACCTTGGCGAGGTCGTCGGCCGCGCCCGTGGAGAGATGGCCGAACACGACCCACTCGGCCGCCCGGCCGCCCAGCAGCACCGCCATCTTGTTCTGCAGTTCCTCCAGCGTCATCAGGAAGCGGTCCTCCGTCGGCCGCTGGATCGTGTAGCCGAGCGAGCCGATGCCGCGCGGGATGATCGAGACCTTGTGGACCGCGTCGGCGCCCGGCAGCGCCATCGCCACCAGCGCGTGGCCCATCTCGTGGTAGGCGACGATCTCGCGCTCTTTCGGGTTGAGCAGCCGATTGCGCTTTTCGAGGCCCGCCACGATGCGCTCCACCGCGTTGTTGAAATCCTCCATCGCCACGGCGTCGGCCTTGCGGCGGGTGGCGAGCAGGGTCGCCTCGTTGACCAGGTTGGCGAGGTCGGCGCCGGTGAAGCCGGGGGTGAGGGCCGCGATCTTTTCCGCGTCCACCTCGGGGGCGAGCGTCACCTTCTTGAGGTGGACGTGCAGGATCTGCACGCGGCCCATCTTGTCGGGGCGGTCGACCAGCACCTGCCGGTCGAAGCGGCCGGCGCGCAGCAGCGCCGGATCGAGGATCTCGGGGCGATTGGTGGCCGCCAGCAGCACGAGGCCGGCGGACGGATCGAAGCCGTCGAGCTCGGCGAGCAACTGGTTCAGCGTCTGCTCTTTCTCGTCGTGGCCGCCGGTCATCGGACCGATGCCGCGGGCGCGCCCCAGCGCGTCGAGCTCGTCGATGAAGATGATGGCCGGCGCCTTTGCGCGCGCCTGTTCAAAGAGATCACGCACGCGGGCCGCGCCGACCCCGACGAACATCTCGACGAATTCCGAGCCGGAAATGGAAAAGAAGGGGACCCCGGCCTCGCCGGCCACGGCCCTGGCGAGCAGGGTCTTGCCCGTGCCGGGCGGGCCGACCAGCAGGATGCCCTTGGGCATGCGCCCGCCCAGCCGGCCATAGCCTTGCGGATCCTTGAGAAAGTCGATGATCTCTTTGAGCTCGTCCTTGGCCTCGTCGACGCCCGCCACGTCATCGAAGGTCACGCCGGTGTCGGACTGGACGTAGACCTTGGCCTTGGACTTGCCGATCTGCATCAGGCCGCCCCCGATGCCGCCGCCCATGCGCTTGAGGATGAACATCCAGATGCCCACGAACAGCACCACCGGCAGCACCCACGAGAGCAGGTCGCGCAGGAAGGTGCTCTCGATCTGCCCGGTGACGACGATGCCGTGTTCCTGGAGCTGCCGGGCGAGGTCGGGCTCGACGCGGGTGGTGATGAACCGCGGCCGGCCGTCGACGGGTTCCTTGAACGTCCCCTGGATGTAGCGGTCGGATACCGCCACCTCGGCGATCCGGCCCTGCTCGAGATAGGTCTCGAACTGGCTGTACGGAATCTGGGCGACCTGCGTGGCGGTGGTGAACAGATACTGGAACACCATCAGGATGAAGAAGGCGGCTATCCAGTACCAGGTGTTGAACCGCATTTTCTTGTTCGTGACCATCGTGCCCGTACCCCCGTTTTCTTACGACCACCAGGAGCCGGCCGCCGTCGCGGAGCGGCTCCAAGTCCAGTGTAGCGCGTCGATTCGTGCTTGGGATTGGACACGCCCGGGACTCACCTGTTATTGGAATCACGCGGACCCGTTCAGGCATCTGATGTTGGACGGGGCTCTCGCATGACAAGGAAAAAAAAGCGTGCTATAGTTACGCCTCTTTTGCGGCTGTAGCTCAGTTGGATAGAGTACTTGGCTACGAACCAAGGGGTCGTGGGTTCGAATCCTGCCAGCCGCGCCAGAAATACCAAGGGGTTACACGCTTC
>Ga0180216_1001449_pt1 | contig 21219 bp, 17 predicted proteins | sample eDN3rd37CBELigMG_FD_128879 | JGI IMG/M metagenome (GOLD analysis project Ga0180216, IMG submission 128879) | Enriched Miracle-Growth compost microbial communities from Emeryville, California, USA - eDNA 3rd pass 37_C BE-Lig MG (version 2)... ...
AGCAGGGGTTTTGATTGCTGTTTTTGCTACTAAAAAACCGCCCCTTGAAGCATATGAACCATATTTTAATGCTAATATTAGTGAATCAACTAAAAAAGCGATCCATAGAGTAAGAGAAAGAGATAGTAGTACAGAAGATCGTAATAGTAAAACAAAAATTTCATGAAATAATTAAGGATTAAGGACTGAGTTGTCCTTGATTCTTTTTATGCACATAGAAAATTAAATTGGCAAAGTGGAAATGATTAGACGTAAATTTTAAGAATAAAGTCTAAAGGCGACTTCGCTATCTTACCAAAATGAAAAAATATTGAAGATTGTTCAAATGTATATGTTGAGGGATTCATATTATATACTACTACGTTTTAGAATTGAAGAATCTTCATTGGAATGAAGGGGAGCGTCACCTGTATAAGGTATAGAGAATATTCTATAAAGTTCCCTTTGGTTCAGCCTACGGAATGAGGGATATTATGGCTGCTATTCAAAAAGTGTAGACTCGTATAGTTTAGCTGAAGTAATTGACCGCATTTTGGATAAGGGTGTGGTAATTGGTTTATGGGCGCGTTAGTTGACATTGAGCTTCTTACGGTTGATGCACTTATCACTAGTGTTGATATATTTGCTGAAATATGCTAAGGCGGTAGGCCTTCTTCAACCAGAAGAAGAGGAAGAAGAGCTAACAATGTAGTGTAATTATTAAGGAGACAAGGCATTCTTTTGCCTTGCCTAAAGATAAGATGATCCACTTCAAGCCTGTCTGAAGCTAATAGAAGAATAAGGAAAAGCAATAAATGAAAATGTTTTTAAAAAAGGTAAATGTAATTACAAAATTTATAAAAAAGAAAAGATCTTTCCTTATATAGTAGAAAAATAAATGAAGCGAAAAATACCCTTTGCTATTTAACTTTTGTATGCATAAGGACTTACTTAACAAATTTTATCGTTTTTATTCCGTTCTTTTAACTCCTTATAATGATCTTTACTTCTTGCATCAGATCTTTTTGAAATTTTAGTAAAGCTTATTATAAACAACAAAGTAATAATGATAAATACAAAAAGTAACAAAGCTTTTACCTCCTAGAGATAAATTTCATGGTCTAATTTTACCATTTCTACCTTTGAAATTACAGTGACTTGAGGATGATAATGATTCTTATGGATGAAACTATTTCACGTAAAGTTCTATAGAATTAAAAATAAAGAAGAAGCGGTATGGAAAAAGCATTTAGATTAATCCACCAATCTGTTCCTCTTCTGATTGTTCTAGTACCCACAGCTAAAATAATTTATATTGATTGAAGATTTGTTAACTTTATAATACTAGATAGTAAGATCAAGGATGAAGTAATAGAGATAATAACTTTTTACTAGGAGAAATATAGACTTAAGGGGGGATACCTGGTTGATATACATTGCTATTTCATATCTGGAATGATGATCGAGCACAAAGCATGGAAGATTAGAGGAATATCGTCAAAGCTCTGTGAACAAGGGATATACAAAGATCATTGTAGCAACAATTAAAAATGGAATTAGGGAAAAGATTTTGTCTTCGTGTACTCAGATTACACAAAAATGATGATGTAAAAGTAACGCTATTAATGACAGGATCTATTTTAAGGAATCAGAGTAACGAAGCTCTGGTTCCTTTTTTATCTGTTAAAATCATACAGCTCTCCTATGGGGAATTGAAAACTAAAAATAGAGATTCGTTTGAAATGTATCTGATATTTTTTGATGAAAAGGAGGAAAACAGCCTTAAAAAACCCCATTTTTTCAAAATAAGCAGTTTTACTCAAATAAGATTTACTTGATTAATAGGAAACGCTAAATAGTACTAACGTTTTAGCTTGATTTTAACTAAACATTTCTGGTTTGATGTTTGTATTTTCCTTTTAAGCTTAAGGATTTACATGTTCAAAATTGACATTTGGTTGTGGAAAATGAAAAGTCCTATTAAAAGAGAATCCAAAACATTGAAATTAGTACTTTCTACTATATTAGAGTGTTTTTCTAGTAGTAACTCACTAGAAGGTCATCTCTTGTTATGTTTACGCTTTCACAAATTTCCTATTGTAACCAAAATTTTATTATTTTATTATTTCCTTGTACTTAAGGGTTCGGAATTGTCGAATCTTGAATCAATGAAATACAAGATATTGTACATAAGATGTTGGTGTGATTTTTACATAATTCAACTAAATTTAATTACATAATGATTTTTCTAACTGTTTCTATGTGGTTGGTTTGTTGTTGTAAATATATCCAACTATTTTTATTTAGGACTATGGATTTTTAAAAGATATCCATTCTCTTCTCTTTTCCTTGCTTATTGGACGTCAGTTACGAATTTAGAAGATTGATTAAAAACTATAACAATAAAGGAGTAATTAGACATGAAACAAGTTAAAAAAGCGATCATACCAGCTGCAGGTTTAGGCACAAGGTTCTTACCTGCTACAAAAGCAATGCCAAAAGAAATGCTTCCAATTGTTGATAAGCCAACAATTCAATATATTGTGGAAGAAGCGATTGAATCAGGTATTGAAGATCTTATTATTGTGACTGGAAAAGGAAAACGCGCCATTGAGGATCATTTTGATAACGCATTTGAACTTGAACAGAATTTATTGGAAAAAGGGAAATTGGAGTTACTAGATAAAGTACTAGAATCATCAAAAATTAACATACACTATATTCGCCAAAAGGAGCCAAAGGGACTTGGTCATGCGGTTTGGTGTGCACGAAACTTCATTGGCAATGAACCGTTTGCCGTATTATTAGGTGATGATATTGTCCAAGCTGACGTTCCGGGACTTCGTCAATTAATCGACCAATATGAAAAAACATATTCATCAGTTATTGGCGTACAGACTGTTCCTGATCACCAAACACATCGTTACGGAATTATTGACCCGATATCAAGCGAAGGCAGACGTTATCAAGTAAATTCATTTGTAGAAAAGCCGAAGCAAGGAACAGCACCGTCAAATTTAGCAATCATGGGCAGATATATTTTAACACCTGAAATCTTTACGTTTTTAGAACAACAAGAAACCGGTGCTGGCGGAGAGATCCAATTAACAGATGCGATTCAAAAGTTAAACGAAATTCAACGAGTATTTGCCTATGACTTTGAGGGGAAACGATTTGATGTGGGGGAAAAAATCGGGTTTATTCAAACAACGATTGAATTTGCTCTTCAACATGAAGAACTAAAACGTGAACTAGTACCATTTATCGAAGAGATTCTTGAAGGAAGCAAAACAAATATTTCATAAATGTTGAGGGGGATAAGGTCAAACTATGCCAGAATTAGCCAAAATACAAAATGTCTCTGTTTCACCATCCCTTGATTATCAAGAAAAAAAGTCTTACTTAGCATTGAAGCGATTAATGGATATATTTGGATCTATTATCGGTTTACTCATTACTAGTATCGTATTTCTTTTTGTTAGTCTTGCTATAAAAATTGAGGATCCAAAAGGGCCAGTTTTTTTTTCACAAACAAGGGTTGGTAAAAATGGGAAGGAATTTAAAATGTATAAGTTTCGTTCGATGGTTACCGATGCAGAGGCAAGACTTGAAAGCCTGCTAAAGCATAACGAAACAACTGGTGCGATGTTTAAGATGAAGGATGACCCTCGTATTACCCGGGTAGGAAAGTTTATAAGAAAGACAAGCATTGATGAACTTCCGCAAATATGGAATGTACTTAAAGGGGATATGAGCTTAGTCGGACCTAGGCCCCCATTATTACGGGAAGTGGCAGAATACAATGACTATGATAAACAACGCTTATTAGTCGTACCGGGATGTACAGGATTATGGCAAGTAAGTGGAAGAAGTAATATTGGGTTTAAAGAAATGGTTGAACTTGATCTGAAATATATCAAAAAGCAAAGCATATTCTATGATATCAAAATAATCTTTAAAACTGTCATTATATTGTTTCATGATAAAAATGCATATTAAAAGAGTGAATAATTGAGATATACCTTCAATTAATATGTGCTTTTTCAGGAGGGTTATTACCCTCCTTTCATTTTTAAATTGAAAACCTAATGGGAGCAATCAATATCATCAATTGCTCCCCGAAAATTAAGGAATGTAGCACCTATGGAGGTTCGAATGGAAGATAAAATAAACGTACAAGATATTGTTTTCGCACTAAAAAAACATCTTTGGATATTAATCACTATTTCCTTATTATCCGCATCAGTTAGTGCAGTTTTAAGTTTCTTTGTCTTATCGCCTGTCTATCAGTCTTCAACACAGATTATTGTAAATAATGAAAAAACGGAAGAAGCTAATTTTAATGAAATTCAAGCTACATTTAAAATGATTAATACGTATAGTGAGATTATACAAAGTCCAGCCATACTTGATTTGGTTATAAAAGAATTGAACTTAAATACGACATCTGATGAGTTGGTGAAGCAAATAAACGTTGAAACGAAGACAGAATCACAACTCTTCAAAATCATCGTAGAGGATAAAGATCCAATCTTAGCGGCTAAAATCGCAGATGCAACTTCAACTATTTTTCAACGTGAAATTGCTGAGAAATTAAACGCAGATCATGTGAAGGTTTGGTCTAAAGCTCAAGTGAATGATAGTCCTGTAAAGCCAAAACCGTTTATCAACACTGCTATTGCTTTTTTTGCTGGGTTAATTGTTAGTGTAGGATTGATTTTCTTATTTGAATATATGGATAATACCGCTAAAACGGAACGGGAGATTGAAAAGCTGGGCCTTCCTGTTATAGGAATTGTTTCGTTATTTAAGCAAGACGAGATCTCTAAATTCAAAGCGGATCAAAAGCCTACTCAACAGGTAAGGAGGGAGTCACTTGGTTCTTAAAAGAAAGAAAAGCAGGAAAATGGATTCCAATAGACGTAGCTTAATTACGATGGAGCATCCGAAGTTTCATGTATCAGAGCAATATCGAACGATTCGAACAAATATAGAATTTTCTTCAATCGATAAGGAAATAAAAACATTGCTCGTCGTTTCTCCTAATGCAGGTGAAGGGAAATCAACAACTGCTGCTAATGTAGCAGCTGTCTTTGCTCAACAAGGAAAGAAAGTACTACTAGTGGATGTTGATTTAAGAAAGCCTACTGTGCATTATACGTTTCAAGTAGAAAACACCTTAGGATTTACAAATGTGTTTACAAAACAAGTAAAGCTTGAAGAGGCAATTAAGCCAACAAAACAAGGGAATTTATTTGTTCTTTCAAGTGGCCCAATCCCACCAAATCCATCTGAAATGCTGGGATCAAGTGCAATGAAGGAATTTATCACAACTACTCAAGATATGTACGACTTAATCGTGTTTGATGCTCCTCCTGTCATCGCAGTTACAGATGGTGTGATTTTGGCAAGTGAAGTAGATGGAGTCCTTCTTGTTGTAAGAAGCGGAGAAACAGAGATCAAGACGATTAAAAAGTCTAAGGAGCTATTAGGTAACGTAAATGCTAGGTTACTAGGTGTTGTACTTAATGGGATGGAGAGAGAAAGTACTTCTTATTATTATGGGTAATGAAAGTCAATTAGAAAAAGATGAATCTAATTATTAATATTCATTCGGGAGGAAAAAATGAATGGTATTAGGCATGAGTAATACAAGAAATATCATACTATTGATATCCTTATCTTTTATCATAGGATTAGCGGCGATCATTCATATTTACCTCCCTATATTTATTATTGGAATAACGATCTATGTTTTATTTTTAGTATACTTTCATGACTATAGCTGGTTTAAAAAGATACTTCCTTACTTTCTCGTTCTCATTATTTTTCAGGATTTATTAACAGGTCTTCTTGAACAGTTGAATAGTGTTCTTGGAACAATGATTAGTAGTTTAGATGAACTCTTTATTGTCCTGTTTTTACCTATTGTTCTTTATAAAAATTTTAAAAACAAACGATTTACTTTTGATTTTACGTTTATTGCATGTTTCATGATTGTTTTACTTGGCTTGATCTCTTCGCTGATCCACTCTGTTCCATTTACGATCACTTTACAAGGTTTATTTTTAATGTTGAAAGGGTTATTCATCTTCTTTATTTTTAGGTCTGTTCCTTTTTCAGAAGAAGATATAACTAGATATATTAAAATTGTGAAGGTAATCGCGGTCATTATCGCTATATTTGCTGGAATTGATCTAGTATTCTATGAGCCGTTTAGAAATTTTTTACACACAAACAATATGATAGATGTCCGCGCAGGTATTGTGAGTGTCCAATCTTTGTTTATCCATCCCGGTGTATATGGGTGGTTCATGGCTGTTGTTGGGCTGTATTGCTTAGCAAATTATACGGTAAAAGATGATCGCAAATTTGGTATTTATACGATTTTGTTTTTTCTAGCAGCCATGCTTTCATTCAGATTTAAAGTTGTTTTAACATTAATGACAACATATATTTTTTCTTTTTTTAAACTCGGTTATAAAAAGATGCTAGGACGGATATTTTGGATTATTTTATTTACGACACTAGGTTATTACGTCATCGGAGATCAAATAATCGAACTGGTCAATTTAACAGTTGATCGTTATATTGAGGCAAGTTATTTAGATTCTGCACGAAAAGCACTTTATTTTATTGGTTATCAAGTTGCAATGAATGAATTTCCGTTTGGTGTTGGTTTTGGAAGGTATGGAGGATTTATTGCAAGAACCAATTATAGCCCAGTTTACTATGAATATGGCTTAGATAAAGTATACGGTCTTAGGCCTGACGATCCTAAATGGGCAACTGATACCTACTGGCCTCATATTATTGGTGAAATTGGTTTTTTAGGTGGAATGGCCCTTTTGGCTATATTTTCCTACTTTTGTATTTATTTGTTAAGAGCATATAGAGCTGAAAATAATCTCAATATAAAAGTTTTCTATTTATTTGCCGTACTGATCCTCATTCAAGCCATTGTAGAATCTACTGGAGAACAAATATTTAATAGTGCTCCAGGGTATATTTTCATCTTTGGCATAATAGGTATGGCCTTTTCTCTCAAACAAGAAAGACATTCTGACTCTAGCAAAACGATCCAGTCTTGATAAGGGATTTTACATTGTAAAAAGAGAAGAAAGCGAAAGAAGGTGGATCCAATGAAAACCAAAGTATTAGTTGTAGGTTCTTCTCTAGCTGACAAGGGTGGAATCGTGACCGTTATGAAAAATATTAATGACTCTTCAATTAGTAAAGAATTTACCATGGATATGGTGGCAACTTATATTACTGGGAGTGCATTAAAGCGGGTATCCATATTTGTTAGCGGGTTTTTTCTTTTTTTACTAAAACTACTAACAAATAGACCTGATGTACTTCACATCCATATGTCTTATAAAGGAAGCTTTTATCGAAAATCATTATTCGTTTTGGTTGCAAAGACTTTTTCTATTCCTGTTATTGTGCATGTACATGGCTCAAGCTTTAAGGACTTCTATGCAGGATTAAGTGAAGGGCAAAAGAAATATTGCCGGTTCATTTTGAACAAATGTGATAAATTAGTTGTGCTGTCGAAAGAATGGTACCAATATTTTTCCAGTCTGGTCCCAAATGGGAGAGTTCAAGTCCTTTATAATGGGGTGACAAAATCTAATTTTACGCTGCAAAAGAAGAATAACGTACCTCCAATCGCTTTGTTTATGGGGCGTTTAGGTAAGCGGAAAGGAACGTACGATCTTATTGAGGCTATAAAGCTATTAAAGGAAAACGGAATTAAAGGAAAGTTCTTATTAGCAGGGGATGGTGAGATAGAAGAGGTTAATCAGTTAATAGATACATATCAGCTTCATGAATATGTGGAAACACTGGGGTGGATTAATGGAGATCAGAAGAAATCTCTCTTAAAAACATCTGATTTATTGGTTTTACCATCTTATAATGAAGGATTGCCGATGGCTATTTTAGAAGCAATGGATTATGGTTTGCCAATTGTTAGTACTCCTGTTGGAGGCATTCCTGAGGTTATTAAAGACGATGAAAATGGGTATCTTGTCAAACCTGGAGATGTGCCTCAATTAGCCGCAAGATTAACAGATCTTTTAGTAAATAGAGAACTTCGCTATGAGATGGGGCATAATAATCAACGTCTTATTGCTGAAAAATATGATCTTGATGTTTTATTAAAGGATCTATCACTATTATATAAAAAATTGAGCCGAAAAAAGAGGGTGAATAAACATGAAAATTTGTTTAATTAGTTCATCTGGGGGGCATTTAGCACAGTTAAAGCAATTGCTCCCACTAGCACAAGAGCATGAATTTTTTATCGTAACTGAAGAAAATACGAGTACAGCCTCTTTAGAAAAAAACTTTAAAACATATTATATGAATCAGCAGGAAAGAAAGAATCTAAGTTTTATCTGGGATTTTGCATCAAATATTTTAAAATCACTATCTATTGTATTAAAAGAAAAGCCTGATGTTATTATCTCAACTGGTGCCGGTGCGGTCATTCCAGTGTGCTTTTTCGGGAAACTATTAAATGCAAAGGTCATTTTCATTGAAAGCTTTGCCAAGATTAATTCGCCAACCATTACAGGTAGAATTGTTTATAAGTTTGCCGATCGCTTTTATATTCAATGGGAAGAATTAAAAAAATATTACCCAAAGGCAGAATATAGGGGGGTTATCTATTGATTTTTGTTACTGTAGGAACTCAAAGATTTCAATTTGATCGCTTGTTCCAGGAATTAGATCATCTTGTTGAGCAGAAGGTCATTACTGAACCTATAATTGCGCAGATTGGATATTCAAATTATAAACCAAAATACTTTGTCTCTTCTGACTTAGTTAGTCCGGAAGAAATGGATCAATGTATTGCGGATAGCGAATTAATTATTACCCACTCAGGGACAAGCTCAATCATTAAATGCCTGAAATTAGACAAAAAGGTTATTGTTGTACCTAGGCAAAAGGAGTATGGCGAGCATGTAGATGATCACCAGCTCGAGATTGCTCAATTGTTTGAACAAAAAGGGTTGATTGAACCAGTTTACGATATAAAAGATTTAAAGACTGCAATTAAAGTAGTGAAAGAGAAACAATACGAAAAATATGAATTTGATAACAGTAAACTTTTAGGAGCGATTGGTGATTATTTAACCAAATTGACTAATTCTTAAAGATAGAAGGTTCGCTAAGTATGTCTGCAAAATTGATGAAGGCTGGGGCACTTGTATTTCTTATCACAACAGTAAGTAAAGTTTTAGGCTTTTTGCGTGAAACGTTTGTTGCTTATTATTTTGGTACAACATTTGAATCAGATGCTTACTATGTTGCGTTAACTCCGGCCACTTTAGGTATTACATTTTCTTTAAGCTTAAGTAGTGTCTTCTTACCCTTATTTGTTAAGTATCTTGATAAGAAAGAGGACGCCTATGAGTTTACAAATAAGGTTGTTCAATATTTCTTCCTTGCCACATTATTTTTGTATCTGTTCGTGTTTTTTAAAGGGGAAAGCTTTGTTGCCTTTATAGCACCAGGTCTCCCTGATCATGCTGAACATTTGTCAATTGATATGTTAAAAATCTTGTTTCCCTTAACATTCTTTGTGATTGTGATTCAGCTGTATACAGTTATGTTAAACAGTTTAGATAGTTATGTATTGCCAGCCCTTAGTGTATTGCCAAGCAATTTGCTGATTATTGTTTACTTGCTTGTTTTTGGTAAAAACTACGGGATTGAAAGTATTGCATATGTTACCTTTATTGGCTTTGCTACACAATTTGTCATGCTCTATTTCTTTTTAAAACGCTATGATTATCGATTAAAGCCTGCAAAGCAGTTTTGGGATTTTCGTTCAAAAGAATTTATGTTGCTATTACTTCCCATTCTAGTAAGTACGTTTTTTAGTCAGCTAAATGCGGTTGTTGACCGACTATTGGCATCTACCCTACAAGAAGGTAGTATTTCAGCCTTAATGTATTCCTTTAGACTACGTACAGTAATAATGGGGATTTTTGTAACAGGTATTATTACCGTTACATTTCCAAGTATATCAAGATTAACAACCAAAGTACAGACAAAAGAATTAGTGAAATTGACCCAAGATAGCCTTCTTGCTGTTCTCTTTCTAGTAGGACCGGTATCTCTATTTTTTATCCTATTTAGCAATCAAATAATTGAAGTACTCTTTGAAAGAGGCGCTTTTGATAAAGAAGCAACAATTGCAACAGCGGGTGTGTTTTTCTACTATTCCATCGGTCTCTTATTTACTGCATTTAGGGAAATCATGATGAGGAATTTCTTTGCCTTTGGAGACACAAAAACACCTATTAAAATTATTATTTACAGTTTAGTTATTAACATGGGATTAAGTATTATTTTTGTCAACATGATGGGTCTTTCAGGTTTAGGACTTTCTTCAAGTATTGCAATGCTGATTAGTACGGTTCATATGGGGAAGAAGTTAACATTAAAGCTGCCCAACATGTGGTCAGGTACGTTAATAAAAACCAGCATGAAAATCGTTTTAGCTCTTACTCTATCAAGTTTCATACTCTATCTAGTTAGTTCTTTCGATTTATTTAACTGGCAACAATTATCTAATGTCGTTATCAAATTACTTATTTTAGGCATCTTCTTTTTGGGATATATAACCCTATTTACGTTGCTGCTATTCATCTTAAAGGTTGAAGTAGTTCGTGATCTATACAGCAAATTGATGAAAAAAAGAAAAGGAGTCGGTGGGCAACGGTGAATATCTTAATTATTAATGCACATTCATCTAGAAATAAAGGGGATGCTGGCATTCTACTTTCCATGATAGATTCACTAAGAAAAAATAACCCTGGTTGTTCTATTAAGATAAAGAGTAGATTTCCAGAGGTTGATAAGAATGCGTATGATGTATCAGTTGCTTCATGTGTAGCAAATATATCAATCGATCCTAAAACATCAAAATTCTTAAAACTATTATCAGCAGGTAAATTAATGAGAATGTTAAACAGTAATCAAAAGGGTATAGATTCGGATTATGAGTGGGCCGATGTGGTTGTAAGCTGCGGTGGCGGGTTTCTTTTATCCCACGGATTTAGCGCAGCTCTTATGCAGCATCTTGTTCAAATTAAAATAGCATTCGATTATAAAAAGCCTGTTATTATTTATTCACAATCGATTGGACCTTTTTATAATAATCAGATGCAAAAGCTGGCAAAAAGAGTGCTTGATAAAGTGGATAAAATTTATATTCGCGAAAACATTTCAGAAGAGTGGTTAAAAAAGATTCATTGCCAAAACGAATCTGTCACCATTGTTCCAGATTCCGCTTTTTGTATGGAAGCTCAACAGTCAGATTTAGTTGACAAACTATTTCATGAGATGAAAGAAAATCATCATGGACCAATTATTGGCCTTACAGCAAGAGACTGGAATTTTCCAGAGGTTGAGAATACAGCTTTTTATCGTGAGAAGTATATTCATAGTATTCAAGAGACCATTAAATATATCGAAGAAAAATATAATGGGAAAGTGTTATTAATGCCACAGGTATTAGGACCAAATCCTTTTAATGATGATCGAATTATTAGTAAGGAAATTATCAATGGTATCAATTCAAGATATGCTAAGTTAATAGATTATGATTTTCACCCTCGTGAATTAAAGTATTTCTATTCAAAAATGGACATGTTTATTGGAACTAGGATGCATTCAAATATTTTTGCGCTATCAAGTCATATACCGACTGTTGCTATTAATTATGAGCATAAAACAAAGGGTATTATGGAATTGTTGAAACTACATGATTATGTACTAGACATTAATGATATTACGGCAGAGGATTTAATGAAAAAAGTAGAAAGCTGCTGGAAAAACAGAGGACGATTAAAACATCATTTAGAAGAGAATATTCCAAATGTAATAACTGGGGCTGAAACTCCGGCAAAATATGCCCAAGAGCTTACGAAGCAATGTAATCAAGAGGTGCACATATGCTGAAGGATTTAAAGGCAGATATTCATCGATATGCCAAAGTAGGAAATTATCACAGTTTATCTGGGAAACTAAAAATGTTTATTGTGAACGAACCTATTTGGTATCTTATTAGTTTTAGAATTGGAAGTTATTTTAAAGATAAGTGCAAATTTCCTATCATAAAACAACTTGGTTATCTCAGCTTTTTTGTTATCCATAGAGTGATGTCACTACTAACTGGTATTCAAATTCCACTGGGTACAAAAATTTCAAGAGGTCTTTATCTTCCACATTACGGTTTAACGGTTGTTCACCAAAAAACAATCATTGGAGAGCATTGTAACATTGGTCAGGGAGTAACAATCGGAATTGCAGGAAGAGGGGAAAAGAAGGGCGTCCCGGAAATCGGCAATTATGTGTATATTGCTCCAGGTGCAAAGATTATTGGAAAGATAAAAGTTGGCAATAACGTTATGGTTGGTGCAAACGCAGTTGTAACAAAGGATGTTCCGGATCATGCAGTTGTTGCTGGAATACCAGCCCGCATTATTAGTTATAAAGGCTGGGAAGTCGATGGCAACCCTTATCAAATAGAAAACAAAATAAGCTTAGTAAAGGAGAGGTAATCTTGAATATAGCAGTTATTGGGACGGGGTACGTTGGGCTTGTTTCAGGTGTTTGTTTTTCAGATCTAGGTAATAAAGTGATTTGTGTAGATAAGGACCAATCGAAAATCGATATGTTAAATAATATGGATGTTCCCATTTATGAGCCTGGCTTAAAAGAGTTAATTAAAAAAAACGTAGAAAAAGGCAACTTGACATTTACAAGTGAGATTTCAAAAGGTGTAACAGAAGCTGACGTTATTATTATTGCTGTTGGAACACCTCCATTACCAAGTGGTGAAGCGAACTTAAGTTTTATTGAACAAGTTGCAAAAGATATTGCAACAGAAATGAATACATACAAAATTGTGATGACGAAGAGCACGGTACCTGTAGGAACAAATGAACAAATTCAACAAATTATCAGTCGTAACACAGATCAACCATTTGATGTTGTCTCTGTTCCGGAGTTTTTGAGAGAGGGATCAGCTGTACATGACACATTCAACCCGGACCGTATTATCATCGGTGTTGAAAGTAAACAGGCTGAAGATGTGATTATAGAGCTTCACAAGCCTCTAACAGAAAAAATTATCGTTACAGATATTCGCAGTGCTGAAATGATTAAATACGCTTCTAATGCCTTTTTAGCTACTAAAATCTCCTTTATAAATGAAATTGCCAATATTTGCGAAAAAGTAGGAGCAGATGTAACTAAAGTTGCGAATGGAATGGGGTTGGATAAGCGAATCGGTTCAGCCTTTTTAAATGCAGGCATCGGTTATGGCGGTTCCTGTTTTCCAAAAGACACACAGGCACTTATTCAGATTGCCGGTAATGAAGATTATGAATTTAAATTACTAAAATCAGTTGTCCAAGTGAACAATGAACAACGTTACAACATCATTGAAAAACTAAAACAATCTCTAGGAAGTCTTTCAGGTCAGACAATTGCGATTTGGGGCCTTGCATTTAAACCAGATACCGACGATGTACGTGATGCACCTGCAAAAGAAATCATCGAAGAGCTGAATAAGGCTGGTGCGCATATAAAAGCTTATGATCCTATTGCCATGGAGAATTTCAAGTCGTTAATTGAAGCTAACGAAAACATAGAATGGTGCGTTAGTGCAAAAGAGGCAACAGAAGGCAGTCATGCTGTTTGCTTACTAACTGATTGGAAAGAGTTTAAAGATTTAAAGCTACTAAAATCAGTACAAAATGGAATGAAGCAACCAATCTTTGTCGATGGTCGAAATGTCTTTACAAAAGAGGATATTCAAGAAACCGGATTCGAATATATTTCTATAGGTCGTCCAAGTATGAAAGGGAGAATACCGGTAACTGTAACTCAATAATGAAACATATATGAAAAGTGGACAGGAACTTAGATTCTTGTCTATTTTTTTACTTGCTAACAGGAGGTACGAATGCGGAATTTTAAAAAATCTATTTTATTCTACATGGTTTTGTTTCTGTTAATACAAAACTGTATCTTGTTTATTTTATATGTCAAAAGTAATGGACAAAAATCAATTGAAATAGATTCTAATATGACTTCTGTAAAGGAGTTCGGCGCAAAAGGCAATGGAGAACATGATGATACGGCATCTGTACAGAAAGCGATTGATCGAGTAAGCAAGTCAGGTGGTGGAATCGTCCTGCTTCCTATAGGGAATTACAAAATTACAAAGACGATCAAGGTGCCGGAAAGAGTTGTATTATACGGTGAAGGACATAGCGATCAAAGTACAAAAATTACGTATACAGGCAAAGAGTATGCAATCGTGACATCTGGAACGCATCTAAGAATTCAGTTCCATAATCTGTTAATAAGATTGACTGGTGATAATAGCGGTGTACGTATCGGAGATGTTGGAGAAAACTTAAATCGAGAGGCTGGAATTCTGCCTCGGCAAATAACGATGACAAACGTAACAATAGCAGGCCTAGGCAAGAATCAATATGGAATTCGCCTTATGAATGCTTCACATATTAATATGACGGGTGTAAGGAGCGGATATGGTACAGGTGGGACAGGACTCTCTATTTGGAATGACCGATACAATTCAGGAGTCATGACATTTAATGATTGTACGTTTGGAAGAGTTGATCAAATGAATGTAGGATTAGAAATCGATGGTTCTACAAAGGCTGGTTTAGATAGTTTTGTCTTTAATGGCTGTTACTTCGGCGGCAAAACACCGATTCGATTAGGAAAAAATCAAACAGTACGAAATATCAATTTTACCGGCATCCATGTTGAAGGGAAAGGAACTGATTCGCCAACAAATTTAATTGAAATATATAAGGCTGCTGCCGTAAATTTTAACGGAGTTTCTCTTGGGGCATTCGGGTCCTTTACGACCTACGGATTTGTATTTAAACAAGAATCAGAGAAAATTAATATCATAGGAGTCGAAGCCAATAATTTTAAGCATACAGTTGTTTATAAAAATGAAGGCGGCTATCCATTAAAAGACAGTATTATGCAGGAAGCATTGTTAACAGGAGAATCAACTGATGTAAAGCATTTCAACGGTGACTTTCATCACGTTACCCGACTCACAGAGAATAAATTAATAACGAAAAACGTCCAAGCGAAATATCTATTCTCTACCGATGGCTCAAATAAATTAGACTGGGGGAAAAGCAGTCCTGCAGGAGATGTTCCCGCCGTTTCATGGGCAAAAGGAGATGTAAGAATTAACACAGACCCTCGTGAACTAGGAGAAAAGGGAAGCAAATACATTGTAGAGGGCTGGAAGTGTATATCCTCTGGAACCCCTGGGGAATGGGTTGAGCTCCGGGCTTTTACTGGGAACTAATAAGGCAAGCTAGGACTGGTACTTTTGTTTATATTGTATTTTGAACGATTTAAGAGAAGCAAATATGCCAGAAACGATGCTACGTTGATTCTATTTAAATAGTAGAAAAAATTTTAAAAAACAACTTTCCTCTTATCTTTGGAAAAATCTGAAGAGGATAAGAGTAAATAAAAGACTTGTTAAATCAACTAGTAGAGAAAATAAAGAGCAATTTATTTTTGCCCTATTATTTTTTCTAAGCATCTCATATTTCTGAAGAAATCTAGTTCGGCATGTACCAAAACAGTTAATTAATAAGCGGGGGACGGTTCTATTGCTTCTATTATTCAATTTAGAACAAAGAAGGGAACAGTGAAACCGTCCCGCTGCTTCCATCAGTCAATATTCAAATGCTGCTTTAGCATTGTAGAAATTTCTGTGCGTTCTGATTGGGATACGATGTAGTAGTAAACACCATTAATTTCTTTTCCATGACCATTAATTTGTATTTGCTGTATATTATGACGGGCTTCTTTGTAGTTCGACTGGATGCTCTTCATGTCATTAAATGTTAAATTAGTTCGTAGATTTTCACCAATTATTTTTAATACCTCGCCATAATTCACAAGAGTTTTAACACTGGCTCCTTCGTTAATAACTTCATCAATAATTTGGCGTTGTCGTTCTTGACGGCCAAAGTCACCTCGGGGATCTTGATCACGCATACGAGAATATTTTAATGCCTCTGCACCGTTTAATTGCAGCTCACCTTTCTTAAAATGTGAACCCTCATAAGTGAAATCAAGTGTATTGTTAACTGTTACCCCACCTACTGCGTCTACAATCCCTTCAAAGCTTTTCATATTAACTTCAATATAGAAGTCAACTGGAATGTCCAAGAAATTTTCAACTGTTTCAATCGTCCCGTCTATCCCGCCGAATGAATAAGCGTGGTTAATTTTGTCCTCCATATCCTGACCAGCAATCTCAGTACGTGTATCACGTGGGATGCTGACCATTTTAGTTGATTGATCTTTAGGATTAACGGTCAATAAAATGATTGAATCGGAACGGCCGCGGTCATTCTCACGTTCATCTACACCTAATAATAAAATCGAAATAGGATCTTGCTTACTGAAACTTATCTTTGCATCACGATTTGTTGAAACTTCATGCTCTAACGGCTTATGTGTTTGTTTTAAGGTACTTTCGACTGAACTGTATACAGAATATCCGTATATACCTACACCAATAATGAGTAATAAACTGATGCAAATGACAATTTTGGTTGTTAATTTCCTGTTTTTCTCTCGATTATCATCGCTTACTTTAGTTTCCATTTTCAGTCTCCCTTTATCTTTTTGAGTTGTATATCCTCTTTCTAAAGTGCAAGTTTCACAAATGCACACTCATTTTACCAAAAAGATTGTCAAATTTTGTGCCCTTTTTTAAAAATGGTAGTAAACGAAGAAGTAAAGGGAATTTTTGGATGATTCCATTACTTTTGTAGCGTTAAGATTGCTAGATTCCTTACTGTTCCTCAGTTCAAATGGGATATAAGGTATTACCTTTTAAGCTTTAAATAAAAGATCGTTAAAAATAAGAAAATATACATAGATGAAAAGAAAGTCGAATTACAGCTGTTTTTTTATGAAATAGATCATTGTTTTTGAGAGAGTATTCTCTTATTTAGTGAAGAAATTATGTAATTCGACGTAATTAGACCATATGCTAAAGTGACTAAACAAAAAATTAAAAGGCACTAATAAGCTGAAAGTATCTTATGAAACTCGTTAAATCAGCATATATGCTGGTGAAAATACTTCTGTTAAGATTTAACTTGCTTTCATATAAAAATCTTAAATTAATTCCTAGACGTTAATAAGAACAGGATGATCAGAGAAGTTGAGTAAGTAATGACTTTTGTAAAAACTTGATCAAATTCAATGCTGTCCAAAGGAGAATTTTTCCTAACCGAAAAATAATGGCTGGGATTTGGAATGTTTTTTTAGTTTAATGGCAAACAGATGCTTTCATATTATTTCAAGGTGGAAAAGGACTTTTTCACCTTAATGTCTTGGAAAAAAATAAATAAAGCAGGTGGTTATAATGTATAAACGGATATCTGATTTTATTTACAGGAGAAGAAAAACTAAAAAAACTTTTGACCATACAGCTGCAGGTTTTGTTTTTGAAAATGACTCAAGCAAAAGGTGGGGGATTTTACTAAGTATTGTTTCGATTATGGTTGTTTTTGCTTTGTTAGGAACATTCTTAGTAGGGTTAAGTATTTATTTTAATCCCGTCTTACCTCAATGGGAAACAAAAGAAATAAATGAATACTCAACAATTAGTCAATCTGAAAAAAGGAATGTGGATTATTCCTTATCTGAAAATACAACCTCAAATAATAAATATTTAAATAGTAATGTGAAGAATAACAATGATTTTTATGCTTTCTATGTAAATTGGGATGTCAATAGTGAACGTTCCTTAAAGCAAAATATTGATCAGATCGATGTACTTATTCCGCAATGGTTTCATGTTGATAAGAATCTAGAGTTAAAAAGTGACATTCAAAAGAATATAGGAGAACTGGCAAAAAGGCATGATACAAAGGTACTTCCCTTGATTAATAATGCGGTTGATGGTCAGTGGGATCAAGAAATTATCCATAATCTGCTAAATTCGCCAGAAGCACAGGCAAAACTAATTAAGAATATTCATAAACAAATTACAAAGCATGGCTATGATGGAATTAATATAGACTTTGAGAACATACACAAAAGCGATCGAGACCTGCTGACAAATTTCATGAAGGAGCTTTATAGTACTTTTCATAAGGATGGCCTTTTAGTAACAATCGATGTTCCACCTGCTAATGAGGCATTTGATTATAAAAACCTAGAAAAGTATTCTGATCGAATCATTTTAATGATGTATGATGAGAATTTCATCAATCCAGGTCCAATTGCTTCTGCATCATGGTTTGAAGAAAATATATCAACTATTTCAAAGGACAAGCTCATCGTTAGCTTAGGGAATTATGGATATGACTGGGATTGGGAAAAGAAGCAAGGTGGAAAAGCAGTTTCCTTTGAAGAAGTTATGAGATTGGCTAACAAAGCTGATTTAGAGATACAATGGGATGATATGAGTAAAAATCCTTATATTCGTTATAAGGATAATAATAAATCACATGAGTTATGGTTTTTAGACAGTGTTACGTTCTATAATCAATGGAAAAAAACGATCTCAAGTGGAGCTCAAGGAGTGGCGTTATGGAGATTAGGGACGGAGGATCCATCTATATGGGATGTGGTTAAAGGCCATAATATCAATCAATTGCTTACAGTAAAAAATGGTGATATTACCTACAGTTATGGAGAAGGAAGTATTCTTCGTCCGAAAACAGACCAACGAACGGGGGAGCGCAGCATTGATTTTGATGATGCTGGTTTCATATCAGGGGAAAGCTATACTTCCATTCCGAAAGCGTCTGAAATCGAACGATTAAGCAAACCGGAAGATAAAGAGATTGTTTTAACATTTGATGATGGACCTGATCCGAAGTATACAAAAGAAATATTAGACATTTTGAATGAGTATCAAATAAAAGCGACATTCTTTATAATTGGGAAACATGCGATGCTTTATCCTGATATTGTGGAGCAAATCTATAAAGAAGGCCACGAAATTGGGAATCACACATATTCCCATTCTGATATGAATAACGTATCGAATTCGCAATTTAAACTGGAGTTAAATACAACTGAGCGCATCATTCAAGGAATAACTGAACGGTCGCCTATATTGTACAGACCTCCTTTTGGAGAATATCAGTATACAGATAATGGAGATAATCAAAATATTTATGAGAAATCCACATTTCAAAGAATGATGGAAATCAATCAAATGGGATATATCACGGTCAATTATGATATTGACTCTAGGGATTGGAAAACAAACAATAAAAGAGAAATCGTTGATACGGTACTGAAACATGCATCTTCAGGGGATATTATTTTACTTCATGATGGTGGTGGTGAAAGGACTGCAACAATTCAAGCACTGCCTGAAATCATTGAAACATTACAAAGTGAAGGATATAAATTTGTTACAGTTAGTGAACTGATGGATACGACAAAGGGGCGCATTATGCCACCTGTGACAAAGGTAGAGAATCCATTGATCCAGAGCACGAAGGTTGCTTTATTCAGTGTAGCAAGTTTTAACAACTTAATGTTTATTTTATTTTATAGTATATTATTTATATTCCTTCTACGTCTTTCGATTCTTCTTTATTTAGCAAGTAAGCATAAAAAACGAAAGAATTTGCCAGATGTAGGGAATCGATTCCATCCGCTTGTTAGCGTCGTTATCGCTGCCTACAATGAGGAAAAGGTGATAAGAAGAACGGTTGAGTCAGTTTTAAAGAGTGATTATGAAAATGTTGAAGTCATTGTGGTCGATGATGGGTCAAAAGATCAAACCTCAAAGATTGTAACTGAGAACTTCGCTACGAATGAAATGCTTCAGCTTATTAAAAAGAAAAACGGGGGAAAAGCCTCAGCGATAAATATGGGGATCAAAAAGGCAAACGGTGAAATTATTGTCGCCATTGATGCGGATACCATAATTTCACCTGAAGCAATCTCGTTGCTTGTTCGTCATTTCATCGATGAAAAAATTGCCGCAGTATCAGGAAATATAAAAGTTGGTAATATGCGAAACTTGTTAACGATTTGGCAGCATGTTGAATATGTAACAGGTTTTAATTTAGAAAAACGTGCATATGCGATGCTCAATTGTGTGACCGTTGTCCCAGGAGCAATTGGAGCTTGGCGAAAAAAGGTTTTTGAAGAGATTGGATATTTTACAGCTGATACATTGGCAGAGGATACGGACATGTCTTTAAAAATTCTGCGCAAGGGATATAAAATTGCCATTGATGAAGATGCATATGCCTATACTGAAGCCCCAGAAAACAGCCGAGATTTTCTTAAGCAACGTTATAGATGGCACTTTGGAACACTGCAATGCTTTTGGAAGCATAGAAAAGCCTTTTGTGGAATAAAACATAAATCATTAGGCTACCTTGCGCTCCCGAATATGTTGCTGTTTCAATTTTTATATCCTTTATTTGCACCATTTATCGACATTTTATTTGTTTTGGGCATCGTCTCTGGAAATATAGAAAAATCTTTATTACTTTATTCTTGTTACCTGCTAGCTGATTTTCTCATTTGTTTATTCGCATTCAGATTAGAAAAGCTAGGTCTTAAACCACTCATTCCGTTATTTCTACAAAGAATTTTCTACCGTTATCTTCTTTTATTGGTAGCATGGAAATCTCTTTTAGCAGCCCTAAGAGGAACTCGAGTCGGTTGGAATAAATTAAAACGATCTGGAAACTTAGAAATTGGCCGAGCAGTTAAAAAGGCTGGGTAGAGGGAAGCGGGAACGGTTCATGTGCTTCCTTTTATAGTTGGTTGTCCTATCCGCAGGATAAAGATATAAAAGAATTCTTTAGTTCAGCTTATAAATAAAAGATTTAAATAGGGAAAAAGGAATATTAAACTAGGGCAGTAAAAATGTTGCTTCGTTAGTAAGGTGAAAGTGAAATCCTAATATTTAGTTAACATTGAGATAATAAAGAAAGAGGCTATTCATGAGTTTTAAAAAACTGTGAGAAGCCTTTTTTTAGACAGGGCAGGTTCTGAAGCATTCCCAAATTAAGATGTTTCAGAACCATAGTATTTTTTTAGTAGAATAATTTATAGGAAACAAATATTTCTATATATTATTCCTCCGGGTTCACACCAAAAGCTTCCGGTATCATCGTAAAACCTTCAATCACAGTATCTTCTTCC